>FUFK010064757.1_pt1 | contig 19444 bp, 26 predicted proteins | sample 1021851 | NCBI WGS metagenome assembly FUFK01 (sample SAMEA51879418, study PRJEB19060) | metagenome
TCGTGGGCCAGGTATGGCATTTATACCATACTGTTCTCTTCCAGAACTTGAAGCGTGTATGGAAGTATGGGGATTTATGGAGATGATTCATAGTCGTTCATATACATACATTATCAAAAATGTATATTCAGATCCCTCTGAAGTCTTTGATACTATACTTGATAATGAAAAGATTATAGAAAGAGCAAAGAGTGTCACAGAGGCATACAACGACTTTATTAATGCAGCACATCAGTATGATACAAGTAACTGGTGGAGACCAGAGTGGCAAGATGGATATAACTCAAAGTATGAAAAGAAAGAATTGAAAAGAAAACTTTATAGGGCTATTGCTAATGTCAACATCTTGGAGGGTATTCGTTTTTATGTATCTTTTGCTTGCTCTTTTGCTTTCGGTGAACTCAAGCTTATGGAAGGATCCGCAAAAATCATATCCCTCATTGCGAGAGATGAGAACCAACACCTCGTCCTCACCCAAAACATTCTAAACAACTGGAGAAAGGGTGATGATCCAGATATGATGGAAATCATCAACGAAGAGGAGGATAATCTTTACGAGATGTTCCGTAAATGTGTTGACGAAGAGAAAGCATGGGCAGAGTATCTATTNAAAGATGGTAGTATGATTGGTNTAAATGACAANTTANTACATCAGTATGTNGAATGGATTGCAAATCGTAGAATGAAATCNATTGGTTTGACACCAGTATATGATATACCTGCAAGAAACAANCCANTACCNTGGACANANCATTGGATCTCNTCNAANGGNNTNCAAGTNGCACCACANGAGACNGAAGTNGAGTCATATNTNGTNGGAGGCATCAAGCAAGATGTCAAGAAAGATACATTCTCAGGATTTAAATTATANATGAAAGCACAGTCTGCTAAAGCAAAGGGCAGAAGATTACAGCAATGGGTACGTGATCAACTGATAGAACAACTCGATGTGCATCCAGAAGACATCGAGTCTCGTAGTATGGGTGCAGGTGGTGAGGATCTGATTATGGCCCGTGCTGCTAGACAAAAGTTTCCCTATAGTATAGAATGTAAGAACGTAGAAAAACTGAATATCTGGGAAGCATATTCTCAGGCAACTGCGAACTCAGGTAATTATGAACCGATATGTGTAATCAAAAAGAACAACGTGAAACCACTCGTTGTTCTTGATGCTGAATATTTTATTGATCTTTGTTCTAAATTGAAAGATGACAACTAACTTTATTTCACGTTATGAGAAAGCATTTACTCGACAAGAGTGTAGAGATATAATACAAGAGATAGAAACCTTCGATTCAAATAAATTATTATTTGATCAAAATTCAAAAGAACCTTGGTTGCAAGATCAAAAAGCAATCAATGTAACTGTAGATAATTCAGTAAATCTTGGCACAGCAACGAGAATCACTAAAAAAATATTTCCAAAGATTAAACCTTGTGTTGATAAGTACTTAAAAACTTATGCTATTCTTGGTGTAAGAAAATTTCTTATCTATGATTGTAAGATAAAAAAAATACCAGCAGCTGCTGGATTTCATGCGTGGCATTATGAAAATGGTGATGTTTTATCTGCACGTAGAACATTTGTCGTTCAAATTTATTTAAATGATGATTTTGATGGCGGAGAAACAGAATTTTTATATCAAGGTGTGAGAGAAAAACCATCTACAGGAGATGTATTGATATTTCCTTGTCAATACACTCATGTTCATAGAGGTAATCCACCAATTGGTGGGGTAAAATATCTCGCAACAACTTGGGGATGGATACAAAGTAATGAAAATTATGAAGCAATAGTTTAAAATGGAAACTTTAGAGATAACTTTATATGCAAATCCATTTCCACTTATGGTTGTGGAGAATTTTTATAATCAAGATGAGTTAGATTTAATATGGGAGGAACTTAAATTTTATACTAAACCAGGAAAACTTGTAGATGCAAAAGGATATGGTGGTATAGTTGATAGTACAAATGCAAAAGCACTGCTTTTAGATGAACTTTATAGTAAAAAGTATAGAGGCATATCGAACATATTAACTATGAATCGTAAATTATTTGAATGTGGTGTATTAGATAAATTTTCTGAAATTCATGGTTGTTGTAGTATTGCCAATCAGTCTAATCATGATATTACAAAAGTTAGATACTATCATAATGAAGAATACTATGACCCTCATGTTGATACTCCATTTCAATTTTTAGCATTTTCATATTTTTATAAGGAACCTAAAAAATTTACTGGTGGTGATTTGATATTTCCAAAGCACGATTTCAAAGTACCATGTGAAAATAATACTATGGTCGTATTTCCAGGATGGGTGGAGCATGGTGTAAGAAAAGTTACCATAGAAAATTCAGATTATTTTGATGGTTGGGGTAGATATTGTATTTCTAGTTTTTTTGGATGCAAATCAAGAACAACATGACATATTATAATTTTATTGGAATTTATGATAATGCTTTACCAAATGAACAATGTCAAATAATTATAGATGAATTTGAAGATAATAAACATCAACAAGTAGTTGGAAGAAGTGGTGGTGGAGTGAAACCTCACGTTAAAAAATCAACAGACATTGGATATCATATTACTGACGATTCTAAAAGCACGAAAATAATTTCATCTTCTTTGGAAAAATATATTGAGAAATATAAAAAAAATTATCCAGAGGTAGATAAATTAAGTGCTTGGAAATTTTCTGAAGTATATAATGTTCAACGATATAAACCTAAAGAGGGTTATTACAAACCTCATTGCGAAGTGGTTGGGATGAATGGTAAAGAAAATCGTGTTCTTGTTTGGATGTATTATCTTAATGATTTAGAAAACGGAGGAACAAAATTTACAAATTATAATATGGTCGTACACGCAAAGAAAGGTAGATTAGTTATATGGCCAGCATATTGGACACACACGCATTGTGGGGTTATTAGTAATACTCAAACGAAGTATATTGCTACTGGTTGGTATACTTTCAAATAGATTAGAAATATACAACTGTATTTCCTGCAGATCCACCTTCACCGCTTCCACTTCCTTCACGACCACCTGCTCCATTAGCACCAGCAGATCCTGGCCCTCCACCATCACCACCATTTCCACCTTCTGCTTCAGCATCATCTCCACCAGTACCACCTTCTCCACCAGCACTTAGACTTCCATTATCACCACCTTCTCCACCTGAACCACCACTGCTACCGCCAGAACCTGCAGGAGATCCACAGCCTCCTCCACCTCCACCGCCACCAGCTTCGTTGTTATCAAACAAATCATCTTGACTAGCACCACCGCCACCGCCACCACCGCCACCACCAGCGATGATTTGTGCTCCAGCTGCAGCATCATATGTCATACCTGATTCTAATCCGAGTGCACTTGTTCCGTTACCACCATCATTTCCAGCATTATTTTCTGGTGCACCACCACTTCCACCATTGCCACCTTTTCCTGCAATTACAGCACTTGAACCTAAATCGATTGAAAATGTAGTATTTGCTGGCCAACCATCACCAACAGTGAGTGCAACATCATTTTGGTTTGAGGCACCATTTGAACTGAATGTATTATTGATATGAATTATAATCTTTTTACCACCTTGCCATCCTGATGCAGTTAAGGAACTTTTATATCCACCAACTATTTTGTAGTTTCCATTTTCAAATCTATTAGTTCTGGCATTATGGTTGTAATTAGAACTACCACTTGAATATAAATCAACTACAGTATTCAATTGTTTTCCATGAAAAGCATCTACATTAATTGTTCCAGATGTTGGAATATCTGTATCAAGAGGAAGAGGACTAGGTAATTCTCCTGCAGTTTCATTTGTAAATGCTGGATCTGTGCTTCGATATTGTCCTAATCTTACTGGATCATTACTATTATTTCCATCAGTTCCAAATTCGTCTCTAATTTGACTAAATGAAATTGGACTCTCTCCTGTAGGTAATGGCATTTATCCCTCCAAAGATTTTATTTTTCCGTCTAATTCCTTAATCGCTTCTATTAATAGTGGTACTAATCTGTCATACCTAACTGCTTTTGTTCCGTCTTGTCTTGTTTCAGTTACGCCAGGTAATTCAAGTGCTTCTATTTCTTGTGCAATTATACCAGTTCCTTCTTCTCCGTTATAAACAGACTTCTCATTCCATGTAAAAGTATTACCACTTATAGAACGAACTTTATCAACTGCATTTGATATTGGAGTGATATTTTCTTTAAGACTTACATCAGATGATGAAAATGCAGTAATATCTCCACCTACATTTAAAGCACCACTGATACCTACACCACCAGTTATAACTACAGCACCAACTGTTTTACTTGAAGATGCAGTGCTATTTGTCAATACTACCTTATTGTCAAAGTTTACAACATCACCAGATGGAACTTCTTGAATTTGACTTGCACTCGCATTTACAATTAATGGAATTCTGTTTGCCATTTTATCAATACACTTTTTTCTATTTATCATACTAAATAGAGTATATGAAGTGAACAGGACTTAGAAATGATAGTCGTTAGATGTAAAAACTGTAATAGAGAGTTGTCGAGTCAATCTGGAAAAACACAATGTTGTGGTTGCTCGAATATGATGACACTTGTAGATGATGTTATTACAGCAAAAGATTTAGGTAAAGTTATAATCGTCAGAAACTCATCGAAAAGAAAATACAAAGATTCACTTACGAGTGAAGATTTAGCATGGCAAGAGGCCAGAAAGCAGAGAAAAGTCAGGAAATTAGATTTTGACATTCGCTGACATTTACATATGTCAAAAGTTTGTTATAATATAGATATTAAAAACCTACGATCATGATAAAGCAATTGATTACAGAGTTTCCTTTGAGTGATGTTCCAAGAGAAAGGAGTATCAGTAGGGAAAAAATAACCAAGTATGCATATACTAAAGAAGAAGTAGATGCACTTATTGATGCTGCTGTCGATAAAGCTGTTGCTGAAGCAAGACGGATTGATGAGGAATCAATGGCAAAGCATAATCGTGATGCCACTGTCATTAGTATGATTCTTGGATTCACTACCCTTGCACTGTTCGTAGATGGTTTACTTAGAATGCTTGGTATCATTCCACCCTTTATGGATTTGGATGTTAACATTTTAAATAAAATAGAAACTGATATTATAGATAAGATAAGACAAGTTCCTGTACAAAAATTATTTCAACACGGGTTTAGATAATGAGTGAAGAAGAACTCCAAGAACAAATCATACAACAGATTGAAGTTCTTGTAGAAGAACTAGGTGGGAGTATGAGTCATTTAACAAAGTGTGACTACACAGGTAGGTCGAGTAAAGTTATACAAATTGAATACGACATCCAAAATGACTAAATATTACAAAATGTATACTTTTATTAAAATGCGAAGAAGCGGTAAGATAATGGATATTCTATTGGTTTCATCTATGTTTTTAGTAATGATAGTAGTTGCTAAATATGTCGGAATCTAATGAATGATTTGATGGTATTCGTTTATTTTCTTTGCTTCGCAGCAGTTGCTGGTGCAACTTTTGCATATATGTACGCAATGATGAACGCAACACTACTCGATTATAATCGTTCAAGAGAAAAACAAAACGTACATCCAGAAATGTCTGATGTAAAATCTGGAGAAGAACTTCTAGTTTTTAAGAGTCAGGATGAAGAAGATGACGATGGAGACATTATTTTTGTAAGAAAATGAAAAAACAATCTAAGTTTAGAAAAAGTTTTGACGGATGTTATAACTACAAAAAACTCAAGGAAGAGGGTCTGGTTGAAGAGAAAACAACAGAAGACCCAATAGTTCTCATACACACCACGCATAATGACGGTTGTTAAACTGGCACATCTGCGTTGACTTTCATAACTACTTGACCTATAATATATGTGTAAACAGTTAGAAAGCAATGACGCTTACCACAAAGTTTAGAAAAGAACTCAGCACACTTCAAGATGCTGTTAATAATGATATATTTTTGGATATCAAGCATCCAAAATTATACAAGAAAATATGTCGTTACTATCAGAATGATGTTCAGTTAACTGGTGAAGACCCAGAAGCTGATTATCATCAGATAATTGAATGTCTAAGGCAAGATTTAGTGGAGGTAAATTAATGAATGTAATCTTAGAAAGATTCCCTTATAGATATGTTGAGTGTGGAACACTTGAGAATGGATTTCCTGACTATCGTATTCAAAAGTTCAATGAATACACACAAAGATACAAAGATATGTACCTCTGTGACAACGGAACACAAATAGATTATGCGATGGAGGATTTTGAATATACCAAATGGTTAGATCCAGCAGATGTTCCTTGTTATGTCAATCACGCAAATGAATCAAATTGAAAATAAACCTTGGGGAAGTTACGAAGTTCTCCTTGACGAACCTAATTATAAGGTAAAGAGAATCGTTGTTGATGCATATCAACGGTTCTCTTTGCAGTATCATAAACACCGTGAGGAACATTGGGTAATTGTTGATGGTAGTGGTACAGTAGAGATAAAAGGTAGAGAGTTTCTTGCAATCATGAGATCACACTGGGTGATATTACCAAAAGAGACACATCGTGCAACAGCAGGCCCTGATGGGTTAGTGTTTATTGAAACACAAACAGGTATATGTGAGGAAGATGATATAATAAGATTAGAAGATGATTACGGTAGGATTGACACAAAGCAATATTCTTAGTATAATACATAATATTGGAAAACTTCAAAACAAAACATGTCAGAATATAAAAGAACAGCATTAGTTTTGGGTGCAGGTGGTTTCATCGGCAGTCATATGGTCAAAAGATTGAGAAGTGAGGGATACTGGGTAAGAGGTGTAGATCTAAAGTATCCAGAGTTCTCTGAAACTGAAGCGAATGAATTTATTCAAGGTGACTTGAGAAATGTTGATTTTGTTCGTCGTGTGATTCAGTTCAAAGGATATCAAGGAAACTTTTTTAATGAGGTTCCATATAGATTAGTAGAACCATTTGATGAAATATATCAATTTGCTGCTGATATGGGTGGTGCGGGTTTTGTATTTACTGGCGAAAATGATGCAGACATTATGCACAACTCTGTATCAATCAACTTGAATGTTCTTGAAGAGCAGAGAAAGTTAAATGAAACATTTGATGGTGTAAAGAAAGGTTGGACAGAAGCAAATAGACCAAAGTTAGAGTGGAAGACAAAGATATTCTATTCTGGTTCAGCATGTATGTATCCAGAGCATAATCAACTTGACCCTAATAACCCAGATTGCAGTGAATCATCAGCATACCCAGCCGACCCAGACTCCGAATATGGATGGGAAAAGCTCTTCTCCGAGCGTCTTTACCTTGCTTATAGTCGTAATCATAATATTCCTGTACGCATTGCTCGATACCATAACATCTTCGGCCCTGAGGGAACTTGGAAGGGAGGCAGAGAGAAAGCACCAGCAGCGATCTGTAGAAAAGTAGCATATGTTCCTGACTCAGGTGGTTCAATCGAAGTGTGGGGAGATGGAAAGCAAACTCGTTCATTCCTCTATATTGATGAGTGCATTGAAGCAACAAGAAGATTAATGGATTCTGAATTTATAGGGCCTGTTAATATAGGTTCTGAAGAAATGGTAACGATTGATGAGTTAGTTGAAATTGCTGCAAAAGTATCTGGTAAAGTAGTAAGAAAGGTTTATAATTTAGATGCACCTCGTGGTGTAATGGGACGTAATTCTAATAATGATCTTATAAGAGAGAAGTTAGGATGGGATTACGAACAATCATTAGAAGAAGGTATCCGTAAAACATATGGTTGGATATCATTTGAGATATCAAAAGAACTAAACAGTGAGCAAAAGGAGTTAGTTTCTACTACATGAACTTAGTTATTGGTAATTCCGCAGGTGTTTTCAGTGGATTAACTTGTCAACTTGCTTGGATGTTAGTTGCTGAAAACCCAAATAATGAATTGAATTTGCAATTACATACGATAAACAAGACAAGTGCTTGGGGTAATCATTTTCTAGATTATGAACCATCTGGAAGAACTTACTTAGANTCTTCAAGTTGTGATAATTATGAAGAAGTATTAGGAGAGAATGTACTACTTAAATTTTTTAAAGAGAGTGATTTAATTAATACTAATATAACAGAGTCAACTTATCTTGAATCAAATCCAATTGATACTGAAGATACATTCATAAAAGAGTATCCAAGTTATCTTAAATTTGGTGGTAAGGGATGTCATAAAGAACAATTTAGTGATCTTGATAGTTTAAAAGTAGTAGTCGAATCATTGAATAGGCAATGGAATAAACTAGAATTTACTGATAGGTTTGCAAAACTTGCAAAGAAAGAAGAGAGTTTAATATATGGAAAGAAAGTTTTATCAATAATGTTAAGAACAACTCCACATTATATTGACCCAAGAACAAATAGACCATTGACAGATCCAAATTATGTCATGGAATGTGCGATTGAATCTGTAAGAAATAAAATAGATGATTATGATTCTGTTTTAATTGTGACTCAGATTCAACCATTTGTTGATAGATTTGTTCAAGAGTTTGGTAACAAATGTATCTTTACTGAGAGACAAAGATTAAAAACTGATGCAGATTGGAAAGGTGGTAGAAGTGATGCACACTATCAGATGACCGATAAAGAATATGAATTAGAATATCAAAATGTATTACTAGATGTTTTACTTGCAAGTAAGACAGATCATATCTTAGGTTCTACTAGTAATATGTTTATGGGTGCATTAATTATGAATCCAAATATTACTTTTGGTTCAATTGAAAAGTTATCTGATTTTGGAGGTGCTTAATGTATATTTTTAATAGAGCAGATGGTAAACAGACAGAGGGTATAGGTGCAGTTGCACAATGTCAAATTCATGCATACACATTATCAAAGATGTTGAATGTAGATTATACAAGTACTAACTTTGAAAATTTACAACACTATCAAGAACATTCATCACAAGAACAATTTTGTCAAGATGTAACTAAGTTCTTTAATTTTCCTAAGTCACAAGGATTTGTAGATATTGATAATCCAGTTTATTTTGAAAGAATAGATAATCAGTTTTTAGATTTTGTGAACAAGAATAGAGACGTTAAAGATCTATGTGTAGAAATTGGAAATGCAGATTTAATGAGGATGGCAGATAATAATTATCAAACTTGGAAACCATTTGTAGAAGAACTATCCTCTCTTGTATTTTTTGATGAGGATAAATACTACTATGATGATGACAAATTAAACATAGCAGTTCACATCACCAATTTTATAGAAGGAAGAGATAACGATAGAAGCCTGTCAAGAGAGCAATTTGTTCAAGGAAATAAAAAAGAACAATATTATATTAACTTACTACAAAAATTTGATCAAATATTTAATCAAGATAATAAAACTGGATCTCTTGAAAAAGAATATCATATCTTCTCTCGGTCACAAACACCTGGTGATTTGACACAATTTGAAGCGTTTACAAAATTAGGATTACCAATTCAATTTCATATTGACGAACATCCTTTAACGTCTTTATATCATTTAATAAAATCTGATGTAAAAGTGTTATCAAATAGTTCATTTAGTTATATCTCTGCCATTTATGGTGAAGGTGTATCTATCGCAAGAACTAACTTTCATCACAAAATTCCAGATAATGTGATATACTCTGAATACGATGGAAGTTTTGATGAATCCCTATTATCTTTTGAGGACAACTAAATGATTTATTGTTTTGATTTAGATGGAACTCTTTGCCATACAGAATCTAATCCTGATGGTCATGGAATGAAATACTATGAAGCAACTCCGTACCCTGATAGAATTAAAGTAGTGAATAAATTGTGGGAGGAAGGGCATACTATCATAGTAGAAACTGCACGAGGATGTGGTTCAAAGATAAACCATTATGAAGATACCTTCAATCAACTTAGATCTTGGGGATTAAAATTTACATCATTAAGAACTGGTGTCAAATTTGGTGCTGATTACTTTATTGACGATAAAGGAATAAACAGCGAGGATTTTTTCAATGGGAAGCATTAACAAAAAAGTCAAAGAATTACCAAATATTTGTCAATGGGCCTACTATAATCTAGTTCCATTTGAAAATAGGTATGGGGAGGAGTATAAGAAAACTCTTAATTTCCTTATGAAGTCAAGTAAATGGAGTGAGGAAAGTAGGAAAGATTATCAGTTAACAGAGTTGAAGCATATGTTATCACACTGTTATTGGAACGTGCCATATTACAGAAAAATTTTTATTGATAATCAGTGGATGGTAGAGGATTTTCAAACAATTGAAGACCTTAAAAATTTTCCAGTGTTGACAAAGAAAATTATAATGGAAAATCAAAAAGATTTGATTGCTCAAAATTTTAAATATCAAAGACCATATCCAATTACAACCAGTGGTTCAAGTGGAGATAAGTTACAGATTTTTGTAAATGATGATGTCTTTAAGAGAGAAGCAGCATTTAATATGAGAGCATACATTGAACAAGGTGCAAAGATGTATGATACACCAAGTGTATGGTTGAGAAGATATGTTCCAAAAGAAAGTGATTCACCTCTATGGTATTATGATTATGAACTTAAGAGATTGTATATGTCTGCATATCACTTGAATGATAAGACAATTAAGAGTTATATTGATAAAATTAATTCTGGTAATTATCAAACTATATGCACATATCCATCATCTGCATATATTCTTGCTTGTTTATGTCAGGAGAATAATCTTAAATTAAACAGAGTTGAAAAGATTCATGTTACATCAGAGAAGATGTTAAATCAATGGTATGATAAAGTTGTAGATGTATTTGGAATTAAACCTTGTGGACATTATGGACAAATGGAAAAGGTTTCCTTGATGCATCAGACAGAAGAATCAAAAGATTATAAACAAAACTTTGAATATGGTGTTGATGAATTTGTTGATAATGGTGATGGGACACACGGATTGATTGCGACAGGACTTATCAATCATTATATGCCTTTGATTAGATATGTGACTGAAGATACTTTCATATTAAATGGTGATACGGTTAAAGAAATTAATGGTAGAAGTAGTGATATATTAGTTTCTGCAAATGGATCTAGATTACCTGGTGTTAATTTCTATAGTTGGATAGACAAAAAGATGCCAGAGATTAAGATGTTTCAAATAATTCAAAAATCGGATAAAGATATAATTTTCAGTTATGTTCAGAATGACTTGTTTACAAATGACATAGAAAGTGATATAATAAAAGGATTAAGGTCTAGATTAGGTGATATGAACTTTGCCATATATAAAGTTCAAGAGATTCAACGAGATCCTAAAACACAAAAGATAAGAAGTATTATCAACCAAACTAAATGAGAAACATTATACAAAAGGCAACTAGAGTAACGTGGCCTTCAGAACTTGGAAGATCTGCAGGTATGGAAGATCAATTTGTTATTGATTACTTCAATGGTAAGAAAGGTGGTTATATGCTTGACATCGCAGCAGCATGTCCAGTTTCTGGTAGTCTATCAATTAAACTTTTGGATCAATATGAATGGAATGGTATCTTAGTTGAACCATCAGTTGTTCATAAGAATAATATAAAGGCTTGTTATAACGATGTTGAGGGTGTTAAATGTTATTTTGGTGCAATACATCAGTCTCTTAGATCGGTTGAGTTATACGAACCTGATGGTATTGCTGTTGGTTGTGCATCTATTGACCCAGAACGTATGAATTTAGATTGGTTGCAACCTCACTCAAAAAGATCATATTCTGTATCTGCGATTCCAATAATGGAGTTACTGAAAAAATATAATGCACCAAAGAATATTGATTTTCTTAATTTAGATATTGAAGGAGCAGAACCAAATGTTTTAAATTATCTTGATTTTAATGAATATAATATTCAACTTATTTGTATAGAATACGGAGCAGATTACGAAGAATTTATGGCAGAGAAAGGATATAAATTATGTAAGAGTGACGGATACACTTTTGCTCATGAAAATTTATTCTATGAAAAAGTATGAATGTAAGTTTTATTGGATTAGGTAAGTTGGGTTTACCCCTTGCCTGTTGTTTGGCTGGTAGTGGAAATCAAATACTTGGTGTAGATAAAAATGAATATATTCTTGATATGTTGAATAATCAAGAACTTCCATTTTATGAACCAGGATTAACAGATATATTTCCACATGATAATTTTATAGGATTTACTGATTCATATAAAAGGGCAGTTGAAGAAACTGATGCAACAATTATATTAGTAAACACACAGTTAGGTGATACTGGTTACTCTGCAGAGTTTGTTGAGTCTGCACTTACTGACTTGGCAGTAAATCTAAAAAGAAGCACAAAGGAATATCATCTTATAATATTATCATCGACAGTTCTACCTGGTACAATACAAAAATTAATTCATTTAGTAGAGAAGATATCTGGTAAAAAATATCAAGAAGACTTTGGTTTCTCATACGTTCCTGATTTTGTTAGGTTAGGAAAAGTAATTTATGATTTTAAAAATCCAGAGTTCTTTTTAGTAGGTGCAAATAACCAAAAAGATATTGATATAACAAGATCAATATGGAAAAATTTTCATGATAATGAACCACCACTCAAAACTCTTACATTAGAAGAAGCAGAAGTTTCTAAAGTATCTCTTAATGCTTATATTGTAAGTAAGATTGCNTTTGTTAATTTCTTAGGTCAACTTTGTGATGGTATGGNAAATGTTGACGTTCATAAAATTACAGATGCGATAGGATTAGATAAAAGAATATCACCATACTTTTTTAATTTTGGAACTCCTTATGGAGGGACTTGCTTTCCTAGAGATACAGCAGCCTTTATTAAGTTTGCGTCTAATAGAAATAAAGATGCAAAACATTTAAAATTTGCTGATGAAGTCAATGAAGATTTATACAGAAGTATACTCAGTAAATGTTTAAGTTATAAAAAAATTGGTATTGTTGGTGTTTCATTTAAACCTGATTCACCTGTAGCAGTTGGTTCTCCGTCTGCTAAGTTGATTGAAGATCTTTTATCTTGTGATGTAGATATATTTGTTTATGATGAATTAGAAGAATCTATTTCTAATTTAAATGGTCTTGCAGATAAAGTAACTGTGTGTAATACAGCACAACAATGTGTTGATGAATCTGAAATTACTGCTATAATGCATCCAGATAGTAAATTTTCCTCATTAGATGTGAAGGATAAAGTTATTATTGATTATTGGGGAATTGTAAATGCCAATTAAAGTCAGAAAAAGTATAAACAATCTACAGACCTATAATGTTGGTGGACGTTCTGATTTATCATCTGATTGGGAATGTTTTGATTGGAATGAATCCGAATTCCCTCCTACAAATAAAGTGTTTGAGGTAATGAAATCTTTCTATCGTTATGAAAGATATCCTGATATTACTGCAAAACAATTAAAGAATAAATTATCTGAATATGTTTCATTACCAGTAGATTTTATCGAGGTTTACAATGGTTCTGATGATGCACTAAAAGATATTATAACTGTATTTGTAGATAAAGATACAAGAGTATTATCGTATCAACCATCTTATACACAAGTTAATACTTTTATTACCACTAATACTGAACACTATGAAAAAATTAATATTCAAGATCCGTTGGGTGAACATTATTATGATTTTGATTATTGTAAATCTGCTGATGTTGTATATCTTGTAAATCCAAATAATCCTACAGGTAAATTATTACCAGTAAAAGAAATTGAAAAATTAGTTAAACAGTATCCAAATACTTTGTTTATTGTTGACGAAGCATATTATGAGTTTGCAAAACAATCTTGCANTCATCTAGTTGTATCACATAAGAATCTGATAGTCACCAGAACTTTTTCAAAGGCCTTTGGATTAGCATCTGTAAGATTAGGATATTGTATGGCACACCCAGATACACTATCTGATGTTAGAAAGATTCGAAATGGTAAAGCAGTTAATGCACTTGGACAACTATGTGGTATTGCAGCGTTGAATGATCTAGATTATCTACAATCTAGAATAGATGAGATGAATGATGCAAAGAAATTTTTTATTGATAATCTTCCTAATTATTATCATGCAGTGAGTAGTGATGCTAATTTTGTATTAGTCAAAACTCCCGACTCCAAAAAAGTTTTAGAAAAAATGAAAGAAAATAAAATATTAATAAGAGATAGAAGTGCTTTTGAAAATCTTGAAAACTGTGTTAGAATTACTATAGGATCTAAGAAACAAATTATTAGAGTTCTTGATGTTATGACTAATTAATATGCTTGGATATAATCGTTTAGGAATCAACGGAAGATTAGGTAATCAGATGTTTCAGTATGCAGCACTGAGAGGTATTGCAGCAAAACATAATTATGATTGGGTAATTCCACCATTAGATCATACTACAATTCCAATGGCAGAATATGTTTTGTTTGATGGATTTAAAATGTCAAGTGTCAAAGAATCTAACTTTGGATTTATACCACAAAATTGTCCGACTTACGATGAACCATCACATGATTTTGATGTAAATCTATTTAATAATTGTCCTGACAATATTAACCTAGATGGTTTTAGACAATCGGAAAAATATTTTAAACATATAGAAGATGAGATAAGAGAAGATTTTACATTTAAAGATGACATATACGAACCTTGTAAAGAGTTTATAAGTCAGTATGGTGATGATATTATATTTTTACACGTTAGAAGATCTGATTCTACAGGAAGAACAGAATACTTTCCAATCGCTGATATTGGATGGTTTGAAGAGATGTTGGAATACTTTCCAAAGGATGTTCCAGTTTTAATTTTGACAGATAAATTAGATTGGGTTAAGAGTCAAAAATTATTCGATCAAGATAGATTTCTTTTATCAGAACAAAGAGAATATTCTAAGAATTTAGTTTGGAATGGTAGAGGTAAAATGGAATATACATTATCACCTTGGATTGATTTGTGTTTGATGAGTTTATGTAATGGTGGTATTGTTCCGAATACAACTTTTGGTTGGTGGGGAGCATGGTTACAGAAGTCAAAGAACAAAAAAATTGTGTATCAACATCCATACTTTGGGCCTATTTTTACACGACAGAATGAGGCATATATACACATAAGAGATATGCATCCAGAGGATTGGATTCGTGGACATCTCAAAGAAGAACACATTGATACAGTGTATACACCATCAGATAATGAAGTAGGATGAAGATTGATCTATCTCAAGCAACATTTATTATTCCTATCCGAATTGAATCTTCAGATAGACTTAGAAATGTTATTACAATCACAGCATTTTTAGTAGAAAATTTTAATACTAATATAATAGTTAAAGAAGTTGATTCTAAATCGGTATTTCAAGAACAAGCAATGCCGATATTGGAAGAGATTGTAGAAGGTGATATATGGAAAAATTTTAATTTTATTTTTGAAAGAAGTGATAAACCTTTGTTTCATAGACAAAGAGTTTTGAATGAAATGATAATGGAAGCAGATACAGATATAGTTGTTAATTATGATTGTGATGTAATACTTCCAAAGGAATCATACAAAAGTGCATATGATAGTATAGTTGATGGTGAGTGTGATGTTGTATATCCTTATGGTCAAGGAATGTATCAGAAACAGGTGTTAGCCACCGATGAAGTTGTTTCTAATTTTCTAGATAAAACTGATTACTCACATTTAGATTCTGTTTCTAAAACTCATACATCAGATTTTGGTTGGGCACAATTTTTTAAGAGACAAGTTTATATTGATGGTGGTATGGAAAATGAGAATTTCAAAGCATATGCACCAGAAGATAAGGAAAGATTTTACAGATTCAAAACTTTGGGTTATAATGTAGGAAGAATTAATAATTATGTTTATCATTTAGAACACGTAAGAGGAGAAAACTCTTGGTTCTCTAATCCACATATGAAATCAAATATGGGTGAATGGGAAAAGATTCAAACTATGGATAAACAAAACCTTTTGGAATATTATTCACAACAGGAGTATTTGAAAAAGTATGACTAAAAAGAGAGTTGCTGTTCTTGGTTCAAGTGGACAGATAGGTGCATATCTTACACAGTATCTTCGTAAGAAAGGTTATTTCGTAAGAGAGTTTGATATTGCAAATGATCCACATGAGGATATGACTCATATTCCAAATGCATTTCTAAGAAATGTAATTATGGATTCTGATTTTGTTTTCTTTCTTGCCTTTGATGTTGGTGGATCACATTACCTAAAAAGGTATCAACATACTTTTAAATTCCTGGATAACAATACCCGAATGATGGCAAATGTTTTTGGTCATCTTGCAGATTATAAAAAACCATTTGTATTTGCATCATCTCAAATGAGTAATATGTCATACTCTCCATACGGTGTGATGAAAAGAGTTGGTGAAATGTATACTAAATCATTAGGTGGATTAATAGTTCATTTTTGGAATGTATATGGTATTGAAAAAGATATGGAAAAGGCACATGTAATTACTGATTTTATTAGTAAAGGATTTGAAAATGGTGTTATTGAGATGATGACAGATGGAAAAGAAGAAAGACAATTTTTATACGCAGAAGATTGCTGTAAAGCACTAAAAATCATTATGAAAAAGTATGATCAGTTTAAGTCGGACGACCCATTACATATCACATCATTTAAAAATAGTTCAATCTTAGAAGTCGCAGAGGTGATACAGGACTTATTTCTTGAAGAAGGTAAACAAGTTCAGATAATACCATCTAATTCAACAGATACTGTACAATTAGATAAGAAAAATAAAGCAAATACGTTTATACTTGATTGGTGGCAACCAAAAACTACACTAAGATCAGGTATCAAAAAAATATTTGAGGAGATGAAAAATGATTGGGTTTGATCACATTGGTACAATGGGTCGTTTGGGAAACCAAATGTTTCAATATGCAGCACTAAAAGGTATTGCAGCACATAGGGGATATGAATACACTATTCCTCCAGAAAATCCTAGAATACAAATTGATAATTACGGATTGATAGAAGCATTTGAACTTTCTGATAATAAAAAAATTGGTTGGTTGAATACACAATATGATATTATTGCAGAAAAACATTTTCATTTTGATGAAGACTTATTTAATACTTTTCCTGATGGATCTGGACTCTATGGATTCTTTCAATCAGAAAAATACTTTAAACATATTGAAGATGAGATAAGAGAAGATTTTACTTTCAAAAAAGAATGGTTAGAACCTTGTGAAGGATTTAGAAAAGATTTAGGAGATGAAGTTATATTCTTACATGTTCGTCGTGGTGATCCTAATCTAGCAGATAAGAGAGGATTTAAATGGGCTTACACACAATGTTCATCTCAACATCCACCTCAACCATTAGAATATTATGAAAAAGCATTAAAAGAATTTGATGATGATATGCCAGTTGTTGTTTTTTCTGATTCAATTGATTGGGTAAAGGAACAAGATTTATTTAAACCAGATAGATTTATGATATCAGAACAGACTGATAAATTTTCTGATGGTGCATTAGTTCCTTATATTGATCTATGCTTGATGACTCTATGTGATCATGCTATAATAGCAAATAGTTCTATGTCTTGGTGGGGTGCTTGGTTGATTCAAAATGAATACAAAAAAGTAGTAGCACCAAAGATGTGGTTTGGGCCTGCTTACGCAGACAAAGACACAAAAGATTTGTATCCAAAAGGTTGTATTGTTATTTAAATGAAAGCATTAGTTACAGGACATCTTGGTTTTATAGGGAGTCACGTTTATGAACATCTTCTATCATACGGACATGAAGTTGACGGATATGATATTCCATATGACATAGGAGATTTTAAGACAAATAAAAAGTATGATGTAGTGATACATCTAGCAGCAAATGCTGCGATACGTGAGGCTATTGAAAATCCCGATTTGTTTTGGGAAAATAATGTTGTAAAATCTAAACCTATATTTGATTATTGTAGAGATAATAATGTTAGATGTTTGTATGCAAGTTCTGCATCTGTATATGAATGGTGGATAAATGCATATGCAATATCCAAGAAAGTAAATGAAATACAGGCACCACCAAATAGTGTAGGTATGAGATTTTTTAATGTGTGGGCAGAGAAGGTAAGTCGTTCTGATATGTTATATCGTATGCTAGAAGAAAAAACTGCAACTTATCTCACAAGACATAAAAGAGATTGGATTCATGTTAATGATATTGTAACTGCTATTGCAACTTTGATTCCGAGCAGTTATACTGGAGTATTAGATGTTGGTACGGGTAATCCTGTATCAGTTATTGACCTTGCAACTAAAATGGGAATGGGACACTTACCTATTAAAGAAGACACACCAGGTGAAAGAGATATCACTTGTGCTGATATTTCACAATTAATGGAACTTGGATGGGTTCCAACCATCGACATTCTTGATTAAAATGGACAAAAATAAATCAGCTTACAAATTAAAAGGTTTACCACCAGTTTATTGTATCAACTTAGATGGTGAACCAGAGAGATGGTTTTATATGGAAACTCAATTTAAATATTGGGAGATTGAAAACTATACAAGAATCTCTGCTTATGATGGTCGTGAAGATGATCTAAGTGATATTATAAAAGGTAAGTATCCTGACAAGATGTCATCAGGTGAAGTTGGATGTGTGACATCTCATTTAAAAGCAATGAAAGAGTTTCTTAAAACAGATGAACCCTATGCTTTTATCATTGAAGATGATTGTGATTTTAATCCTGTAAGACATTGGAATTTTTCTTGGAGAGATATCATGTCAAAGATTCCATATGACTTTGATGTATTTCAAACTGCAATCATAAATCCTGGTACATTGTTTATTAAAATGCATAAGAGATTTGTAAATGATTTTTCAACAGCATCATATTTAATTACACGTCATCATGCAACTAAACTTGTAAATCTTCATTGTCGTGGTGATAAGTATAAGTTAGATCAAGGAGCAAAACCGAGAGCAGTAGCAGATGATTTAATATACAATTCGGGAAATACTTATGCGATGCCATTACTCTTATATAAGATAGAGATGGGGTCATCAATACATGGAGACCACGTTGAAGTATTTCATCGTAGTAGTCATAATGGACTTACTAATTTTTGGGAGAATGATTCAAATAAGATACAAAACTGGGATGAAATATTTGATTATGATCCTTATATGGGAAGATTACCACCAGAAGAAGGGAAATAGTTTAATTTCGTAACACTTGACACAATATTGATCCCGTGTTATACTAAATAACATTACATAACAAAGGGATCGAAAGATCGTGCCCCTACGGAATGTAAGAATCTTTATGTCGAAAGATTTTCCATCCGCAGGGGTTTTCTCTTGCGAGATACTATAAAACAAAAATGTCTATTAAGTCTACAATCGCAGCAGCTGCTGCATCTCCATTCCTATTCGCAGGTGCTGCATTTGCAGGCCC
>FUFK010045235.1_pt1 | contig 19434 bp, 36 predicted proteins | sample 1021851 | NCBI WGS metagenome assembly FUFK01 (sample SAMEA51879418, study PRJEB19060) | metagenome
TTGGACAATTTTTGAGATTCACAAGGTGAGTACAAGCCTTTTTGATTTGGTTGTACGTAGCTTTCTTTTCAGTATCAAACGTAGTTTGTTTAGTCATTTTTACTCCTTGCCCCGAAGGGGCATTTATGCTCAGCACCATTGCTGAAGCCATTACAAGGTAACCCGAGACCAAAACCATGTCAACTCCTTTCTGTGCATGATTGTTCTTCAAAAGAAACAACACCACGAAGAAAGTGTGCATGACCTACACAGTCGCCATCCGCTCTCAAAGGCTACGTAAACGTGTAAAGCTAACCTAAAATTTATGCGAGTAAGGATTGCTAGAGTCTATAGGTGTAAGCTTATACTTTACCTGTGCGTTGTCTCTTGACAGCGATTCTGACTTCATGGTACCTTGTAATGGCGATTGGCAATTCCGCCGATTGCTCAACATAAGGAGTATTATGCAATTAAATATACACGATGTCTCAAGTATTTCTATGGAAAAACCTGAAAAACTAGGAGGAAGCAGAACGATAGTAAGTGATTTGGTTATTAAAACTGAACGAGGTGAAGATTTATGTATCACTTTGTTTGCCGAACAAAAACAGTTTTTAAAAGTTTTAAAACAACCGAACTTTCGAGCTTAAAAACTATGGAAATATTATTAGAAACAATTTCTCAGGAAAGACAGGAAAGGCTTTTAAAGCCTCAAATGTCTGACCATTTTAAAACTTTCTTTTTCGGAAAGTTCGGGTGGAGAATCTATGACATAAAGATTGGCAGGAAGTGGGTTACTATGCGTTCCAACAATCACAGAGCTAGAATCTCTTTAGAAAAATTTAAAACTTTAGCGTTTGTTACTTGGCGAAGAAACGTAGAATCTCACACGTTTAATCCTCAAGAAAAACGCAAAAGGAATTGGTACAGGGACTATGGGTTCGACAAGAACCCTAGAGATTACCTGTTATACGATAAACATTTGAGTTGGAAGTAACCATAACGCTATCCAAAGTTTATAAAGACTACATGATAAAATACATAATCTTACTCATGTGTTGTCACTTGACATTGGATAGCGACTTCTATACCATACACCGCCATCAACGACATAGACAGGGAGATATATGAAACTATTTAATACAATGGAGAGTGCTAAAAGATATTTAAAAGATAACAAATACAGATATGTAGATAGTTATAGTCATAAAGAAGATATCTTTAAAATGTATAGAAAGGGTTCTAGGATTGTTTCTATTACTCCTCATAGACAAAACTATGAGTTTACTAAGTATAAATTACAAGTTATAAAATAAAAGTTTTTAACTATTTAGGTTTTCTTTGTATTCTGTTTATAGCCTAAATAGATAAAAAGTGTTGACAGGCACTATAAAAACCTATGGTTCAAGTTGCTGTTGGAGGAGTTAGTAGTTACTTCGGGACTAAAAAACTATTAGTGTAGCTAGGTGTTCGACCTAGGAAACGTAAGGATAAAATTGCGAACTCTTTACCCTAGCTACACACTTTTAGACAATTAGTATAGTGGTATTATGTTGGACTCCAAATCCAAAGACTAAGGTTCGATTCCTTGATTGTCTGCCAATAATTACGGGAGAAAAAAATGTTAAATTATTTTTTAATTACAGATATCTGTAGAGATGGCGAGCATGAATATTATGATTATGTTCCAATTGAAACTGAAATGACTTTTCAAGAACTAAGAAAAAATAAAGATTTTTGGAAAGAGAGTTTTCTTGCATGGCAATTTGGTTGGATTGAACAAGAATTTGATGATGACTGGTGGGCAGACAATAGGATTGTTCGTATCTATGGCATTCAAAAATTAACAAAAGAACAGTTCGAAGTTTTTGACGAGCTAACAGGTGGTTGGTCACTAGAAAAAATCATAAAATATGGAGAGAATGACTGGATGCCCTCCTCTGAAAATTTAGAACACTACGGATTAAAAGAGGTAGAATAATGTTTGAAAAGAATTATTTAGTAGTACTAACCAATAGAGAAATGCACATATTTATTCAGTATGTTTCTTCGGTTAATGAGAGGTTAGCAAAAATAAAAGCAGAAGCTTTAGGNAATTGGCAAGAAGTTTTATTTGATGATGAAGTTCTAGAACACTTCGAAGACATTTACCCTAACGATATTCAAGCGGTGACAATATGAAAAAAACAAAAGTAAAAGTTTCAAAGACTTCAAAGATGCCTTGTAAGTCATGGTCTCTAGAAGCAATTACAACTTGCCCNGNTTCNATTGGTGAAGATGGCGAGCTNGTAGATGCTTGTAAAGGTTGCTATGCGACCACAGGTTTTTATCTAATGCCTGATGCAAAAAACNTGAGAGACTACAACCTACAAGATTGGCGAAGAGAAGAGTGGGTAGCCGATATGATTACTGAAATACGTAATCAAAAATACTTTAGATGGTTTGATAGCGGTGATGTCGCATGGACAAAACTAGCAGAAAAAATCTACGAAGTTTGTTTAAATACTCCTGATTGTAAACATTGGCTACCTACTCGTATGTACAAGTTTGATAAGTTTGTTCCTATCCTTGACAAGATAGATGCTTTGCCGAATGTAAATGTTCGGTTTAGTTCGGACAGTATAGTAGGTTGGTATAATAAAAAACACGGCTCTACTATAATACCTAAGGATACGTTTTCAATTGACGGATTCATTTGCGAAGCATATACTAGAGGGGGCAAGTGTGGCGACTGTCGTGCTTGTTGGGATAAAGAGATACCATTGATAGCCTATGTGGCTCATGGTAAAAAGATGGAAAATTTAATTAAAACTGTGGAGGTAGTATGAAAGCAGACGAAGCAATGGCAGTAAGATATCTTAAACAACTAGCCGAAGGTGTTGTAGAAGATTCTGACGTAATAAACGATATTAAAACTGATATCATTTGGTTCAAAGAAATTCAAAATCAAGATAGAGATTATCTTGAAGAACGAATGAACGAAATAGCTAATAATGTTCGTGATGAATATGATAGAGTTATTGAGGACTTGGAAGCTAAGATTGAAAGACTACAAGAAGTGATTGACCATTTAGTGGAGAAAAGCTAATGAGTAATGAATTCAGAGAACAACTATTAGAATATATCAGCGATACAGTTGCTGACGTATGGCAATTAGAGTCACGACCTGACTTGGAAAAAGATTGTGTTGAATATGTGGTAGAGCAATTTGATGATGATGGATACTCAAAAGATGATGACTTCATTAAGTATCTAGTCATACAGTTTCTATCTAATCATTGCCGGGAAGCAGTCTCTTCGCAGGACTTAGAGTACATGGCGATATCTGAGAAAGAAAAACTATTAAACATATGAGAAAAGCTAAACAACAAATAGAACATACCTCAAAGACTGGTCAGCGAGGTAAAAAGACTTCGATAGGTAGAAGGAACGTGGGTACTTCTACTATGTCGAAACGTAAAAAAGAAACCCACAAGCCTTATAGGGGGCAAGGAAAATGAATAGAGAAGAATCACATAATCTTATAATGAAAGCTATAGATAAACTCGAAGCTAGAGAAAAAACAAATCAGCTTAAAACTATTAAGAAAGGCACTAGACTGATTACTAAACACTTAGGAACTCCAGTTAGAGCTACGTCACTGGAAAGCATTAAACAAGGCAGGGGATTTAAAAAGATACTGCTTGTAGATGTTAAAGGCTCAGACATAGGTTTGTTTGACGAGATGGGTAGTATCTATGTTGACGATATTGTTGAGGTACTAACATGAAAGTAAAACATTTAAAAACTAAAACAACTATTGAACTAACTCCCGAAGAGTTAGAAAAGTATAGAAAACTAACAAATGATTTAGACTCTATGTTGAGTAGTTTATTTGAATGTCAAGATATATGGTTAAGTGATGTTCGTAATCTAGATACGTTGAGGTTTAGACTCACAGAATTGTTAGGACTTAAATGGAATAGAGAAACTTATAGTTATATTAAAAGGAATAAAGATTGAAAGAAGAATACAAAATTTTAATAGATGCTAGAAGACTAGAACGTGAAACCAATGAAGAGTTTAAACTGGATGGTTTGAGAGAGCATTACAATTTAAGTTTAACCAAAGCTTTAGAAATTAAAAAGCTATTAGATAAAGATAAGGAGCAAGAATGGCAGACATTGCACAAATAACTTTAGAAGTAATTGAAGCTATACAACAGAAAAAAACTGTTAGCTTTAAGTATGGTGGGCATGAGCCTATCAGAGTAATCAAACCTCAAGGTTTCTATGGAGACTTTGCAGGTTTTGAAGGCACTGACGAAACCACAGAAGAAAAAGAGTTTAGACGTTTTGGTTTAGAGAAAGTCAGCGAGTGGATGGGTATTGAGCAAACAGTTAAAGTTCACATTGAACCGATTGTATTTACCTTTCATCCTACGTGGTCTGACGTAACTCAAAGGCTCCAAGAACTCATAGACTTTGAAGACTTAGAGTATGGAGTTGAGGTAAACGAATGAACATATTTTATTTCTATGATTGTCCAATTGAATCAGCACAAGCACAACCTGATAAGATGCTAGTGAAGATGCCATTGGAAACAGCACAGATGTTATGTACTGCTCACAGAGAGCTTGATGGTGACGAGTATGCAGATGCTAATGGACTTTACAAACGAGCATACTGGAATCATCCTTGTACAATATGGGCTAGGTCAGGAGTTATAAATTATGCATGGTTATACAATCACTTTATAGCTCTTGGAGAAGAGTATACATATCGCTATGGAAAAGAACATAGTAGTGTTACTAAATTAAAAGAAGCTTTACAGCCTCATCCTGAAAACATAGACCCTAATCCTCAGATGACACCAGTAGCACAGGCAATGCCTGATGAATATAAAAACGAAGACCCTATCAAAGCTTACCGGGATTACTGTATCAACGAAAAGCACTACGCTAAATGGGAAAAAGGCAGGGCTAAACCTGAGTGGTGGACACATGACAGAATATGATATACACAAGCTCTATGCAGAGCAACAAGAACGTGATAGAATAACTGCTCTCCATGCAAATCATGGAGTCTTGACAGTTCATTTTGGCGATGGTACTATGGAAGTCTGGAAGAAGAACTGGCGAGGTAAACTAAAAAGAAAGGTAAAGAGAAATGAGTTTAAAGGATAGAATAATAGAAGGACTGGATAATCTTTTTGAAGCTAAGATTCAGAGTCACGTAATGAACATTGAAGTGTTACTAGATAGATGTGTCGGTGTTGCAGAACATCCTGACATTATGGCTACCATTGAAGGTGAGCTAGATATTATAGCAAGTTATGAAGACAAGAGGAANTGTTTACATAAATATTTTAACTAGGAGTAGATATGAAACCATCAGATTACGCATTAATAGTTGTTTATTTTCTTGTTCTTGGATTGTTTATATTCAATGCAATTGAAGAGTCTAATTATCAAGAAGAACAATTCAAAAAAATCAATAAATTAAATAATGATTTAATTAAAATTTCACAATATGTCCAAAGTAATTCAACAGATTTTGAATATCTTGAAAGGAAGATAGAAGATAATTCACAGGAGATAGAAGAAGTTAGAAGACAATTGAGTGAGACTCAAAATGCTGCAGAATCATTTTATAATATGTTCTTTGATACACAATCTCAAAGAATTGNAAAAGAACAAAGTCAAGGTGCTGAGACTACCTCTCCTCCAAACCTTATAACCGAAGGTGTCAACAAACAGACTCTCCCCCCTTCGGAAGTTTCAGCACCACCTCCCGAAAAGATTTCCACTCCAAAGGAAAGAGAGCAAGAGGTAGTAACTGCCCCTATAAAGGATACTCCTGTTCCTAATAAGGTTATTGCTTCTTGCCCTCGACCTACACAGAACTTAGCAAAGTATATTGCTAATATTAATTTGAGAAGAGACTATNCTTTTGTAGCGAGNTATGATGTAGCTGACCGAGAAATAATTAATTTNAGTTTTAATAGAAANNTTCCCGGNAAGCTACAAAGAGCTATCGAAAAGTATTTAAATTCTTTTAGCTTGACACACGACAAACAAGGCTGTAAGCTACCAATCAAATTACTGCGAGGGTAACTATGGCAACACACGAACTTAATGAAGACCAGTTCCGCTCATGGCAAGAGTTTACATTGATGAATGAAGAAGAACTCTACAAAACTAAATCAGGTTTTATGAATGAGTGGGTAGCGAAAGATAAATTTTTAGTTCACTTTGATGAACAAACAGTTTCAACAGAAGTCTTAGACTTTTTTGAAAAAACACTTGACTTACCGAAAGGTAGCAAGTATAATAAGCAACATTAATTAAAAAGCTATAAGGAGAAAAATATGGCAGTTGCAAATGGCAAAGCGTATTGGGCGAGCGTCACAGTTCCCAATACCACTTTTGAACCAGTCTACACAGTAGACCTAGTAATTAGTGACGAAGATGCTCAAGACTTTCAGGCTAGAGGAATTAAAGTTAAGGACTTTAGTTTGAAAGATGATGATGGTACACCTCAATATATAGGTAAAGCTGTCACCATAAAAAGAAAAGTGAATGGTAAGAACGGAACTCGTTCAGCTCCTAAACTTTTCAATAAATCCAAAGAGCCTATGGACGTAACAGTCGGTAATGGTTCTGAGGTTAGAGTTCAATACAATGAATATCCTTGGGAATACGCAGGGAAATCAGGTATTAGCTTAGACTTTCAGGCTATGCAGGTTCTTGATTTAGTACCCATGAAATCACAGGATGGTGACGAACTGAATCCATTCGGTGATGGGGAGGAGTTTTAAATGGCAGAGGAAACGACAGTCATTGAAGGCTCTGATAAACCCTTCATCACTATAGATGATGTGCAAGTCTTTGTAGAAGATTTACCTGAAGAAGGTCAACAAGTCTTCGGAAGATTGCAACGATTAAACCAAAAGAAAGTAGATGCTGTTCTTGACTTGGAAGAGTTACAGGCAGGTATTAATTTCTTTTCAAGTAAAATCGTAGAAATTTATAGTGCTGATGCACCTGAACAGCCTACGGATTCTGAAAGCACAGAAGAAGAATCTTAGGAAAATTTTAATCGGGCTAGGTCGTCTTTCTGTGCATGAGACACCTAGCCTTTTTTATGCACAACATGAATACTAATCCAAATTTTATTAAAGTACATCAACCCTGTCCTGATTGTGGCAGTAGTGATGCACTTGCTGTTAATGAAGATGGTTCTACAAAATGTTTTTCATGTGGTAAGTTTTCACCAAAGAGTAAGGAGGAAAGTTTTAAACCTATGACTAGAACACCATTACCACCACAGAAAGAAACATTTGACAATGGAATATATGCTCCTTTGTCCGATAGAGGTATCTCAAAAGATACAGCATTAAAGTACGGGGTCAAGGTTATCTACAACGCTCAAGGCGAGATAGCTCAACACAGATACCCTTACCATATAAACAACGAACAGGTAGGCACTAAGGTTCGCTACATAAAGGATAAACACTTTAAGTTTGAGGGAACTATGACAGGTGCAAGCTTGTTCGGACAACAGCTTTTCAAAGAGGGTGGGAAGTATCTCACTATCGTTGAAGGTGAATGCGATGCTATGGCGGCTTACGAACTTCTTGGTTCTAAGTGGGCAGTAGTATCCATCAAGAACGGAGCTCAAGGAGCAGTCCGGGACATCAAAGATAACATCGAATACGTTGAAAGCTTTGATAACGTAGTCATTTGTTTCGACAATGACAAACAAGGAAAGGAAGCAGCACGTAAGGTTGCTAGTATAATCAAGCCACGTAAGGCTCGTATCGCTACCATCCCGAATGGTCACAAAGATGCTAACGATATGCTTAGAAAAAACTTACATGGGGAGTTTACTAGAGCTTGGTGGGATGCAAAGGTATATACTCCTAGTGGTATTATCCGAGTGTCCGACAAGAAAAATTCTTTCTTAGAACGTGAAAAGAAAGAGAGTGTGCCCTATCCTTGGCATGGACTGAACAAGAAACTTGTTGGGCTCCGACAAGGAGAACTAATGACTTTGACAGGCGGTACGGGTCTAGGTAAGTCATCAGTTACCCGAGAGCTAGAGCATTGGCTGATAAATAAGACCAACGACAACGTGGGTATCATAGCCCTCGAAGAAGATTGGCGAAGGACAGTAGATGGTATATTATCTATTGAAGCTGATGCTCGGCTCTANATTGACCACATCAGAGANAGNTACGAAGAAGNTGANCTNGTNNGTATGTTTGATAAGACCTTTGGTTCCGATAGAGTTTTTATTCATGCTCATTTTGGAACCAATGACATTGAAGACATATTCTCTAAGCTTCGTTATTTGATTGTGGGTTGTGATTGTCGTTGGGTAGTCGTAGACCACCTGCACATGCTCGTATCTGCCACAACAGAGGGCGATGAACGTAGAGCAATTGATTCCATAATGACTAGGCTAAGAAGCTTAGTTGAGGAAACGGGTGCAGGTATCATCTTGGTCTCTCACTTACGTAGAGTATCCGGAGATAAGGGTCATGAAAACGGAGTCCATGTTAGTCTCTCCCATCTACGAGGCTCCAATGCGATTGCCCAACTCTCTGATTGTGTAATAGCTTTAGAAAGAAATCAGCAATCAGAAGACGAGCTCGAAGCTCGCACAACAAGNCTNCGTATTCTTAAATCAAGATACACAGGNGATGTTGGNTTAGCNACNNCTTTAGTGTATGATAAAGATACNGGTAGATTGTCTGAGTACGAAGATTCGGAACTCCTTAACACAGAACTAACAGACATGGATGTTCCCTTTTAATTATGGAATTAGTATTTGACATAGAAGCAGATTCGTTGACTCCAACGGAAATACATTGTATTGCTGCTGTGGATGAAAACGATAAACAATATACCTTCGATATAATCGATGGCAACATTGAAGAAGGTATAGAGTTTTTATCCCGGGCAAATAAACTCATTGGTCATAACATCATTGGGTTTGATATGCCGGCTATTCAAAAACTACATGGAGTTAATCTTTGGCATAAAGATAAAGTTATTGATACCCTAGTCCTCTCTAGACTTTTAAATCCTGTAAGGGAGAAAGGTCATTCCCTTGAGGTCTGGGGTAACAAGCTTGGAGTTGCGAAGTCTACTCCTCCCGAAGACTTCACTACCTATACGAAGGATACTCTTAAGTATTGTGTACAAGATGTTGTTTTAAATAAAGTTTTATTTGATTACCTCAAGAAAGAATCTGTTGGGTTTTCAATGGACAGTATTAACCTTGAACATCAAGTCACGTCTATTCTTCAACAACAAGAAGAGAATGGTTTTATGTTTGATGAAAAGAAAGCTATGCTTCTTCTTGCTGACCTGAACTGTAAGATAAAAGAAACTGTTGACGAAGTACATGCCACATTCAAACCTAAATGGGTAGATGATAAACTGGTTACACCTAAACTAAAAGCAGATGGAACTCTTTCTAAAGTTGGCTTGAGCGAAGAAGAATACAATGCTAGGGTAGCTACGAAAGATACAAAACCTTTTATGAGAAAACATCTACAAGAATTTAATCTAGGTTCTCGTAAACAGATAGGTGAATATCTGATTGAGTTCGGATGGAAACCAAAACGATTTACTCCTACAGGACAACCGATTGTAGACGAAAATACTTTAAAGAAAATAACACACATCAAGGAAGCAAAACTCATAGCAGACTTCCTACTTTATCAAAAGCGTTTAGCTCAAGTCAAGTCTTGGGTAGAAGCAGTTGAAGAGGATGGACGTGTTCATGGTTCTGTTATTTCGACAGGAGCTATCACAGGTAGAATGTCTCATAGGAATCCTAACATGGCTCAAGTCCCGGGAGTTTATTCTCCTTTTGGTACAGAGTGTAGAGCCTGTTGGACTGTAGCAGATGGGCATAAGCTAGTAGGTATAGATGCTAGTGGTTTAGAATTAAGAATGTTAGCACACTATATGGCTAACGAGGAATACATAAATGAAATTATCAACGGAGACATACATACAGCTAACCAAAAGTCTGCAGGACTTGAATCAAGAGATAAGGCAAAGACATTCATCTATGCCCTCATATACGGAGCAGGAGATGAGAAGCTTGGTTCAATCGTGCAAGGAAGCAGAACAGATGGTAAGCGACTTAGAGAATCTTTCCTCGATAGTCAGCCTTCATTTAGGTCTCTTAAAGAACGAGTTGACCGAGCGGCTTCAAAAGGATACTTAAAAGGATTAGATGGTCGTAAGATATGGTTGAGACATAAGCATGCTGCTCTCAATACTTTACTTCAAGGCAGTGGTGCAATTGCTATGAAAAAAGCCTTGATTATCTTTGACGACCTGTTAAAATTACAAGCTATACCTGCAAAAATCGTAGGTAATATCCACGATGAATGGCAAGTTGAAGTCCCTGAGAAACAAGCTGAACACGTAGGAGCCCTAGCAGTTAGGTGCATAGAACAAGCATCTAAAGAGTACAACCTAAGATGCCCACTTACCGGTGAGTACAAGATAGGAGATAGTTGGAATGAAACCCACTAAAGAAAACAGAAAGAAGTTTGACCTAGATTTAACCTATGGAGAAATCAGGGAAGAAAAGATAGCAGAAATGCTAACGAACAAAAAGGTAGAAGTAAAATCAGAAAGAGACATTTGGCAGAACACAGGTAACATCTGCATTGAGTATGAGTGTTGGAATAAACCTTCCGGNATNAGAGCNACAGAGTCTGACTATTGGTTTCATAACCTATGTATAGGTGACGAAGAGTACTGCACCTTAGTCTTTAAAACAGACACACTTAAAAAGATAGTAGATAAACTTGATACGTTTAAAACTGTATCAGGTGGCGATGGTAATGCTAGTCGTATGTATCTAGTAAATTTACAAAAGCTTTTTTCTACGGACGTTATAAAAGCATTTAAGGAAATCAAGGATGACGAAGAAGAATAAAACTTTAGACACTCTCGTACAAGATATCTACGAAGTCATTGAAGTTCTCAATGATGATGAAGAAATTGACATCCCGGAAGATATGTATGAACAGTTTGGACGGGACATGGAAGATGCTCTTAGACATTGGGCAACTCCTGTCGAAAGACCTAAGAATGGATTACGTATGTCTAACATTGGTAGACCTTTACGTAGACTATGGTATGACCTAAACACAGAGCAAGAGAAAGAACAAATAGATGCTCCTACCTTTATTAAGTTTTTGTATGGACATTTACTTGAGGTTTTACTTTTGTTTTTTGTTAGGTTAGCAGGACATATTGTTGAGTCAGAACAAAAAGAAGTGACTGTCTCAGGTATCAAAGGACACATGGATAGCGTAATAGATGGTGAAGTCATTGATGTAAANACAGCATCNGGTTACGCATTTAAAAAGTTTAAAGATGGTACGTTAGCTCAGAATGATTCCTTTGGTTACTTGTCTCAGTTAGCCGGCTATGAAAAAGCAGAGAAGACAAACAACGGAGGCTTCTTAGTCATGAACAAAGAGACAGGAGAACTTACTGTTTTTATCCCGGATGATTTAGAAAAGCCAAACATAACTCACAGAATTAAAGAAGTTAAACAGGCTGTAAAAAGAAAGACACCACCTGATTATTGCTACCCACCTATCCCTGATGGAGTGTCAGGCAATATGAAACTACCAAGAGACTGTACGTGGTGTCCTCATAAGTTTGAATGTCATAAGGATGCTAATGATGGNCANGGGNTNCGAACNTTTNANTANGCTAAAGGAAGAGTTTATNTAACTCAGGTAGANAANCTACCAAATGTACANGAANTANTATGAANAGTAAAGAAGCAAAAAGATATAGAAAGAAAGCCAAAGCTCTTACAGTAGATTGGATTAAGTCTCTCATTCCTGATGAAGAAGGAGAGAAAGTAAACATAGATAACTTTCAAGACTACATGCCTGAACAGAAATATGTGTATGCTAATCGAAGATTTATGCTTTCAGCTTTCTCCGANAGATGGTTNTATAAAAANTTAAAAAGANTAAACAAGGATTTAGATTCTGTAACCCTAAAGGATTTTCAAAGTGAAGAGGGGTTATAGAAAACCACGTAAGGTTAGACCAGTAGAAAAGAATGTCCCGAAAGGATATGACTCCGGGTGGGAATATCAATTACACAACTCAGTTTTAAAGTCTTGGAATCATCATTCCGAAAAGATTAACTACATTGTAGAACATAAATACGAACCAGACTTTACACAGACTATTGATGGTGTAGAATACTTATTAGAAGCTAAAGGCAGGTTTTGGGACTATCAAGAATACAATAAGTATGTTTGGATACGTAAGTCTTTGAAGCCTAATCAAGAGCTAATCTTTTTATTTTCTAGTCCTAGTTCTCCTATGCCTCAAGCAAAGAGAAGAAAGGATGGTACAAAAAGAAGCCANGCTGAATGGGCAGAAGCNAATGATTTTAAATGGTATAGTGAGCACACGCTCCCTAAAGAATGGATAACATAATATGGAATATAAATTTGACGAGAATATTAATCTACATTTATTAAAACAATATGTAGAAAATACTTACAAAGAGCATTATGCTCATTCAAAATATCAGGCAACAGATATGATTATTGATGCCGGACATGGTGAAGGTTTTTGTATTGGAAACATAATGAAATATGCAATGCGATATGGTAAAAAGAATGGTAAGTCAGAAAAAGATTTACTTAAAATTATGCACTACGCATTAATAGCTTTATACTTAAACAACGAGGAACAAAATGATTGATGACAAAGTAGGAGTTAAACCTTATCTAGGTATTAACATTAATTATAACAAAGAAAAGAAGCTAGACCGCTTCAGTCTAGACACACTTAAAGATAGATACCTCTACCAAGAGGAAGGAGAAACATATGCACAAGAAGCCTTCGCAAGGGCTGCAGTATTTGCTGCAACATTTAAAGGGACTACGGATTTTGAATTGGCTCAGAGACTTTACAACTACTCTTCCGACCTATGGTTCATGTTTAGCACTCCTATTCTTAGCAATGGGGGAACCAATAGGGGTTTACCTATTAGCTGCTTTCTCAATTACGTACCTGACAGTCGGGATGGTTTATCTTCTCACTATGATGAAAACATTTGGCTCGCAAGTACAGGTGGAGGCATTGGTGGATATTGGGGAGATATTAGAAGTAATGGCATCGCTACTGCTAACAATAGTCGTTCTACTGGTTCAATACCATTCATGAAAGTTGTTGACTCTCAAATGTTAGCTTTCAATCAAGGCATAACACGTAGAGGGTCATACGCAGCCTACATGGATATTGACCATCCGGAGATAGAAGAGTTTATAAACATTCGTAAAGAATCCGGGGGCGACATAAATCGTAAGTGTCTTAATCTACACAATGGAATCAATCTAACGAATGAGTTCTTACAAGCAGTAAAGAGTGATGATGATTGGAGATTGATTGACCCTAAGACTAAGGAAGCTGTAAAGATAGTTAGTGCTAGAGAGTTATGGTGGCAGATACTTAATGCTAGAGCAGAGACTGGTGAGCCTTACATGGTTAATATAGATAACTGTAATGATGCTCTACCAAAACCACAAAAAGATTTAGGACTAGAGATTAAACAAAGCAACCTGTGTTCTGAAATAACACTACCTACTAACGAAGAAAGAACTGCAGTTTGTTGTCTTTCCTCAGTAAATCTAGAACACTTTGATGAATGGTCTGAGAATGAACAGTTTATTGATGACCTAGTAACTATGCTTGATAATGTTTTACAGCATTTTATTGATAATGCTATTGACACATCCGAGATTGGGGAGTATAATGCTAACTACAAACGCTTTTCTAATCATGTCAGACCAGATAAAAAATCCTTTACGAAAGCTGCATACTCAGCTTACAGAGAGAGGTCTATCGGATTGGGTGCAATGGGGTTCCATGCTTACCTCCAACGTAAGGGCATTCCTTTCGAGGGTATATTCGCAACTGGNTTTAACTACAGAGCTTTCCAACACATCAAAGGAAAGGCTGTGGAGGCTACTAAAAGACTTGCCGAAGAACGTGGTGAAGCTCCTGATGTACATGGTAGCGGTCATCGTAACGCTCATCTTTTGGCTATTGCTCCTAATGCCAGTAGTAGTATTATATGTGGCGGTACTTCCCCTAGCATTGAACCATATCGTGCTAACGTATATACGCACAAAACTTTATCCGGTTCTTACCAAGTTAAGAATAAAAATCTAGAAAGTCTTTTCAAAAAGAAAGGATTAAAAGCTAAAGAGCTTGAGNAGGTCTGGAAAGACATTGCAGCTAATGAAGGCTCTGTGCAGCATCTAGATATCCTTGATGATAAAGAAAAGGAATTGTTTAAAACCGCAAATGAGATTAACCAAATCTGGATAGTTGAACATGCGTANAAAAGACAGGAGTTCGTTTGTCAAAGTCAAAGCGTAAATCTGTTTTTTGTTTTCCCGAAGGCAACTGAGCCTCAAGAAATACATGACGAATACTTACAGTATGTCAATGATGTTCATTGGTACGCTATGCATACGTTGAAGTCTTTGTATTACTTTAGGTCGGATGCTGCTAGAACCGCAGAGAATGTAAATATAAAAATACCTCGTATAAGATTAGAGGACGTGGAGTGTATTGCTTGTGAAGGATAAAANGTTTAGTGAGTTTTGTAGACGTATGTGGTTAGACCATTGCGATGAAAATAAAACACCGCTCTCTATAACTTACACAGAAGAAGAATACAAAAAAGAATTTAACCAATGGCTACTGAAAAAGTATGCTGAACAAATGGAGAATAAATGAGTATATTAGGAACAAGAGAACATTATAAACCCTTCGAATATCCTTGGATGTTTGATTACTATGTTCTACAAAATCAAATGCATTGGATGCCTGAATCGGTTCCTTTGCATAATGACGTAAAAGATTGGCAAGAGCTTAGCAAAGAAGAGAAAAATCTCTTAACACAAATCTTTAGATTGTTTACNCAATCAGATGTAGATGTNGGTTCCGGGTACGTAGATAAATACATGCGTATCTTTNGAAAGCCNGAAGCTAGAATGATGATGACTTCTTTTGCTAACATGGAGTCAATACATCAACACGCTTATAGTCTTTTATTGGATACTGTGGGCATGCCTGAAATAGAATACAAAGCCTTTGCAGAGTATGAAGAAATGGCAGACAAACATGATTATGTTGGCGAGTTTAAACCTACATTAAAAGATAAACAAAGCATTGCAAAGACTCTTGCAGTTTACTCAGCTTTTACTGAGGGGTTACAGTTGTTCTCAAGCTTCGCTATCCTTTTAAACTTCCCTAGATTTGGACGTATGAAAGGTATGGGTCAAATAGTTACCTATAGCATTCGGGATGAATCCATGCACGTAGAGGCAATGACCAAACTATTCCGGGAGTTTATTCAAGAACATTTAGACATCTGGACAGATGACTTTAAGAAAGAACTCTACGATATCTGTAGAAAGATGGTAGAACTAGAAGATAAATTTTTAGACTTGGTGTTTGATATGGGTAACATTGAAGGGCTCACAAAGAAAGACATGTATGCTTATAATCGTTACATTGCAGATAGAAGGCTACTACAACTAGGGCTAAAAACAAACTTTGGACAAAAGGATAATCCTCTTGGATGGATTGATGAAGTGATGGGAGTTGAACATCAAAACTTTTTTGAAGGACGAGCTACGTCTTACATGAAAGCAGGACTCAGAGGTAAACAAAACCTCGTAACATTTAACGAAATTAAAAATGAAGAAGAACAAAAGGTCGAGGGAAGCTAACCTAATAAGTTGGAAGCTTTGTATTGACTCTGAAAATAAACTGGTTACGGAACTTAGTGCTTTCCCCGTTGAACACATTGACCTCTTTCATCAAGAGGACAGACTGGTTATTCTCAAGGCAATTGAAGAAGCAAGGACTGCTTTAGAACCTCTACATAAAAATATAGAAACTGAACTAGATGCAGTCTTTTAAAATATAACTTTAATCTCCTTGGGTTATAGTTATTCTTGATGAAGCTCCTCCGTTCACTACTATCTGTGTGCTCTTTCCATTCTGCACNANNATAAAAGTATAGGAGCTNCTCTTATCTAAGTCTAGTCTTACAGTATCTTCTAAGGCTTTATAGAAAGTGATGACTGTATCTGTCGTAAAAGTATTTATCTGAGTCTCTGCATCAAAACCAAGAGTAGTGCCTTGCAGGTCTAAGTCAGCTTTTAAGAGAGTTTTAGTTGTGTCTAGTTCATTGACCTCTTCAATTACGTTAAGTAAATCTTCTAAAAAGTTTACGTCTAAATAGTTTATATCTAGCTCTGTAAACTCTAGTTCATCTTCTTCTAAGTAATCTTTTTCTAACTCTTCAAACTCTAAGTAATCTATGTCTAAAAGATTCCCGGACTTTACTTCAGACGAAGATGATTCTAAAGTCTCTACTTCCTTTGGAGCAGAAACAATCAGCATGTTGTCTATGAGTTCTAAGGTTAAGTCTAGTATAACTGGATTGCTAGGAGCAGTCTCAAACATCGAAGCTGTGGTAGCTTGATAGGGTTTATTTAAAACTACTTGCCCCATAGCAGTACTGACTACTATCTCTCCAGATGGCAGTCCGTCTTCTTTGGGTAATAAGATAATTAAAGACCTTCCTAATTCATCTACAGTAACTGTGAAGTCAGTGCCTCTAATTCCTATAGTTGCAGAAGGGGTATTAATCCTGATGTTTTTTTTCTTGATGGTCGACAGTTTACCCGTTATAAACCTTCCAGTTCCTCGGGCAAACTCTAGTGCCATTTTTGATTTAGTCGGGTCCGGGTCATAGACAAATTCATCTATAACCAGTTCTGAATGTTCGGTAAGTCGTATTTGACTTTCATCTAAGAATGTAATGCCCATTCTTCCATTAGAAGTTTGAACATTATCAAAGCTATTTATATCAAATTCTAAAGCAGCCTTATACGTTTCATCTCGTACGACTCTACCCGAACCCTCTAATTCTGTGATACTTCCTATATCAGCATGAAGTGGACGTACCACCATCAGACTGTACAACACAGACAGTACCATTACTGCCTGTAGAAAGTATTTTNAGCCAATCATTATCTAATGTACTTTGTTGGTCTATGTTAAATGTTCTTGAACTACCTGTTTGGTCTAAGTAGAAGTAACCTCCTGCGTAACCATCACCATCGAAAGTTACATTATTAGAGTCACCATCAATATCAACAAAGCTTGTACCTGAATCGTAATCAATATCAAAGTCTAGTGTGTTACTATCACCTTGTATAATCCAATCTAAGTCAGTACTACTTGCCATATCTGCTGTTGCTAGGTCTAAAGTAAAAGTATTACTTGTACCTGTTACATCTACATTTAAGTTTGAACTATCGGCTCCATGAGTATTTGTTGGGTCAACNTGTATATTAAACGTGTTGCTATCCCCATCAAACTCAAAGAAGCCTATCAAACTATCAGCCAGAATATCTCCAAGAAATTTGTTTGAATCACCTATTTGATTTATGTCTAGTGTCATACTAGCACCATCTAAATCTAAAGCTGTCATGCTTCCTGCCGATGCATCAACACCACCAATGATGTTGCCTGAACCCAACTGCTCTAAATCTATATTGGCTGTAGCTCCGGCTTGCTCAACAAATATTTCGTTGTCAGCCCCGAATGCCAATGCACTCGCCACAATCAATAGGCTCAATAATAGTTTCTTCATATTCCCAATATCCTCTCTCTATTCCTGTCTCTATGACATTTAAAACACCTGTTTCTACAGCTCTTTGTAAAGCTATGGAGACAGATTCATTTTCTGTAAACCCTCCTTCTACCTCAACTAATTCTGTACCTAGCTCTATAAACCTAAATACATCTTGTGATAAACCTACAGATAAAATACTTTTAGAGACTAACACCTCTATGAGTACTTCACCTGTGCTTACAGAAACCAATCGTAGGGAAATACTTACTGTATCTTCCCGGTATTGTTTGCTTGTTCCTATGCCTAGATAACGAGCTCCCAATCCTCCACTTGTTGTATTAGTATCATAACTAATAACACCGCCTTGAACTAACAACCCTGCAAAAAGCAAAGGTTTTAATTTATTGTCCTCTTCAAATTCTTTTCTTGTTGTTCTTATTAGTTGTCTTTCTTTTGTCAGGTCATCTAATCCCACTCTTTCTACAACTTTAAAAAACTCCCCGTTTGCAGCATGTTTAAAAGCCCTGATTAAAAACGCTTCAGGAGCCTGTGTAATCGCTGTGCTAAATAAAGCAAACTCACTATTGCTTTTACGTTGCCCTGTCAAGTCTTTGAAGCTATTAGGGTATACAGCAATTGTAGGTTTATTTATAGCTGCCGGTAACTCTTTTAATTCTTTTGATTGTAAATCTAATACAGATGATTCTTGTATAACTATGTTTGGTATACCGCCTGTAGTTAATAATGAATCATACTTTAGTGCACAACTAGAAAGTAAAAGACCCAATAGGCAAGGTAATAATTGTTTCATTCCCATCTGCATCCGTTATTTTTAGTGTGATATATTCCCCGTCTGATTCATACTCAATCGTATTACCTTCTAATTCTACTTGACCAGACTCGGATGGATTCTCTCCAAATAAATTTTCTACTAACTGTCTTGATAGCTGTGCGTAGATACGTGACTCTAAGTTTCTAATAAACCTTGCAAGTGTTGTGTTCTTTGCATCTCTTTCAAGCTCATCTTGGTAGGCTTTTATTTCTGCTTTGATAGCCTCTTTTCTATTAAACTCTTGATTTTCTATAGTCAGATAGTGAGAGCTTGTATTTATACCTGAAAAGCTAGGATTCTTAAACTTATGCACCATCTGGTCTGCAGATAAAACACTTATAAAAAACATGGAAACAACCATTAAACTAAGTGCTAAGACTTGTAAGACCGACATAAAAGCTATCTGCTTCATAGGATGTATATCTTCAATCTTAGTCTTTTCTTTGGTCATCTCTATCTGCTTTTGCAATCTTGTTGCTGTCTATAAGTTGTGGAACTCCTAGTATAGTTTTGATAAGTGTATCTTGTCTAATAATCTCATTGTCTAAACTACGTACTCTGTCTATCAGAGCTACCAAGATACCATGTTGTGAATCCAATTTAGTACCAAGGCGGTCTTCCATTTGAGCTATCTGGTCTGCAACTTTATCATCTAGTACATCGAGTTTAGTCTCCATGCCATCAATAATTCTGTTGATAAGCTTCCAAATAAAGAAACCTAATCCTAATGCAGCAGCGATAGGAAACCCAACTTCATTAATAAATTGAATCGCTTGTTCCATTTTTTAAGGTGCACGTTCCCTGTGAAGCTAACAATAGCGTTCGTTAAAATTCTTCTTAAGTTTTAGTAGGGGCTAGAAGAAATAGTAGTATCCCGAGACTACTAGATATATCCAACCAACAATAC
>FUFK010060423.1_pt1 | contig 19434 bp, 21 predicted proteins | sample 1021851 | NCBI WGS metagenome assembly FUFK01 (sample SAMEA51879418, study PRJEB19060) | metagenome
CAAGGACAACATAAACTGCTTTTATTACAACTTTGTGTTTGTTATCCTCAACAGGAGATACTCTGCGGTTTGCTGAGCGGACCTGCGTAAACATTGATTCTCTTTAAGTATTTCTACCAGCCTACGGGTCAAATGACGTTATTGTGTGCATTATAAATAGCGTGTAACAACCTTTAAAAAAACAATTTTTACTAAAAATGATTGAAAATTCCAAAAAACGTATACCAGTACTTGTATCTGGAGCATTAGGCAGAATGGGAAGTGAGGTTATAAATTCTGTTTTAAATTCGGAAAATTGTGAACTTGTTGCTGCAATTGATATTAATAAAGAAAATAATGGAAAAAATATTTCAGAAATTCTTAAAGTCAAAAGTTGCGATGTATTACTTACCGATGATTTTGAAGGTACATTATGTTCAATAAGCCAAAATTTTAGAAATAAAGATATAAAACCCGTACTCGTTGACTTTACTCATCCGGATTCTGTTTATGAAAATACAAGATCAGCTATTGCTTATGGTATTTGCCCTGTTATTGGTACTACAGGTCTTACTCCATCACAAATTAAAGATTTGTCGATTTTTTCTCAGAAAGCATCTGTTGGTTGTGCCATTATTCCAAACTTTTCTTTAGGTATGGTACTTCTGCAACAAGCAGCATCTGTTGCAGCAAAATTTTATGACAATATTGAGTTAATTGAGATGCACCATAATCAAAAAGCAGACTCACCTAGTGGAACATGTATCAAAACTGCAGAAATGATTGAAGAATACTCAAAAAAATTCAATAAAAACATAGTAAAAGAGAATGAATCTCTCAAGGGAGTTCGAGGAGGTATAAGAGATTCAGGTCTTAATATTCATTCTGTAAGATTACCTGGATTATTGGCGCATCAAGTAGTAATAATGGGTTCTCCTGGTGAAACTTATACTATTAAACATGACACCATAGACAGAAAAGCATATATGCCTGGAGTTTTGCAAGCAATAACAAAAATAGGGAATTATGAGTCATTGGTTTATGGATTAGAAAAATTGATTTTTTAAAATGCTAGTACCAATAAAATCAAACATTATCCCTAGACTAATTCCAGCAGTTGGAACTGGAAGTCAGTTTAAATATGCTTCAGGTGATCCTGGAAAAATTCTTCAAAGATTAATAATTTCTTCTATTGGAGGGATTATCAATTTTTTAATAAGCATTAGTCAGACTGGTAATCAGACTTATAACCTTTGGCTAGTGCTATGTGTAGCGTTTTTTCTTTATATTATTTGGGGACCAATTCTTGAATCGAGTAGAAAAAATATGCAATTGCGAAAATTTAAATTTTTTTCTATTTTTGATGGATTTGTTTCAGATATTTATAAAACTGAGAGAATTGAAAGTTCTAGGGAACAATCTAATAGACAAGGGCGACTAGAGATTGTTGAAAACAAAAGAACTTGGTTAGTACTTGAATTAGAGGACGAAGATGGTTATTTAGAAAAAATAAGCTTTCCAATGGAAAATAAACATAGTCAAATACGAATTGGTTCTAATATCAGGTGTCTTGTGAGCTCAAATAATCGTAATTTTGATAGAAATATTTATCTAAGTGATGCTTGGTTACCCGAGATAAACTTATGGGTTGGAGAGTACCCTTATTTACTTAGGCCAGCATTTGAGGAAATTTGTTATATTTACCTAAATCAATAGTGCGAAAATAAGTAGTCTAATATGGAATCTAAACTTAATTTTAAAATAATTGGTTCGGGTCCTACCGGAATACTTCTAGCGATAGCTTTATCAAAATTAAACTTAAATATTTTTTTGACCGATTTGTTATCTAAGGAAAAATTAATTCATAAAGAAAAAACATATGCGTTAACACATTCCACAAGAAAGATTCTTAAAAAATTTAACCTTTGGCATAAACTAATACCATATTTGTTTTGTTTTGATACATTATCAATCACAGATACTCTAACCTCATCTTATTCAACTTTAACTATTTCAGATCTAGATGATGATATTAATACAGAAAATAATATTGGTTGGGTAATTAAACATTCCGACCTTATGAATGTATTTTTTCAGGAGGTTGGTAAGAAGAAAAATATTTTTTTTATTTCAGATCAGAAAATTAAGAGAGAAAAAATTTCATTCGATTACCAATTCATATCAACTGGAGCTAATTCTTTTGATAAAAGGGTTTTAAATTTTTTAAATATAAAGAAAATTTATAGACAATCTTGTTTAACGTTAAAAGTCTTAATTCGTGGACATGAACGTGGTCGTGCTTATGAAATTTTTAGAGAAGAAGGACCTTTGGCACTACTACCACTAGATAAAAATTTATACCAAATAATTTGGACCTCAAGTACATATAAATCTTTAGAGAGATTAAATTCTGACAAGAATCTTTTAATGGATAACTTATCAACAATCTTGCCTCCCCAATTTAAGTTGGATCAAATGGTTGGAGAAGTTAATGTTTTTCCCGTTTCACTTTCATTGAAACTACCGTTATTTAATTTTAAGAAATATATTTATGTTGGTGATTCATTTCATACTTTTCATCCTGTAGGAGGTCAAGGATTAAATACTTGTTGGCGCGATGTTAATTGTATATTTGATATATTTAATAAAAATTTATTTGTAAAAAAAAGGGATTTAAAATTATTTAAATTCAAATATTATTCAAATAGAATTATAGATATAATCGCCACTATAGTTATTACTGATTCTTTAATCACAATATTTGCTAATGGTAATTTAATACTTTTTCCAATAAGAAAACTTTCATTTTTTCTTTTAAATAAACTTGTTTTTATCAGAAAAATTGTCTTAAATCAAATGACTAAATCTTTAATTTATTCAAAAATAAAATAAATATGCATAAGGATTTTTCAAAAAATTTAATTTCTTTTCTTATAGATGAGATAGGTCTAGAGGAATCTTCAATTGAACTAGGTATTAAGTTGTCAATAAGGAATAAAACCCCTCTCCCAATTCTATTGTGGAGTTATGGGATACTGACTATTGATGAACTAGACAAGTTATATTCTTTTTTATTTGAGAACATAGAATAATGATTCTGTTATAATTCAGTAAATTTTTAATCAAAGAACAATTACTTTTTTTTCTACAGGAAATCGCATATCGAGGGGTGCTATTCAAAAGCTTGATTTGTTTTTGTTAATCTTGGAAACTATTGATTTAAATGGCTTTCAATCTTTATACACAATTTCAAATCAACTTAATTTAAACCAAATTTTGCCAACTAAAGTCACTATATGGAAGCTAAGAAACAATAATCCAATGAGAAGATCATTTGTCAATAACAACATTAAAAAAGAAGAGTTTGAGGCTTTAATTCGAATAACTGCAGAAATGTCAAAATATTTGTATCCATATATTAGAGAAATACTTCAATCAAGAGACCACCTTAATAAAAACCCAATTATCTGGAATGATTTCAAAAAAAGGTTTATGGAGTTAATAAATGAAAGATTCAACATTGATAGTATGAAGGTAAAAAAGATTCTTGATCAAGATATAAATGATGAGATTATAGCTAGCTCATTGTTAACTTTAGCTTTCTGTGTTTCTGATCAAGGTTTTGAAAAGTTAAAAAATTTTTTAGTAAATTTTTGATATGTTGCAGAATAAATTATTGTTTAATCAATCTTCAGTTAGATTAGAAATTTTTGGTTTGCCCGATTATTCAGATAATGAACACGAAGACCAGATATCAATAATTTCTCAGTGGAAACTATCGATAATTGATAAGCCTGTTATTGAGGGAAATATTGACCATTTAAGATTAATCATGGAGGCCTTCTATAGTTATACAAATTTTCTTGTAAATAATGAAACAGCATTATATGAATCAAAGTTAATAGATATCAAAGCAGAGAATTTTTTCAAACATAGAATTCTTTTAAAGAGTTCCAAACCAGATGTGAAACCCTTAATTATTACTATTGGAAATTCAGTACTGACCGATATTATTAATTGTTTTGATCAGTTAAATTCTTCTGCAAAAATAAGGAAAATTAAATTTTATCCTCTTAAGAATATTTCAAAGCGAAATAATTTTAATTTCAGCAATAAAAGTAAAATCTCAAATTTGGTTTTACCTCCAATTTTATCTTTATGCTCTTTGTTTCTTGTTTCTTCTTCGTTTATGTTTTTTTATAACTTAGAGCAAGATAATGAAAATAATATATCTCTAAATGACCAAAATATTAGTAATAGCGCCAATACTCTAGGCAAGTTATTATAGGGAAATTTCTCTAGAGAAAAACTTCTTATTCCTATTTTGATTTTTGATATATGACAGATCTAAACATACCTAATTTAAACAAAAAATCTGATAAATATCTTTTTAAAAAAAGGTTGACGCTAAGAAGAAAATCTAAAAGTAAGCTTTTGAGGGAGAGTTTTTTGATGTCCATTTTAAGTTTTTTGATTATATATTTGAATTATTTGATACCAAATAAATTAACTATATTAAGAAATTTACCTGATACATTAGAAAAATCTTTCTCATTATCAGTTCAATTACTTTCTTATCTTTTGCAAATATTATTGATTATTTTTATCATAGTCTCCGTATTTCTATCAATATTTCTTTTCTTAGGTTCTTTTTATAGACTTTATAAGATTATAAATAGAAAAACTAAGAAGATTTCTTATAAGTAATTACTAGATAGGTTGCATTAAACCACCACTTCCAGAATCTGAATCATCATCATCATTTTCAGTTTCAATGCCAAAAAGAGCATAAGCACCAACTAAAATTGATGATATGAGAATGGTAAAAGGTAGTACGGAAGTTTGAATTGCAACGTCGATATATTCGCCCATATTTTAAAAATTTTTAATAACCTAACCTAAATTAAACTTATTTGCGGATTTTAAATAATTTTTTAATATTTTAGATTTTATTATGACTTGTTTCTTTGTCAAAGCTATTAATCTCTTTTACAAAAATTCCGAACCATAACATAAGTTGATCAATTTGATTTTGAACCTCAGTGACACCTAATCCTCTTATAGTTATTTTAGAAATTGGGTCACCTTCCTTAAAGGTAAATTTATTTTGTATTTCATTTGAAAGCGTTTTTACTAATATTTTGTAAGTAGTTTTTTTCATTTTGGTATCTATTTCCAAATTTGGTTTTTTTAGTTTAATTTTATTGAAACCGCAACTTCTGGCTAATAATTTTAACTTCATTAACATAATTAATGAATCAACTGGTTTGGGCAATGTCCCGTATCTATTTGTCCAGTCAGTAGCTAATTCAGTAAGTTCTTTATCACTAGCGCATTCAGTTACTGATTTATATGCATCTAGTTTTTCTTCACGATTAATGATCCATGTAGCAGGTATAAATGCATTTATTGGAAGATCAATTTGAGTGTCGTTAACTTCAGGTATTTCTTGCCCACTGATTTCTGAAATAGCCTCATGGAGCATTTCTATATATAANTCATATCCAATAGCATTAACCTTTCCACTTTGTTCTTCTCCTAGTAANCTACCAACACCTCTTATTTCCATATCTTTCATNGCAAGTTGGTATCCACTTCCTAGTTCTGANAAATCTTTTATCGCTTTCAATCTTTGTTTTGCAGCGTCATTAATTTTATTTATATTTGGATAAAATAACCATGCATGTGCTTGTACACCACTTCTACCAACTCTTCCTCTAAGTTGATAAAGTTGTGAAAGTCCAAATTTGTGAGAATCTTCAATAATAATAGTATTTACTTTAGGGATGTCTAATCCACTTTCAATTATCGTTGTGCATATCATTAGATCTACTTCTCCATTATTAAAAGCAATCATTGCGTTTTCAAGCTCTGTTTCGTTCATTTGCCCATGAGCAATAATAAATTTTAAGCTGGGAAACATATTTTTTAATTTGACTACAGCCTGATCGATATCTGCAATTCTTGGAAGAACATAAAAAATTTGCCCTCCCCTATCAAGTTCTTGATTAATTGCAGTTCTTATAACATCCATATCTATTTCAGATAAATATGTTTTTATCGATCTTCTTGATGGAGGAGGAGTATTTAATAAGCTCATTTGTCTAAGTCCAGATAAACTCATATAAAGAGTTCTTGGGATTGGAGTTGCCGAGAGCGTTAAAACGTCTATGTTAGTTTTGATTTTTTTAATTTTCTCCTTTTGTCTTACTCCAAATCTTTGTTCTTCATCAATAACTAGTAATCCTAAGTTTTTAATTTCAATTTCTTTTCCTAAAATTTGGTGCGTTGCTACAACTAAATCAATTTTGTTATTTTTTAACCCTGCATAGATTTCCTTTTTCTCATTAGCGGTTTTGAATCTATTGAGTAATGAAACTTTTATTGGGTAAGGTGAAAATCTATTATTTATTGTTCTCCAATGTTGCTGAGCTAGGATTGTTGTGGGTGCTAGTAATATTACCTGTTTGCCTGATGTAATAGCCTTGAAAATAGTCCGAACAGCTACTTCTGTTTTGCCAAATCCTACATCTCCACAAACTAACCTGTCCATTGGCTTATCGCTTTCCATATCGGATTTTATTTCTTCTACAGCAGTAATTTGATCAGGTGTTGGTTGATAAGGGAATGATTCCTCTAATTCATCTTGCCAAGGACCATCTTCTGGGTANNTATNACCCTTTANTTTTTCTCTCTTTGCATAAAGTTTTAAAATATCGACAGCAACTTTTTTGATTTNTTTCTTATTTTTNTCTTTTATTNTTTCCCATTCTNTCCCTCCTAATTTATTTATTTTNGGCTTTATTTTTCCGCTTGATCTANATCTNTTNANACTANNAAGTTGATCAGCGGCAACACTTATCTTNCCATCNTGATACTGAATNACTAAATAATCTCTTGAATCTCCAGTTATATTTATTTTTTCTATTTTTAAAAATTTTCCTATTCCATGATTTTTATGAACTATAAAATCACCGGGACTAATTTTATTTACATTTATATTTGAATTGACACTTCTTTTTTTTCTTCTTATGAATACATTATTAAAAAGAGATTGTTGTGAAAATAATTCTTTATCTGTTATCAAGACAACCTTCCATATAGGAAGATAAAAACCCTCGATTTCATAATTATTTTTATTTTTTAAAATTAAAGGAGTTGAATTGTTAATTGACTTATATGCTGCATCAATATCATTAGGATTGTTTAAGAAGTTTCCATTACATTCGTGTTCAAAAAGTAAAGTCCTAGTTCTTAATGGCTGTGCGGATAATATCCATACTTTTTCATTATTTTTTATATTTTTATTTATATCATTGGATAATTTTCCTATATTTTTAGAGTATGAATTTAATCTTTTATCGTTTAANAAAAACCTATTATNANTATTGACTTTAGATTCAAATTCATAAAATTTTATTAANTTAAAATTTCCTAGTGAATTTAATATTTCGTCNAANTTNAAATGCAAATTAGGTTTNGCCTCTAAATTAATATCATTATTTTTAAGGTTNTCATTTAATTCATANNCACAATTATNAAAATTACTTTCTGAATCTAGATACCAATTATTNGCAAATTTTTTACAATCTTCTAATTCATCAATTACNAGAATTGTTTCCTTATTTATAAAATCTATTATATTTGAGGGTTCNTTTTCAATTATNCCTAAATAACGATCAAGATTATTTTTATTTATATCTTCTGAATTNAAAATACNGTTCTTAGANAAATTATTTAACTTATNTTTTATTAGCAAATCAAATCCAGCCTGTATTATTTCAATATTATTGATACTTTCTAATGTTTTCTGTGTATNGGGATCATATTCTCTTATTTTCTCAATTACATTATCAAAAAATTCTAATCTTACAGGAAACTCATTATTGACAGGATAAATATCTATTATTTCCCCTCTCCTACTCCAGAAACCTTCTGTTGAAGTTACATTTTCCTTTGTATAACCTAGCAAAGTAAGTTTATTTGCTAATTCTTGAATCTCGATTTGAACCCCTTTTTGCAAATCTAACTTGTTTTCTATTAATAAGTTTTTATTTATTAGATGAGGTTGTAGTGATCTCTCTGTTGATATAACAATATTAAGTTCTTTTTTTTCATTTTTTATTAATTTTGATATAACAGTAAGCTGGGTAAATTCAATCTCTTTGGATTTATTAATTGATGCGTATGGTAGATGTTCTGTTGGTGGATAATATAAAACTGCTTTATCATTTATACTCTCAAAATAACCAATCCATTTGTAGGCAATTTCTATATTAGGACAAATTAATAATATATTTTTTTCTTCTTTTTTTGCGATGCTATTCAAGATTATTGATTTTGCATATCTACTTGAGCCAACAATATTTAATTCTTTATTTTTTGAAATTCTTTTTATTAATTCAGAAGTAATTTGTGAGTTTGAAATATAATTAACTAAAGTATTTAAACTCATTTATAGTTATCAATCTTGATTACGAATATTCGACATATTATATTAGATTTTATAATGATTGTGAATAATATTCGATGGATTCAGCCGCAATAAATTCTTTTATACCCACACTAGATCAGGTTGACAGTTGGTACGAAATCTTTACACTTTTACCAATATTAATTGCTCTAGAATTATTATTGTCGGCTGATAATGCTGTCGCACTAGCTTCTCTTACTAAATCTCTTGAAAGTTCAGAATTAAGGTCAAGAGCCTTAAATATCGGTATAACGATATCATTATTATTTAGAATTATTCTCATCATATTATCTAATGTTCTTCTCAAGTTTATTCTTATTAGGGTTTTTGCTGGTTTTTATTTAATATACTTATTCTTCTCTAATGTTTTTTTCAATTCAGATATAGAAAACCCTGAAAATAGTAAAGATAGTAATAAAAATAATTTTAGATTCTTAAGGGTTGTAGCACTTCTTTCGATTACTGATTTTGCGTTTTCTATAGACAGTATTACTACTGCTGTTGCTATCAGCGATCAATACATATTAATTATATTTGGAGCAGTAATTGGTGTATTAGCACTAAGATTTACATCTGGAATTTTTCTTAAACTTCTTGATATATTTTCTAGATTAGAAACAGCCGGTTACATAGCAATTTTGATTGTTGGGATTAAGCTTTTACTTAATACGTTAATTAAAGAGTCTATTCTTCCAGACTATTATTTTTATATTTTGATTCTTTTTGCCTTCATTTGGGGATTCTCTAAAAAAGAATCNAAAACTTAATCTGAGAAATAATCACCTACTGTTGGCTTTAANTGTTGTATCAATTGATTTTTGCTAGATATGTTTTTGCCTTCAAGTTTTGCTTCTAACAAAATAATCGGATCAGTTTTAGTTGAAATNATTATTCCTTCATTTTCTATGACAGCAAGAATGATACCAGGTTTTGAATAATTGCTCATTAATAGGTATTTTTTATTTTTAATTTCATCACTACTCAAAACTTTGATTTTAATTATTTTTAGGTTCTTACCTCTGAATGTTGTATTTGCTCGTGGGTATAATCCTTTTATTTTTTGAGAAATTTTTAATGCCTCATCACTGCAAAATACTATATAATCTTGTTTTTCAATCATTCTTGCGTAAGTAATTTCTCTTCCAAGGGTATTTTGTTTTATTAATTGAGNATTANTATTTTTATTAATATTTTCTTCNANTATATGATGAAGCATTTAAAAATAATTTTGCAGATAAAATACTAAGTTTCTCCGATAATGTACTTAAATTATCGTCATTANCNATTTTAATTTTTTCTTCCAATAATAAGTCGCCAGTATCTAGTCCCTCATTCATTTTCATAATTCCTACACCAGTAAATTCATCCCCTTTTATTAGTGACCATTGAATTGGGGCTGCACCACGCCACCTTGGAAGTAATGAAGCATGTGCGTTCCAACATCCAAATTTTGGGATTTCCAANATCTCTTTNGGTAATATTTTCCCGTAAGCTATAACAATAAATAGATCACAAGANAGTGATTTNAGTTCATTTATAAAATGTATATTGTCCCTGATTTTNGCTGGAGTATAAATTTTNATAGATTCTTGCTCGGCAAAGTTTTTAACAGGNGANGATNTTAATTTATTTCCCCTAGATCTTTTCTTATCNGGTTGGCTAACTACNCCAATTACCTCGTGCTTAGATTTAATAAAAATATCAAGGCTNGNAATNGAATATTCAGGTGTTCCCCAGAATATNATTCTCACGCGTCACCAGTTATTGANAATTCATNTACCCANATATGTGGAGAAATCCCACTTGTTGTTNCTTCTTGGTTTGATTCAATNTTTACTATATTCTTCAAAAGATATTTGATATCNCCCGCTACAGTTGCAGATTCTATTGAGATTTTTTTACCNNTTTTATAGAGCCATCCATCAAATGGAAGAGAGAATGAACCTTGACTTGCTCTGACACCTGCATGGATTGCATTTAATTCTTCAATATAAACAAANTCTCCCTCANAAGTAGAGTGATCTAATGANGTTTTNAGNTNNNAGTTTTCCTCTGATTTNTCAACTACTATCCAATCNGGNGATACTGAGACTTTTGATCCTAGTCCAGCGTGNCCNGTNGGNATTGNTTTAAATATTCTTGCAGTTGNTTCAGAATGNATAAAATTTTCAANTCTNCCNTTTTTAATTAAACATAGTCTTTTGGTNGGNGTTCCNTCTCCATCAAANGGTGATGAAGAAATATTNTTTTCGTGNAGACCATCATCATAAATATTAAGTGCTTCTGTAGATAGTTTCTCTCCAATNGAATTTTTATTAGATAAGCTAACTCCATCTANAATGCTTCTAGCATTAAACATTGAACTAAAGGCATTAATGATCGTNANAAAAGACTCAGGGGAAAAACATATTAAATATTTATNNGTTTTAATAGNTGAATAATTTANATGAGAAATTGTTTTATTAGAAGCGTCTTTAATACACGANTCNATATCTATATCTTCAACTCCATATCCAAGNTTTACAGANCCTGANCTNCGAGGTTTCTTATTTTTCTCTTCTGCTCTTGCATATAAATAAANTGCAGCTTGACTTTTGGTATAACTCCGAAAGGCACCATCNCTATTTGCATAAACTCTCTCATAAAAACTCTCAGANAGACCATTATANGGAANAGATTTTATGGATTCATGNCTTTCTAATAGTTTTANNTCNGCTTCTCTTAAAAGNGTAAGTAATTTTTTTATNCCAACAGGATTTCTTTTTTTTGAGTCCTTAACTTCAATAGGATCCTTGGCTAGTGGTGAGAATTCTGTTCTTTCATTCTTGTTGCCAAAATCAGATGCAATATTTGCTTGATTTAGAGCTTTTTTAATACCAGATTCACTNATATCACTAGTTGTTGTAATACCAACTAAATTAGATTCGTTCCAAACTCTTATAGTTAAAATTTGCTTTTGTGATGCCTTAAGTTGTTTAGCCTCACCTTTATCTACTTGCACAGAATAATCATTAGAAAAGCTTGCACCATAATCCCATTTTTTAAGATTTAGAGAATCTGCAGCTTCAGAGATTTGAGTTGTTATTTCTTTTGAATTCATATCCTATCTTCCGCCAACAGTGATTGAATCAACCTTAATATGAGGTTGGCCNACAGTTACGTTTACACTTCCACTGATTGATCCACAGAATCCAGGAGCCAATTCGAGGTCATTTCCGCACATTGATATTTTTGGCATAACTTCTTTAGCATCACCAATCAAAGTTGCTCCCTTTACTGGATTAGTTAATTTTCCATTTTTAATAAGATATCCTTCTTCTACCGCAAAATTAAATTGTCCTGTAGCACCTACACTGCCACCGCCCATTGATTTGCAGTAAAGACCATCACTAATACTATTGATTAAATCATCCTTTGAGTGCTCACCTTTAGCTATATAAGTATTTCTCATTCGTGAAGCTGCAGCAAAAGAATAATTTTGTCTTCTCCCACTTCCTGTTCTTTTATGGCCAGTTCTTAATTCACCAGCCCTGTCGGATATGAATTTTTTTAAAACTCCATCTTTTATAAGAACTGATTTTTCGGGTTCCATACCTTCATCGTCTACTGATAATGAACCAAAGGATCCTTCTGAAATTCCTTCATCTATTGCGGTTACAGATTCATGTGCAATTTTTTCATTCAATTTATTCTCAAATGGAGTTGTTCCTCTCTCTATTTGAGTAGTTTCAAGTAAATGACCGCAGGCTTCGTGGAATATAACGCCACCAAATTTATTAGCTAATACAACAGGCATTTGTCCCGCATCAACATAATCTGCATACAACATGTTCATTGAGCTTTCAAACACATCATTGGCTGCTTTTTCGTGATCCCAAAATTTGAATTCATTAGGCATTCCTGATGATCCAAATCTTCTACTTCCACTAGATCTATATTGTGCATCACTAGCAATTACGTTGAGTCCAACTGTTTGATGCAACCTAATATCTGAGACATAGGTTCCGTCGCTGGAGGCTATGATAACTTCTTGCAGATTTCTTGTGTAACTTCCTTTTCTAGTTATTATTTTATTATTTTTTTTTAGAGACTTTGTACTGACTAATAGTTTTTCACTTATCTCATGAATCGATGGAACTTCATTAATCCATTTTTTCTTGTATAAACTATAGTCCCTATGTTTATTTAAACCGTTGAATACTTCTCTTTTTTTGTTAACTACTATATCTAACATCTCAATAGCTTGAGTTATCGATTTCATCAAGCCATGCTTTGTTAAATCATTTGTACTTACAAATCCATCCTTTTTTTCTTTGAAGATTCTAATACCAGCACCCCTTCCAAATGATGGACTTACACTTGTAATAGAATCCTCTTCAGCTAGCACACTTGAGTTGTCAGTATTCTCTATAAATATTTCCACAAAATCAGCGCCAAGTCCAATGCCGAAGAAAATTATTTCTTCTAATAAATCTTTATTGCAACTACCAAAAACTATTTCATTTGATTTGATTTGTGACGAAAGCATTTGAATCTATAAATCTTCTCTTTATTAAAGATTATCTAATTGAAGGTTGGAAATCTTTGCTATCAAGAGGTTTTAATAAGTATAGTCTTAATAACTGGTAACCGTTTGATAAATATTTAGGTAATTTTTTTAAAGTTTTAGATACTTTATTTCCATTGCTGCTTGCAATATCGGAAAGAACCTTATTGTTCTCTACTATTTTATCTAATCTTCCATAAAAAGATTTATCATAAACGTCCATTACTACAGGGAAAACTCTAGCTGCAGTTTCATTCGTTTTATTAATAACAAACTGGTCGTAATCTCTTGCATCTAAACCTAATGAACTGTAGAAATCTTTTTTAATTCCCAAATCCCTTGCATACATAGTTGCAAATACAGCTAGTAGAAAGAATCTTGACCATAGCTTTGATGTTAATGGAAGATTATTCAAAAAATATCTAAATCTATGAAAGTAGTCAAATAGTGGGTGTGTAAAGGTAGAGCCGCCAATAATGATTTTTTGACTTAAAGATTTTACAGTACGCGGCTGTGCTTTCATCAGTGCATCAAAGAAATCCCCATGTCTATTTTCATCTTGACACCAATTTTCAAAGTAATTAAATAGTGGAAAAATCTTGCTATCTGGATTTTTTTCAAGATGCCTATAAATTGCGATATATCTCCAATAGCCTATTTTTTCAGATAAATAAGTTGCATAAAAAATACTTCTTGGTGGGAAATAGGTGTAATCTTTATTTGCTGTTAAAAAACCTAAATCTAACTGTAATCCAAAATCACTCATAGATTTATTTAAGAAACCTGCATGTCTAGCTTCGTCTCTGGCCATATGAGCAAAGCATTCAGCAAGAAGAGGGTTTTTGTCTTTAATCCTTTTGCTAAGCTCCTTATAAAGTAAAAAACCTGAAAATTCTGAGGTACAACTCCCTTCGAGAAAATCAATAAAAAGTTCTCTTGTTTCAGGATCTAACTTTTCAGCAGCTCCTTCAAATTCACTATTTCTTACAAAATGGTGCCTATTGTAGTCTTTCCTAAATTCCTCACATATAGCTTCTAGTTCTTCCTCATTTATTGATAAATCCATATTTTCCATTGCTTCAAAGTCTGTTGTATAAAACCTTGGAGACAAAATTGTTTCCTTTGCTGGGGCTTTTCCTCTATTTATTTCTTTTTTATTTGTAGATTCAATAGTTGTTTGAGACATCTTTTANNTNNNTTATTAATACTATTATTTACTATNATTTGTATTTTCGAGGGAAAAGTTAACTTGGTGTTATTGTTTNTCTAATTAACNCCTATTAACTTTTGNCCATTTAATCTNTGAANNACTCTTGAAATAATTAATTTNAGGGTAATTCTTTTTTCNTCAATAAGAAAAGATTCAATAATNCTGGGNTTTTGATTAGGTTTTGATAAAGAAATACTTTTTNNTGAACTAATGTCATCCTTCTCAAAGGATAACCAAAAGTTACATGTATCTTTAATTTCACAATTTATCACCCAACATTTATCTCCAGCAATAGGTCTACTCGTGTTTGTGAGATTGATATTGTTTATTTCTAATCCTCTTTGATTAATTTCCTCTATAAAAGCAGGAATTAAATGAATGTTAATAAATTCCTGGAAAGGCTTTTTCTCTATTGGGAGTTCTTTCTTGGGTTTGGTAATAGGTTTGACGGGAGTATCAATTTTATTTTTTATACCAACGTTAGAAGCAGAATTACTTTGTGAATTGACACTATTTATATCAATATTGGTATTTTTTTCTGATTTGGATTCTTTTGTTTCTTCGGATATAGATTTAGCTGTGTTATCAGATATTTCTTTATTAATTTGGTTATTTATGTTTAAATTTTCTTCCATAAAAAAACTATTTATCTTTATTATAAATTAAAAAACCATTTTTTATTTAAATAATTTATTTTTCTACCAATCACTTTCAGCATAATCCCAGTCGTCATTATTATCTGAATTTGAAAAATCTCGATCTTTTTTTATATTATTATCGTTCATATTTTTTACTACTCTGTAATTAACGGAAATTGTTGGTTGAGTTTCTCTAATATCCCTTTGTGGCGGCATCTCAACATTTGGTTCCATATCTTCCTCATTATTTTGAGATATAGAATCATCTTCCACATTTTCGAAATTATTTTTTCTGAAACTAGGACTTGTAATTGTGGTATTCAATAGAGTACTTATAAATAAACCCGAAAAAAAAGAGATACTTATTAACTTACCTATACTTACTTCTTGGAGAGTCCATTTAAAGTATCTAAATGAGGTTTTCTGATTATTATTTGTATATAATAAGGTTTGGAAAATTATTATTAAAAAAAGTGTTAATAATAAATATTTTTTCTTAAACATAATTCTAAAAAGTTATCTTAAATTTTTTTGGTTAATATTTCCATAATATATTTTGTGAAAGTTTATTTAGGTTAATTCTAAATCAATTTGATATTTAAGAATATCTACTTTTATAATTTTTACTTCTATTGCATCTCCAACTTTATATGATTTTTTAGATTTTCTTCCAATTAATAGATTTTGNCTTGATCTATANTCATACCAATCATTATTAAGAGTNCTGACGTGTACTAAACCCTCTACATTTAGTTCTGATATCTCAACAAAGAAACCATATGTTTGNACTGATAANATANANCCACTATAAATATTACCNAGTAATTTTTCTGCTTTTCTTACTTTTTTTATATTTATCATATTAGATTTATATTGATTNNCTTTGTACTTATANTCATTAANTTTATCTATTACAAACTTGTTAAATAATATTTCTAAATTCTTTNAAATTGATGAATTAAATATATCCCAATTTACTAAATCTAATGAATTACTTTCCGATATATTGATTGGATTAATATTATTTTTCTTTGATTTCTTGCCATTTATTATCATATTAATAAGACAGTACTGGTTAATAAGATTAGTGAAGTCAAATCCAGGNATTGTCCATGGAGAAATAAATAATGTTTCTGATTCATCATTATCAGGATTTTTAGAAATCAACCTAATTTCATTGTCCTTAAATTCATTAATTAGAAGTTTATGTAAGATTCTTTTTTTATTATCATCGCCACATAATTTAATTACTTGACTAAATGATAAATTGCCATCTTCATTAAGCTCTATATCATTATCAATAAATTCTGTATATTTGATGATTTCATTAGCATTAACGTAATTTGTTCCCTTTGAGATGTATCCTGCGCTTTTTAAGCCATATTGATTTGAATGTTTGAACCAAATTAAATTAGCTTCATGTAGTATTGGTGAAAGGTAAGTTTGGCAATCTTTTTTGTTTAATGATTCAAAATATCCTTTTGAATATTCAGCTGGATTGTGAATAAAAAATTCTTCTAATATTTCTATTTTATTTAGTGGTGAGGGAATTTCAACCTTATCCTCCAAGAGATGTTTTTGTCTGAATGAATATGAAATTTCCAGTATTCTATCTAAATCGTCGATATATTCCTTTATGGGTTTTAATGTACGAGAGGTGATTCTTGTTTTACTTTTTCTAGATAGAAGCGCTTCAGTATAATCATTTCCAACGATAAGAGAGCATTTTACTAAAGTAAGATGAAATGACCAATCAGTTATTTCATTATCACTATTTAAATGCAAACATAGGCTAATTGCTTCATTCTTTTCACCAAATTTAAATTCAGAATCATTTCTTATGGCTTCACTAAGGTAGTTTTGCCAATCATTTAATAAGGGTAATGATTCGAAGCCATTAAATAATATTTCTAGAGATTTTTTACTATTTAGATCTACTCTTTCTGCAAGATTATTTGTATGTATCCATAATTTAGTACTTTTATCTTTTCCCTGCTCTATTTGAATCATTGGGAGCATCGGAGAGTTTATAGAATTCCAACTTTTGAATAAATAAGAGTTTTTATCTGTTAGGTCTATCCTCTCCCTTTTTTCTATTTTTTTAGATTCAATATGATTTAAATTGAATGATTTAAGGATATTGCTTTTGGATAAAACAAAGTCTGTATCATATTCCTCATTATTGTTTAGTTTTAGTTCTTGTATTACATGGCCTAGTCCTTCTTCTTGACCTATTGGAAACCTATCAATCTCAACTTTTACAATATTCTTGTTCTCTGGATTGAAAGTGTATTTTTTATTCTCTTTTGGAAGTTTAATTTTGGATAGGATCCTATCATCTATTGGGATTGCATATACATCGTTGTTTATTATTTCAACTTTAGANAGAAGTATTTGATTTGATCTTTCNAGAATACAATCAACTATTCCCTCNGGTGATCTTCTTCTNTAACCCTCTTTTATTATCCTTACTAAAACTTTATCTCCATTCCATGCNTANTTAAGTAGATTTTCTNTAATGTAGATATCTTCTTTGTCNTTTCCCCTNACAGCAAAGCAATANCCTTTGCTACTACATCTTATTTTGGCGACAAGATGNTCGCTATNTTTTATGCAGGNATATTCATCATTTTCATTTTTATTAATTATTTCAAGTTTTTCNAGAGCTNTTAANGCAATATCTAATTTATCTTTATCAGATTTCTTTGTTATTTTTAATAATCTGCATAATTTTTTATATTCTAACCCTTCTGACTGATTAAGATTATCAATTATTGAAGATGATGTGAACATGATCTAAATGAAATTATAAATTAATTTAGGGGTATACACTTCATTATTACACCTTATTATCCAAGCTTAAAACTAATTATTTTCTTTTTCCTCTTTTTCTTCTTTTTCGATAGTGAATGAATTGATAAAAAGTCTTATACCAATGATAAAAAATGTAATAGAAGCTATTGACTTAAGAACCTCTTCGGGTAAAAAACTAGAAATAGAACCGCCTGTCAAAGCTCCTAGTAAACTCGCTAACACAAGTGCTGAAGAAGATCCTAGAAAAACTGCTAATGGTTTATTTGAAGTGCCGCTTATCGTTAAAGTAGCTAGTTGAGTTTTGTCGCCTAATTCAGCTATAAAAACGGTTAGAAATGTTGATAGCAATAAACTTAAAACCATTTATAGATAATTTTTGAAGGTTTCATAAGCTAAAAATATACTTATCAATATCATTAAAACACCAGTAATTAATGCAAATTTGCTAGGAGATATTTTTTTTGATACCCATTTACCAATAAGGACTCCCACTATGCTAGAGCTTATTAAAGCTATAGAACTTCCAATAAAAACAATTATTGGCTTTCCTGATTCAGCAGAAAGCATTAATGTGGCTATTTGAGTTTTATCCCCAAGTTCAGCAATAAAAATTGTCGTAAAAGTAGTTATAAATATAGATAAAAAACTTTTTTCTAAATTGCTTTCCTTTTTTTCTAATTTAATATTCATTTTCCTGAAACAGCAATTTTAAATGATTTCATCTGTTTACTTTCGTATCCATAATTTGATGAAATATGTTGTTTGCAGCAATTTATTAGAAATTTATCACCAGATTTCAAATATCCTTTAAAAGTAGTTGAAAATTCATTTACTCGGCAAAAATGNGGTCTGGTCTCATATATCAAGCATTTTTTATTTTTTCTGTCTAGGTTTTTACACCAACCGTCTCTAGCCGTCATCGAATGTATCAAAGCTATATCTTTTTTGTTAAGTTTATCAGCCAAATCATTTCTTTCTTTCAAGTCGAATTTACAACATGCTCCACAATTTTCTATACAAGTCCATGATTTCATGATTTAATTCAATCTCGTAACGTATCAGTACAGTTTTGTCATTTATTTGTAAAAATAGTATCACAAAACATATTCATTATTATGGCAACACTTATTCCTTTAGCTGTAGTTGCGTTAGCAGGACCAGCAATAATTGCTCTTGTATTTTACCGCAAATAGAACAAGTTCATTTTGGTGACTTACCTTGAAGGTGTTTATTGGGATTTAGATGGTACCATCGCAAATACTGAATTAGAGGCTCATTTACCTGCTTTTAATTATGCTTTCAAGGACCTTGGTATTAATTGGAATTGGGACACTAATAAATACATAAAACTTTTGAAGATAAATGGGGGAAAAAATAGGATTGCTTATTACGCCAAATCGAATAATTGTGATTTCTCAGAAGATTTAATTCTCAAAATTCATGAAGCTAAGCAGTTTCATTATTTAGAAATTATAAAAAAAAATTACGTTAGTTTCAAAACTGGTGTTTTTAGATTAATAAATGAATTACAAAGAAAAAAAGTAAGACAATTTATTGTTACTTCAAGTTCGAGAAGTCAAGTTAATCTACTAGTTGAATATCTTTTTAATGGCTTCAACCCTTTTGAGTTCATTATTTCAAGTGAAGACGTTATATTAAAGAAACCAAATCCAACACCATATTTAAAGGCAATCCAATTAAGTGGTATAAACAAAAACAACTCAATTGTTTTTGAAGACTCCAATCCAGGATTGAAATCTTCCTTGGCAGCTAA
>FUFK010047549.1_pt1 | contig 19432 bp, 11 predicted proteins | sample 1021851 | NCBI WGS metagenome assembly FUFK01 (sample SAMEA51879418, study PRJEB19060) | metagenome
ATGCGGAAAAACCTCATGGAATGGATGAAAGTGTCAATCTCCTCAAAGGAACTTGTACCAATTGTTCACTCCAATTTCAAGTTCCAATGCCAGTTGGCGTTATGGAAGCGATTGTTATCTGTCCATCGTGTTCCTCAGAGCAACTCTTCCAGCGCTAGAAACACAAACGAGAACTCTGTTCCGTTCAATCAAAACGGGGATGGGTTCAGATATAAGTTCCTCAACCTCTAATCATGGTCGAAGAAGCGATTCGTCTGATTCGACCAGGGTTGCATCAGCCAAAACGAGGACGTTTNGCTGTACTTTTGATTGCCGTCTTGCTCATACCCATCTTCCAGCCTGTTCAAGCAGACGTTTCAGTTGAGCGTGATGACTTCGGTTTGATGGAGAAACTTTCCGACCTCATGGAAGTGCAGGAAGCGAGCGACGATGCTGTAATTGCTGCTGGTTCATCAACCTCATCCCTTGCACTGGTTGAAGCCGCCAAGCGTGAAAGCAGNGAAGGAGACCCTCTGAATGATTCGACAGAATATCTTACGCAAGCCCAATTAAGAGACACAACTCCNTTGGAACCCGACCATCCTCGTCCTTACGAAATCCTCCTTGATACAAACACACAACCGGACGGTTGGCCAAACAACCTCGTACAGACATTGTTCTCTCTCGAATCTTTTTCAATTACCGACCCTCTCGCTGTAGGCGTCAACACGTACGCACTTTACATCAATTTCTCAAGTCGGGACAATGGTCCGCAGTATGAGAATTGGGAGTATGGAACCTTTACAGGAGAGTTGTTCGTAAACAACAACTTGGTATTGTTCGAGAATTACATCGACATCGATGGAGATTCAGTCGACGATGTATCGATTTCGTTAACCGTTCTTGGTCTGCTTACATTCAACGAAGGGTTTGGGTTTGAACCCCCGTTTGACCCGTTGAACCCATTGAGCATTCCAAACACGCTTTGGCTAAGGCCAACGTTTCAATGGAAAATTGATTACTTGAATGAGAACGACCCAATTTGGGATGAACTTGCACACATGGAAGTCTCGCTTCTGAAGGGTCTTGCTTTCGATTCTACGATTCAAGAATCGCAATCCTATGCCCTTGTATTGGATACGCGCCTCACTCAGCCACCGAACAATTTCAGAGTTGAGGTTGGAATCCAAGAATTCCGATTCAGCATTTCAAGTACAATTGCCAACATTGGTGGTTTGCTCACGGACTTCTTGACCGGGGGTGCGTTGCCTGCGAATGCTGTTTCCTTAACATCAGTTTCCGCACCGTATTCAATATCCGTACGAAACTCAAACTCAAATGCAGACAACAAACAAACTGAATGCGATGAAACCTATTACGATGTGTTCAACGATCATAGTTCCGTAAGCGAATCCCACAAATGTGGTTTTGGCATTGGTATCGGATTCATTCAGTTTGATCAGGTTGACCAAGATGGGCAAGCAGAGATCATTGACATGGGATACATCGATGTTGGATTCCATCCAGAGTACGGCTCTAATCTCATTCCGGAAGAAGTTGATTTGGTTTTGCGAAACGACAACCTCGGGGACAATACGTTTGACACCGTCGAATTGTACAGTGACGTAGGTGCAGATCTGTGGCTGCACTATTTTGAAGACCGAAGCAATACAATCGANGGTGGGACGTTTGGAAATACGACCGATTCAAAACTCTGGATTCGGGGTCTTCCTTCTGGAACGCTCCCACCAGAGGAGATCAATGCTATCTTTACGATGATTGGAGAGGCCCCAGGCAGTGCGAATCTGCCGGGAGATATACCTGACCGCTTATCCTTCATTATCGCAATAAAGAATTTCTCGGGCGATGTGACAGCCAACGAAAATGATCTCACCCTCCCTGTAAACCCTGCAGCGCCTCCTTCGACGCTTATCATGGTCGCTGGAACTGAACGAATCGATTCTCTTTCATACAATTCAACGTTGCAACGCGGAGGGTATGCGAACGACGTCAGTTCGCTATCCGTACAGGTCGAGAACCTTCCAGAAGTTCTTATTCTCAAGGGAAGTTTCCAGCTTTCTTCAACAGGTATCTCGCGAGTGAATTTCAACAATCCCGATTTGAATACAATCGCTCAATTGCTTGACAATGCTCTGCTGACGTTGGTTGAAGTCGTCCTCGATCTCGGTTCGATTCTCAATGCCCTTCCCGACCTCATTGTTGGAACAGCAGGGAGCTCTGGTGGAGAATTGGAAGCTCTCTGTTTAAGTCAAGTGCGACAAACATGGAGCAATGGAGCCGTTCGTGGCCCTAGTAATCTTGGTCAAATCTCGATGGCAATTGGGAGCAGCGATCATCCGTGGTTAACCGATTCAGACCACATTCTTCTTTCTCAGGATACGGAAATCGACCAAGTGGACGGCCGAGACGGTCCGGTTGAACCGCTTGTTCCGGTTGCGATGAGCATTCGCGTATCGAACATTTCTCGAGTGTTTCAGTCGTATGACCCAATTACGAGTGTTCGAGCATTGCAACTTGAAGGGCAACAATCAGGCGCTCTGCTCGTTGGCCACATCCGTCATTCAGGTACAAACTTCGCAAACGTTACCGCTCAATCGGCAATGATATCGAACCGTCCTGCCGACCTGACCGTCGTCCAAGACCCTGCAAAATTGGTTTACACTGCAAGTGAACCAATTGGAACGATTACCTACGGTGGTGAACAGGGTGCACAGCGAAATGCAATACGGCTCGAGGGCTTACCGGCGCAATTCCAGTTGAACCTCGGTGATTCTGTCGGATTCCAAGCAGATACTCCAATCACCTCGATCATGGTCCAAATGACAAATGCAACAACGCCACTAACCATGGATGGAGATCACTTCCGATTCTGGGTTGATGCCGATAAGGCTCAGGCATCTCTTAGTGCAAAAATTTCCAATGTTCAATCCGTTCAGCGCTACTCCCCTGTCGACCCGAACTCAACAGGTCCAGAGGGTAGTGCACGCTACGCACTGCAGCGCCAAGTATCGTCTCCGTTCAGTATTTCGATGGAAGATGTGAGCAACTACGACGATCCATTCCTCGGACTCAACGGAATGATGCGGCTCGAACCGCTGCCTGCCAATCTTGAGCTCGTACTGCCAAGCGATGTCGATTCCACTGGGTTAGAAATCCCAGACTTTAGTCAGGGAGAAGGCGTGGAATCTTTGTCGTTCTTCCTCGGAGATGTTGTTGGAATAGGTGGACTTGTCAATGACTTAGTGTACAGCCTTGTCTCAAACATTGGCGATTCAACAGGCAACGCACAAGACGTGGCCTACGGACTTGACATGACAACAGGTGAAAGTTTTGACATCGTTTCCGACATGCGAAAAGGAACGGTTCCTGTCGGCGAGCCACAATGGCAACATGGGCTCGATATGCAAGCGGTTGAGCGTACAGTTCTTGATTTCAATTTGTCGAAATTAACCAATCTAACCGAGTCAAATCGATTGGTTGTGAATGGAATTCTCTCCGACTACGTCGTTGACATCGATGAGCGCGCAACGCTGGAAGAGACCTTCTCGCAGTCAAATTTGTCTTTTGCTTACCCTCTGGTNGAGCTGCTGGATGACGGTGTTATCACCGAACGTGAACTGATTGGTTTCGATGTGGATTTGCTCGAGGAACTTGGACTGACATTCGAGAAACGTCGCAGTTGGCATCTTCGAACATGGTTGCCTCAATTACCATCGGGTAAAATCGATATCAGTTACGTTTTCACATTATCCGACGACATTCCAACGTACGATTTCAGGATGGAACTCGAAGANTGGTTGCCTGCGCGTGAGAATTTCTATCTCACGATGAATGGAATTGAACTATCCTCTGCTGAATTGCAAATCTTTGGATTGGATACGGAACAATCGCGAGACGTTTCTGTAGCAGCGTTCTTCTATCGACAAGACAATCTGACAGTGCCTCGACTCTCAATCGACATGAGTTACGATGTGGGTCAACGGTTGGACTATGTTTATTCAGTATTCACTGATCTTGAGAACCTTGTACGTGCTGAGACCTTCATAGAGGGTGTCCCTCAACAGACGCGTTTCTCTGCAACCATTGGGGACGTCCTCCTGCTCGATGTTGACGTACCTCAAGCATTTAGGTCGGGTGAAACGAGCGTCGATTCGATGATGATTCAACAACATCGTTATGTTGACGGTTTCTGGTGGCCTGCAACGACCTTCTTCCGTGATGTCCCATCGGTCATGAGCCTCGCTGCAGAACCGGATACACGATACGATATTCGCGAGGAAACTTCGTTCCAGGGCATGATGACGCTCGATTATGCTTCCAATTCAGACAAGATGGACATGTACATTGAAGCCAGCGGCAGAGCTATCGACGCAAAAGGCGATACGCTGATGATTGCCAAGAATCTCCCGAAGACGTTTAAACTTGAAACCACGGAGGATTGGGGTGTTCGCATCGTATCCTCGGACAACGGTGTTGAAGAGTTGTACATGCGTCAATCCAATCTTCCCGGTGCACCTGGTGCTTTCCTTGACCGTCTCGAAATCATCGGTGAAGATCTCAAGGGTGCGACAATCACCATCCATCGACCACTTGGCTACCCTGTCATCGTTCTCGACGACATAACAACTGGCCGGCTTGTATCAAGTGCAGAAATTCATCTCGAGCCCGGTGTCTACGTTCCTTTGTTTGGAGACCTTGAGGTGGATGGTCGAGGTGTTCTCCTCGATGCACAGTTCACAGGTATTCTTCCAACCTCCACGTCGATTGGAGTGAATGGTGTTGTAACCGATCTTTCGGTTGTTAGTACGTTGACAGGGGGATCGGTTGAAACCCGCCACATTATGGTGGTTGAACCCTTTACATCGGGTGTTGCTTCGCTCTTTGCGATGATTTTTGGGTGAGAATATGGATGATGAGTTAGTGATCCATGAAGACGATATTGTCGCTGCTCGGCCGATGGGATTGCTTGAAGCGACCCAACACCAAGAAGCGATGCAAATGGGTCTCGATTTGAGTGATCCTGAACAAGCCGAAGCTTACCGACAGGCGCAAGAAGTCGCTCTGCTTGTCAAAGAGCGTATTCGCGACATCAATCCTGTCCGGGTTGCCATTGCTGGATTCATTCTCCTGCTCATGGTTGGCTTGCTGGCAAGCAGCTGGTATTGGGTCATACCTCGTGATGATGTTGAAGTACATACAGTCTACATGCAACGGGGGGGTCATTTGATCATGGCCGAATTGCAAAACGATGGGAGTCGAGCGATTCATGATGTTGTGGTTGAAGTCCAATTCCTTGATTCTGAGGACGTACTGATTCAATCGATGAGAATTGAGGTTGATACGGTCAAAGCGCACTCATCCCTTGCAGGCGATGATCTGGAGATGATTGTCTTGGGTTACACCGTATGGGATCAGTACACTCTGAAGGTAACGGTACGGTACACGATGTTTGACAACACTCAGAATCTCATGGAAGTGAACCACGTCGTCGGAACCTATGCGTCGGAAATTTTTGTCGATCAGGTCGAAAGAACCACACGCCTGTTCTGAAGGCCATTTGTTCAAACAATTTACCCATAGCGATAAATGCGTCATCCAAGCGAGGGTAGAATCAATGGAGCGCCAAGTCCGTCTCGCCCTCGGGATTCTCATCCTCCTGCTGATGAGTCCATGGAGTTCGATGGTTGGCCCCGAGCAAGAATCTTCACAAAACCTCGAAGATGAACGAGACGTCGAATTCTTTTCAATTCGCACAGATGCTTACTCTGACTTTGTTGGGACGTATGACGAATCAACCCAACAAGAGCATCGTGCTGTTGTAGCACACTCACGCTTGGGTGTGTTTTCCATTCACGGACTTGAATTGAATCGCCCTCTGTCAAGCGATGTACTCGAACCGAGGATGGATGTTCAACTCCTCCTGATTGACAACGACCGACACATGCTCGATGTTCGCAAGGACCTCTCTGAAATACCTGGACTTGAAGTTCGGGAATTCATTGGCCCTTCAGGATTGATGGTCCAAGGTACCTCGACAGCACTGGAAAATCTTCAATCAACGCCGAGCGTTATCGCTCAGTGGGACGTTCCTCTTGCAATGTTTCTCGACGATTCGATGCTGGATGCTTTGATGTTCGAAAACGGAATCCAAGCAATTCAGGACCAACCAGTTCGACTGGAGGGGTGGTGGAGCCAACAACAACTCGATACGCTTCTCATCGCTGATGCTTCAGGGAACACAATTCAACAAGACCTGTCTCGAGTTGCAGCACTTTCGCTGAACAACGTTGAGCATCTTGACCATGGGCAGTACCGTGGAAACCTTGCGGTCAATTCACTGCTCGATGTGGTACGGCAACCGTCGGTTATGTGGTTGAGGTTTGAGCCTCAAATGTCGATTGGCAACGATCAATCAAAGAACCACATGGCGATCAACACCATGCGTTCCTACTTTACGACCGATCTCGATGGTTCAGGACAAATCGTTGCGGTTGCGGATTCAGGGTTGGACGAAGATCACGGCGATTTTGGAACAAGAGTTGTTGGCAACTACGACGTGATCGGCGACGGTTCAACTGCTGACCGGCACTCAGGCCATGGCACACACGTTGCTTGCACGGTTCTCGGTGACGGAACAAAAGGCGGGTATGCAGGCGTGGCGCCGGACGCAGAACTTTACTTCCAAGCAATGGAAAACGATAACACGGGGAACTTCGTTTCACCCTCACTGAATTACTTACTCAACAGTGCCTACAATGCAGGAGCAAGAATCCATACCAATTCGTGGGGGTCTGCAGCTACATCGACTCAAGGTCAATACACATCTGAAGCGGAAGCAGTCGACGACCGTTCGTTCAATTACGATAAGGTAAGCAATGGACAAGAAGGTCTCACCATCTTGTTTGCTGCAGGAAACGACGGCCCAAATTCTGGAACAATTGGCTCACCCTCCACCGCAAAGAACGTGGTCACAGTTGGGAACCACCAAGCCCGGTACAGCGGAGCTCCTGACAATCTGATGTCCGGCTCATCACGAGGGCCAACCGATGATGGCAGAATCAAGCCAGACGTGATTGCGCCTGGAGGATACGTGCGTTCTTGCAGAGCGCAAGAAGCGCAAGACACCGGAGGCTCAAGTTGGCGATCAACCTGGTATCTTGAATACACAGGCACTTCCATGGCGACACCAAATGCTGCAGGTGCTGCGACACTGATTCGTGAATATTTGATTGAAATCGCTCAACGACCCTCGCCTCAGGGTGCTTTGGTGAAGGCGCTGCTTGTCCTTGGCGCACAGGACATCAACTCAAGGGACATTCCAAACAACGACGAAGGTTGGGGGCGGGTGAACCTGAAAGAAACACTCGCACCTTCCCAAGGGAGAGGAATTTGGGTCGATGACCGTTCGGTTCTGACGAGTTCGGGGACTTCGAAATCGTACGTTTTCAATGTGACATATGCAAATTCTCAATTGAAAGCGGTGCTTGCTTGGTCGGATTACCGAGGGAGCAGATTCGCAAGCAAAGCTTTGGTAAACGATCTCGACCTTGAAGTTGAATCACCGGATGGGACAATTTATCTCGGAAATGATTTTGCAAACGGGCGTTCAACAACAGGTGGTACGAAAGATGACATCAACAATCTNGAGGTTGTTTTNATCGATATGGCCATGAAAGGAATCTGGACTGTACGTGTGAAGGATGCTTATCATGCTGGCAGTGGCTCGCAACCATTTGCCATCGCCGTGTCGGGCCAAGGTGTAAATGACTTGCGCCCAGACCCACAAATCGTTCCCAATTCCATGCAATTGAACGTTACCATCCCGCAGGTGGGTGATCAGGTCCGCCTGACAACGGATGTATTCAATGCAGGAAACATCAAAGCCGAATCGGTTGAATTGGCGTTCCTCGTTGATGGTACTGAACTCGACCGAAAAACGATCGACATCAATCCCGGTGCCAGCCGACAATCCACATGGTACTGGACTCCTCAACAATCNGGAATGAGCACACTTGAACTTGTTATCGATCCTGATGATACGATCGATGAAATTCAGGAGAACAACAACGTCCTTGCCAAGATTGTTGATGTGACCGCTCCAGGTGTGAAGGTTACGAGCGATGTTGCAGAGCGACAAGTGCAGTACGCAGAACAAACCACGACGACATGGAACCTTACCCTCGAAAATACCGCCCTTCTGGAAACGAACGCGTCAATCGATGCCCTCGGAGTCTACTCCGAAGCAGATGGAACGGAAGTGTCTTGGTATCTCGGAATGACGGCTTCGAATTTCACCTTGCAAGGAAAGGGAACTGCTGAAGTTTCGCTGACAATCGTCTATCCCGAGGCTCCTCAGCCCGGTCTTTACCGCATCGATGTTGTTGGCATTGATGTTGATAATGGCATTGCGTATCCCCTCTCTCTTTACCTCGATGTACTTGAGATTCCAGAATTCCGAATTGAGTATGATTACACCGTTGTGCCCGTGCATCCGATCGATTCGACCAACCTTACGATTCGGGTCTACAACGACGGAAATACGGAGATTGGTTACGACCTCTTCTTGCAAGCTCCATCTGGCTGGAGCGCTGGGTTTACGGATTTGAGCAACGATCCCGGAGCAACATCAGGTTCAACCGGACTGATTGCGAAAGGCGGGCAAATGGATGTGAGCATGCAGTTCATACCACCGCAGGTTTCAACTGCAGCAGGTGCACAGCGATTGGTCACATTGACTGCGATATCGCAAACGGAACCCTCTCAAACCTGGGAAGTTGATATTCCGATTGAAATCATGGAAGTGCGCGAAGTTGAAGTCCTGCTTGAATCAACCATTGGAACGCCTCGGTCCGATGCATTGGTCAACCTCCTTTTCACAATTGAAAATCGCGGCAACGTCGACATGACACTGACACCCAGTCTCTCCTTGCCGACAGGTTGGTCGTTGCAGACGTCCCTTCAGCCAATTGAGATGGCGTGGACCGAGCAATCGAAAAACATCCTCCTTTCGATACAAGGCAACGGAAATGCGCTCTCTGGTCCAATCCAACTGAATCTCGATGTTGGTGCCCAACGATTCAGTTGGGCGAGTGAAATCAACGTCCTTGAATTGCCGCAACCTTCAGTGACATTTTCGCAATTACAGTTTGAGGACGGTCAAACGTTTGATCATCCATTCGGTCCTGGTTCACACCCTGCCGGCCAAGAAATGACGTTTACTTGGCTCCTCGTTAACGAAGCGGAGGTTCCTTGGAATCCTTCGATTACAACCTCTCTATCGCAAGGCGTCTTCGGAGAGTGTTTTGAAGTCGGTACGGTTTCTGACAACGTCGTACCAGTGGTTTGTTCGATCATTCTACCGCTTACACTTGAAGTCGCATCCCAACCCTCGTTCTCCTTCACCTTGTCCGGTGACGATGTCTCATTGACGGAAGGAACCAGCATGCTTGTGGCTGAGCAACGCAGTGTTGAGTGGGAAGTAACAGGTCTTTCAAATCTTGATGAAACAGGCTCTGGCACGCTTCAAGTACGTGTATTGAACGCAGGCAACACCGCTCTATCGCATCAATTGATTCTCGAAACCTCGAGTGGCATCGATGCTGCAATTGTTGGCGATGACATCGTCAATGCAGTGGCTGGTGATTCTCAACAATTTACCATTAAATTGACCGGAAAGACCACCGGTTCGCAGCAACTGACATTCATGCTCTCAGGTGTTCAGGATGTCGAATCGTCTTCGACCACGGTCAACGTTGAGATTTCAGCCTCGTTTGAGGAATCTGCCTCCGGAAGCGGCACTGCGGTCTACATCGGTACTGGAATAGCGCTCTTGGTCGGCGTCCTCGCTGTTTTGTACATTCTTAGGTTGAGAAATCCGAAAATGTCTCAGACGACCACCACATCGCCACCAAGATCACTTGCTCAACAAGCAGCGCCCACATGTTGGTCATGCCGGACCCCCATTATCGGGCCAATGCAAGGCTGTCCGGGTTGTGGTGCCCGTTATCATGCTGATTCTCCAACCTGCAAAATGGTCGAGAAATGTTCGAACTGTGGCACATCCTCTGAACAGTTTGTATCGGCTTGATTCGTGAACATCAAAGGACATCCTTTTGATAGGTCAACACCTGCCGTAAGCATAGGGAGGGTCGACATTGCAGGATTTAGGTCANAAGAAGCGAATTGCTGTCCTATTGATTTCATTGATGTTTTTGTCAATGGTNCCTGTCATAGCCCCACTCGCATCTGCTGACGAGGCTCGTGACGCAAACATCCAAGTGACGGTTACACCAAATGCTCAGACCATTAACCCCGGTGAATCAGGTGAGTACACTGTTCGCGTATACAACTCCGGATCAAATCCAGTCACCGTACAACTCAGTACTGCTGAAGGGCAAGATCAAGATTGCAGTGCTTACACATCAACCATCACGCAAATCCCAGGCCCTATTGACTCGGGCTCCTACGAAGAAGCATCCATGAACGTCACCCTCGCACAAAACGCAGAAGGGTCTTGTGAGACAACCGTAACTGCGACCGCTCAAGACCAGCCTGAACCACCAGAACCGCCCGGTCAACCCGCAACGGAGACTGCAACTGTGACCACTACGGCGGGAGATGGCTCAGGCAACGCTGTCTTTGGTGTCGATTTGTCCATGGTCACATCGAGCAAAACGTGGGGCGGTGAAGAAACCACTGAGTGGACACTTATTGTCGAGAATACGGGGCAACAACAAGCAACGGTCAACTTAGCACTCGAAGAAGACAACTCGGCTTCGGGTTGCGCAGACCCGGATGGACTCTCGCCACAACTCTCTGAGACCTCGGTTACGCTTGATTCGGAAGAATCGACGGAAGTCTTGGTTTCACTCGATGTCACCAACGAACAAGAAGCCGACAAATATTGCTGGGAAATCACAGGGACAGTAACAGGTGATCCAACCGGAAACACGAGTGATACGCAAACATTTGACATTACTGTGCCCGTCCTCAAGGAATGCAGTCTCTCCTTGTCGAAGACCAGCATCAACGTTGAACCTGATGGCGAAGGGACGCTCACTGCAACCTTCACCAACGAAGGTAACTCAGACTGGACCATCCGGGCTGACGCTGCAGGGCCCAAATCCGGTTGGGTCTCTTTTGTAGGAGGTTCGAGTGGATTGCTACCTTACGATGGCGCAGGAACGAAAGCATTCAATCTCAAGGTCAATCCCGACGATTCGGTGAACGCTGGCGACGAACAAACAGTCTACATCCAAGGGAAAGACGGAAATCAAGTCAAGTGCAATGCTGAGCTTGCAATCACGGTTGGCCAATCCTTTGGAGCAAGCATTTCGATGACCTCATCACAATTGAACAACATCGAACCCGGAACCTCGGCAACGACCTCTGTTACGGTTGAGAACACGGGTAACGGCGTCGACACATTCAGAATTACTCCATCTTCTGTGCCGAGTGGCTGGACTGTGGAATTGGAAGAGACACTTGTAACACTTGATTCAAAGCACACACCGGACCGAAAAGAGACGGTCGACGTTACCGTCACACTGCCCGATGATGCACTTGCAACTGAAGTCGTCACCATTGATCTCTCCGTCGCTCCAAATTCTGGAGGCGAGGCTTACGACGATGTCACGCTCTCTGTTTCGGTGGCTGAAGTTCATGGATTTGAAGCAGATTCCACTGCATTGACTCAAACGGGGAAGAACGGAAACGAAGTGAAGTTCCCATTTGAGATTGAAAATACAGGGAACGTCGAGGACAATTTCCGACTGAGCGTCATCCAACAAACTGCATCCCCCTCGTGGTCCTACTACTTTGAAGACGAGGCTGGAAACCGATTTACAGAAGTCTCCGTTAATGCCCGAGAGACAAACCAACTGTTCTTTGTGGCAACGGTATCGGACAGCGATGAATACTCCACATTCACCGTTCGTATCACCAACAAGGATGACAACAGAAACGTTGACGAGGATGGCGATGGCATTCCAGACAACCAACGAGAATTGCGATTTACAGCTTTCCTTACAACCCGTGATTATGCAATGGATGTGCGTCTCGAGGAAGGCGGTCTCGATGGACGAACGGGTGAGTTGATTCTCGCTCCTGGCGATGAGGAAGACGTCGGATTATGGATTCGAAACATGGGCAATGGAGACGATATAGCTGTTCTGGAACTCACCGGTTTGAACGGCATTGCAACTCGCACAGTGTTCAACAAAGGACTACCGCTTGCTTCCAACAACGAGGTTAACGTTCCGTTTGGTTATGGAATCTGGGATGAGAACAACAGCTCATTCGTTATCGATGCTTCAGGCGCTCCATACGTCGAAAGCACCAAAGATGCGATGGAGGAGGAGATGCTCTTTACCCTCAATTTAAGTCAAGGATATCAAGTTCGACCATACGAGATGTATTTGCAGCTAAGGGTGGAGGTCAATGAAGCCACACTCACAGGCGAAGGTGGCAACCTCTACATTGTTGTCACCAGTAAATCCAATGCTGCAAATCGAACAGGGCAAGCGACTGTTTCGCTGAGTGTTCAGAAGTTCTTCGACCTCGACATCGTCGAACCTGAATCAACCTCTTTCGACCTAACCTACCCTGAAAGTCGATCCTTCACGATTCAAATTCGCAACGATGGAAACGTTGAGACAGAAACTGAAATCTTTTCATCCGAAAATCTCCGTGGATGGAAGATTGAACTTGAAGATCCAGAAAACGATTGTGAAGCGGTTTCATTGTCTTCCTTGCTCTGCACCATCGAGAAAGGTGAGATTCTGAACATCACCGTCGAAATCAAGCCTCCGTATGGAGCTGAATTATCGGATACATTCGACTTCACGATCTCTGCTCAACCTGAAGAAATTGGTGTCATTGGAAGAGTCAATCAGCAATTCGAAGTTACGGGCAACCTCGAAGAGGGTTTGTTTGGTCTTGCAGATGATACGACGCTGACACTCTTCGCAGGTGGCTTCTTACTGCTCGTTGGCCTTGTCTTTATCCTCAGTCGACGCCAATAATTCAGTCCACGCCACCCATTGCCATAATCTCAGAAGCTTCAATTTCTTTGGTATCGTTAGTCAAGAATGAACTTGATAATTATGCCATGTCATTGACTGACTTTGGGCATCTATTGCAAGCGGATTTCTTCTTTTTCTTGTATTTCTTGCAGCATTTCTTCTTGGCCTTTTTCGTTTTCTGATTGATGAAAGTTTCAGGTTCGCTCAGCTGGCTCGAATTGTTGCATGGAAAATCATCCATTCGTTGCAATGAATCGATGGAATATGATGCCTTCATAACGAAGGAATCGAGTGTGAGTATGTCGTTCTGTGGGCGCATATTACGAGTGAGTTTAGGGTTACCTAAAATGTTTAGGGTGGCCTAAAAAAGTTGGTCCAGTTCTCACGGTGTATTGGGAACGCTTATGGAGGGCATTCAAGTGGGATTAAACAGAGTGCGGAGACGTTCTTGAGGCGATGGCAAATGGTCGACACAGGTTCAGTCCCGAGCGCTTATCTTTCAATCGGATTCTTGGCGATTGTTGGCATCCTCATGCCACTTACAAATTTCATCATGTCATGGGCACTCCGNCCACGAACCGACCCTGCACGCCCGCACATTACCAGGTCCTACCTTTTGGAAGGCTACGAGCGTGATCACAGCCTCTATCCACGTCGTCTTTCCACATTCGAATGCGGAAGCGAACCAATTGGAGATGCGATGATTCAATTTCATTTNCAATATTACTGGTACGCCATCGTCTTCTTGGTCTTCGATGTTGCCTTTATGTTCCTCGTTCTTGCCGGCATGGTTACAGCTGATGAGACCTCAAGAACAACTGGAGACATTGCGAACGCCGAAGCAGGCTTAGCGATTATTGGAGCGTTCTTTGCCGTCATGTCACTCGGCGTGTGGTATGTGTTCCGCAAGCGAGGCCGAATCTACATTTGAGGTGAATCACATGGCAGAATCTGGAGAAAACTACACTGCATTCAACAGTCGAGCATTGGTTGAAGTTGTTGGCGACGTTACCGATGAAGCGCTCAAGGCGACAAAGATCAAGCAATTGCTTTCGGTCCTCGCTGGACGATTCTTCAACTGGGGTGGCCGAAAATCCCTCTTCACGCTCCACCTTGGAATCAAGTGTTGTGCCATCGAAATGGCTGCAGCGGCTACTCCCCGGTTCGACGGAGATCGATTCGGTGTGCTTTTCCGTTCATCTCCTCGTCAATCCGATGTTCTTCTTGTCAACGGACCCATCAGCAAAAAGTTCGCTGATAAGGTTGTCCGACTCTGGGAACAAATGCCAGAACCAAAGTATTGCATCGCTATGGGCGAATGCGCAATCTCTGGCGGACCTTACTTCCAATCCTACAACATCTTGGAAGGTGTTGATACGGTCATCCCAGTCGATGTCTACATCCCAGGATGCCCTCCACGCCCGGAAGCTCTCATCGATGGATTTGGACTTCTTCGTGAGAAGATCATTCGAATTGGTGGTGCGCCGAGCACAGGCCGTGATGGTGAGAAACCCGTGATCGTAGGAGAGGACTGAGATGGGAATGAGCATCTCTGCTGAACAAAATGCAGCCGCTGCTGCTGCTTTTGCTGAGCAAGTCGAACGTCAATTCGGCGGAAGCGGCGTCACAGTATCCGTTGAAAACCACAACAATGCCGCAAAGTATGCGTTCATACGAATGACATGCCCTCCTCAGCACTGGATAGCAGTCGCAAAATGGATGCGTTTTGATGGAGGCGTCAATTATTGCTCGATGGTTACAGGTACCCATTACCCAGAAGGAACCGATCGAGGATGGGGCGTAGCCTATCACTTCTTGCGACAACCTGTGCGCGATGTAAACCCGTTTACTGCAGATGTCCTCAAGGCTAGCGAACTCGAAGGAATTTCAATACCACTCGAAGTCGAAGTCCTCATCGATTTACCCAAAGGGGATGCTCCCGTGGTTCCAAGTGTCCAATCCATTTGGATAGGTGCGGACTGGAATGAAAAGGAGACCTGGGACCTTGTCGGTATCCGATTTGAAGGCCATCAAAACATGCATCGTGTGTTGAATCCTCACGACAGTCCAGAAGGATTCCACCCGTTGCAAAAGCAACACCAAATACGGTACCACGATTTCAATGAAATGTACGACGATGCACAAGGATTTGTGCGCAAACCTTCGGATGAAGGACGTGTAAAGTGAGGTGAGAAAATGGCACAAATGTGGATTACAATGGGCCCTCAACATCCAATGACACACGGTCTGTGGACACTCCGAGTGAAGGTTGATGGAGAAACTGTTGTCGATACAGAAGCTGAACTTGGTTACATCCATCGTGGTGTAGAAAAGATTGCAGAAGCGAGAGATTTCACTCAAGTGACACCGTATTGTGATCGTCTTTGTTACGTAAGCGCCATGACATGGTCCAACTCTTACATCTATGCAGCAGAGGACCTGCTTGAAGTCGAAGTTCCAGAACGTGCTGAATACATCCGACTCATCGCCGCTGAATTGCAACGACTTGCATCACATTTGATGTGGCTCGGAGCCTTTGGCCCCGATATTGGAAACCTGACTTTGATGACATGGTGCATGAGGGACCGTGAGATGTTCCTCGATCTTTTGCAAGAGCTTGGAGGGTCACGAATGCACTACAACTATCCGCGAATTGGTGGTGTAAAGCGGGATATTCCAGTAGGGTTTGCCGATCGTGCCCGAGCAAAAATCAAGTTGTTTGAGAACCGAATCAATGAATACGAAATGATGCTCGACGAGTCGACCATTTGGCTTGTGCGTCTCCAGGGCGTTGGCTATTCTCGAGCAGAAGACATGGTCAACTCAGGGGTCTCTGGACCGAATGTTCGTGCTGCTGGAGTTAACTACGACGTACGTTGGGCACATCCATACTCTGTCTACGATCAAGTCGATTGGGAGCCGGCGGTTGAAAAGCCAACATCGGTCAAGGGTGCTGATTGCTACGATCGTTACCGTGTCCGAATGGAAGAAATGCGCCAATCATGCAAAATGACACTTGACGCTCTTGATAAGATTCCTGGTGGAGCCAACACACACTACAACACGGGCGATGAGATGATTATCACCAAAGCCCCTACCCGTGCGCCTGAGGGCGCAACGGGATTCAGCAATTACGAATGCACACGCGGCGCTTCACAATTCTACATTCAAGGCGGTGGTGACGGACGAGGAAAGAACCCATACCGACTCTCAATCCGATCACCAATGTTCATTACAATTCCATACGTTGCAAAGACCATGATTGGTTACAAGGTTGCAGATATCCCTGCAATTATGGGCAGCTTTGACCCCTGCATTGGAGAGACAGATCGTTGAAGTGATACCGTGGACGACATATACGACCTGAGAAGTCTCTTCATTGGAGAAGAGAGTTTTGCTCATAAGACCATAACTTCTCTTCTCGAAGGAACACCACTTGAGGAAAGCTCCTCAGCAATTGCATTTGGTGTCGGAACCTTTGCTGTCGTCAACATTGTGTTCTTGCTTCTGTTTTTCTCCCAATTCGCAATTCTATGGATTGAGCGAAAAGCCGTTGCTCGAATGAACGATCGACGTGGTGCAACGACTGCTCTTCGCTCGCTCTGGGTTGGCGAAAACGGGGTGACTGCTGGCGCGTGGTGGAACATGTTGCCATTCGGACTTGGCCGCCCCGTGGGCGCACTCAACAAGTGGCTCAACAATCGCTTCGGGAACGCATCCGAGCATGAGACGGTCGATCGTGTTGGGAATCGTTCATGGATGGGCCTTAGCATCCTTCCCGGTTTCTTCCAGAACGTTGCGGATGGGATGAAATTTCTCGTGAAGGAACACATGGTACCACGTCGTGCAGACAAACTCATCTTTGAGGTTTCACCCTTCCTTATTGTCTCAACAACGCTTCTAATTCTCGGCATGATTCCACTTTCGAGCGGAATCTATGCAACAAATCCGGACCTTTCGATTCTCTACATTATTGCCATTTTTGGAATTGCTCCGATCGGTGTCTTCTTTGCAGGTTGGTCTTCCAACAACAAATACACGCTCATTGGAGGTATTCGTTCAGCGGCCCAACTGACTGCTTACGAAATTCCACTATTACTCACACTTCTTTCTGTTGCTATGCTCACGGGCACCTTCAACATCATTGAAAGCGTCCATTTCCAACACACAGCAGGAGCATGGAACATCTTCCTCATGCCACTAGGCGGTGCTTTGTTCCTCATCACCATGATCGCTGAAGTAGAGCGTGTACCGTTCGATATGCCAGAAGCTGAAGCCGAACTTGTTGAAGGATGGTGGACTGAATACGGCGGNATGCGTTTCGGAATGTTGTTCATGGCTGAATACATTCGAACCTATGCAGCNTGTTTCCTNTTNACNCACTTCTTCCTNGGNGGATGGCACCTTCCATTCCANGGCNTCATNGGNAGCATTCCGTACCTCGGTCCTGCTTACCTCTTGATTCCTGGTGCTCTCGTGGTTCTCATCAAGGCTTGGCTTGTGTTCCTCATCGTCTTCGTATGGGCTCGATTCTCTCTTGCTCGTATCCGAACCGATCAAATCCTCGAGTTTGGATGGCGTATGCTCCTCCCACTTGCAGTACTGCAAGTCGCTCTCGCTGCGGTCTACCGCCTCTACCTCTTCGATGTTGAAGGAATGGCTGACACCGTTTACGGAGGAACTGCATGGGATGCATTCGGTGTCCCATTCCTCATACCTGCACTGACCACAATCCTGTGGCTTGCNNTCTTCTTCCTCTTGCTCAANGATACGGGCAAGAACGANCGNACTGCNCGTATGTACCACGTGCANACGGTGCAACCCGCAGGTACACACACTCCTGGACAGGACTGAGGTGAAGAAACATGCCAACACACCCTCAAGCAAAACCGAACTTCCGAAATCTGTTCTGGTACCCATTCAAGATCACCTTGATTACGGCCCTACGAACCTTCCCGTTCTTGGGTCGTATGTTCCCAAAGAGACTGGGAATGGGATACCATAACACCTCTCACCCAGAGTTCCTTGATGATGCGAGTGAACATCGAGCGAAGAGTCGTGCTAAATACAACGACATTTCGAAGCAAGAGTTCGCTCCAGACCGAGTGACATCGGATTTGTTCCCGAGTCTCTGGAAGCCACAAACCGTCCAGTATCCATACGAACGTCTCGAAGACATGGAACCATGGCTCTTCGTTCCTGGAAACTACAATGGTCGAATTGGTGTCATCTGGGAAACCTGTACGGCATGTAAGATGTGTGTCAACATCTGTCCAAACGATTGTCTGCACATGACCACCGAACTCCGTGTTGACGTACTTGACAACGCTGAAGGCGAATACGAAGGCTATGGTGCCGAACTCGAAGTCGGTGGCTATGCGGCTAAGTTCCGTGAAGAAGTCACGGAAGAACTCGAATCGTTCGATTTGATCACAGCCCACAGCGCTCCTCCAGCAGAGTGGCGCTTTGCTCAGGTCTTGGATCTCTCGGGAAGTACTGCAACCGTTCGCTGGAACGATTCCGGCCAAGAGGAAGTCCTCGCTCAATCCGAACTTCGAACAGCAGACGACCAAATCGTCTCTGGTCGAATTGACATTGGCCGCTGTATGTTCTGTGGCCTATGCATGGAAGCTTGCGGTTTCACATCCTTCTTCATGACCAACGAATACGACGGTATGTCTGGTTTCACTCGACAAGATCTCTGGTTTGATGCAAGCAGAACTCGTGTTCTGCCATCTGTGCATCAAGAAGCCGTCGATGGTGAACTTGCAAAGCGTGCAACGAAGGAGCGCGACAAGCGAGCCAAGAAGGCTGCCAAGGCTGCGAAAACCGAAGTAGAAGTCGCAGAACCTGCTCCAGTCGTTGAAGAAAAGGTCGAAGTCAAAGTTGAACCAGAAGATGACAAGCCTTTGAGTAAAGAAGAGAAGAAAGAGGCTGAACTTCAACGTATCAAGGAACGTTCTAAGAACATTGATTTCGATGTTCTAGGAACGGCTAGCGCCGAAGAGAAGGACGATCTAAAAACCATCAAAGGCGTTGGTCCGTTCATAGAGGAGAAACTCAACGCTCTTGGTATCTACACGTTCTCACAAATCAGCAAGATGACAAGCGAGTTGGAAGAACAAGTCAACGAAGCCATCGAGTTTTTCCCTGGTCGAGTAAAGCGAGACGAATGGGCTAATCAGGCCAAGGATTTGCTCGATAAGGAGGATGCCTGAAATGGACGTCGCTTCGGCCACTGAAACCATCATCTTCTTTGTCTTTGCAACGATTACCATTCTTGGGGCATTGGGACTCATCTATGCGCAGCGGGTTGCACACTCGATGCTTTCATTGATTTTCTGTTTCATGGCCGTTTCAGGAATCTTCATCCTTATGGGTGCTGAATTCCTTGCAGCGATTCAAATTCT
>FUFK010057128.1_pt1 | contig 19432 bp, 29 predicted proteins | sample 1021851 | NCBI WGS metagenome assembly FUFK01 (sample SAMEA51879418, study PRJEB19060) | metagenome
TGAAAACCAACACCTCGTCCTTACCCAAAACATTCTAAACAACTGGAGAAAGGGTGATGATCCAGATATGTTGGAAATCATTAAGGAAGAAGAAGATAATCTCTATGAGATGTTCCGCAAGTGTGTAGATGAAGAGAAAGCATGGGCAGAGTATCTATTTAAAGATGGTAGTATGATTGGTTTAAATGACAAGTTACTACATCAGTATGTTGAATGGATTGCAAATCGTAGAATGAAATCGATTGGTTTGACACCAGTATATGATATACCTGCAAGAAACAATCCACTACCTTGGACACAGCACTGGATCTCATCAAAAGGATTGCAAGTGGCACCACAAGAGACTGAAGTTGAGTCATATATAGTGGGAGGCATCAAGCAAGATGTCAAGAAAGATACATTCTCAGGATTTAAATTATAGATGAAAGCACAGTCTGCTAAAGCAAAGGGCAGAAGATTACAGCAATGGGTACGTGATCAACTGATAGAACAACTCGATGTGCATCCAGAAGACATCGAGTCTCGTAGTATGGGTGCAGGTGGTGAGGATCTGATTATGGCCCGTGCTGCTAGACAAAAGTTTCCCTATAGTATAGAATGTAAGAACGTAGAAAAACTGAATATCTGGGAAGCATATTCTCAGGCAACTGCGAACTCAGGTAATTATGAACCGATATGTGTAATCAAAAAGAACAACGTGAAACCACTCGTTGTTCTTGATGCTGAATATTTTATTGATCTTTGTTCTAAATTGAAAGATGACAACTAACTTTATTTCACGTTATGAGAAAGCATTTACTCGACAAGAGTGTAGAGATATAATACAAGAGATAGAAACCTTCGATTCAAATAAATTATTATTTGATCAAAATTCAAAAGAACCTTGGTTGCAAGATCAAAAAGCAATCAATGTAACTGTAGATAATTCAGTAAATCTTGGCACAGCAACGAGAATCACTAAAAAAATATTTCCAAAGATTAAACCTTGTGTTGATAAGTACTTAAAAACTTATGCTATTCTTGGTGTAAGAAAATTTCTTATCTATGATTGTAAGATAAAAAAAATACCAGCAGCTGCTGGATTTCATGCGTGGCATTATGAAAATGGTGATGTTTTATCTGCACGTAGAACATTTGTCGTTCAAATTTATTTAAATGATGATTTTGATGGCGGAGAAACAGAATTTTTATATCAAGGTGTGAGAGAAAAACCATCTACAGGAGATGTATTGATATTTCCTTGTCAATACACTCATGTTCATAGAGGTAATCCACCAATTGGTGGGGTAAAATATCTCGCAACAACTTGGGGATGGATACAAAGTAATGAAAATTATGAAGCAATAGTTTAAAATGGAAACTTTAGAGATAACTTTATATGCAAATCCATTTCCACTTATGGTTGTGGAGAATTTTTATAATCAAGATGAGTTAGATTTAATATGGGAGGAACTTAAATTTTATACTAAACCAGGAAAACTTGTAGATGCAAAAGGATATGGTGGTATAGTTGATAGTACAAATGCAAAAGCACTGCTTTTAGATGAACTTTATAGTAAAAAGTATAGAGGCATATCGAACATATTAACTATGAATCGTAAATTATTTGAATGTGGTGTATTAGATAAATTTTCTGAAATTCATGGTTGTTGTAGTATTGCCAATCAGTCTAATCATGATATTACAAAAGTTAGATACTATCATAATGAAGAATACTATGACCCTCATGTTGATACTCCATTTCAATTTTTAGCATTTTCATATTTTTATAAGGAACCTAAAAAATTTACTGGTGGTGATTTGATATTTCCAAAGCACGATTTCAAAGTACCATGTGAAAATAATACTATGGTCGTATTTCCAGGATGGGTGGAGCATGGTGTAAGAAAAGTTACCATAGAAAATTCAGATTATTTTGATGGTTGGGGTAGATATTGTATTTCTAGTTTTTTTGGATGCAAATCAAGAACAACATGACATATTATAATTTTATTGGAATTTATGATAATGCTTTACCAAATGAACAATGTCAAATAATTATAGATGAATTTGAAGATAATAAACATCAACAAGTAGTTGGAAGAAGTGGTGGTGGAGTGAAACCTCACGTTAAAAAATCAACAGACATTGGATATCATATTACTGACGATTCTAAAAGCACGAAAATAATTTCATCTTCTTTGGAAAAATATATTGAGAAATATAAAAAAAATTATCCAGAGGTAGATAAATTAAGTGCTTGGAAATTTTCTGAAGTATATAATGTTCAACGATATAAACCTAAAGAGGGTTATTACAAACCTCATTGCGAAGTGGTTGGGATGAATGGTAAAGAAAATCGTGTTCTTGTTTGGATGTATTATCTTAATGATTTAGAAAACGGAGGAACAAAATTTACAAATTATAATATGGTCGTACACGCAAAGAAAGGTAGATTAGTTATATGGCCAGCATATTGGACACACACGCATTGTGGGGTTATTAGTAATACTCAAACGAAGTATATTGCTACTGGTTGGTATACTTTCAAATAGATTAGAAATATACAACTGTATTTCCTGCAGATCCACCTTCACCGCTTCCACTTCCTTCACGACCACCTGCTCCATTAGCACCAGCAGATCCTGGCCCTCCACCATCACCACCATTTCCACCTTCTGCTTCAGCATCATCTCCACCAGTACCACCTTCTCCACCAGCACTTAGACTTCCATTATCACCACCTTCTCCACCTGAACCACCACTGCTACCGCCAGAACCTGCAGGAGATCCACAGCCTCCTCCACCTCCACCGCCACCAGCTTCGTTGTTATCAAACAAATCATCTTGACTAGCACCACCGCCACCGCCACCACCGCCACCACCAGCGATGATTTGTGCTCCAGCTGCAGCATCATATGTCATACCTGATTCTAATCCGAGTGCACTTGTTCCGTTACCACCATCATTTCCAGCATTATTTTCTGGTGCACCACCACTTCCACCATTGCCACCTTTTCCTGCAATTACAGCACTTGAACCTAAATCGATTGAAAATGTAGTATTTGCTGGCCAACCATCACCAACAGTGAGTGCAACATCATTTTGGTTTGAGGCACCATTTGAACTGAATGTATTATTGATATGAATTATAATCTTTTTACCACCTTGCCATCCTGATGCAGTTAAGGAACTTTTATATCCACCAACTATTTTGTAGTTTCCATTTTCAAATCTATTAGTTCTGGCATTATGGTTGTAATTAGAACTACCACTTGAATATAAATCAACTACAGTATTCAATTGTTTTCCATGAAAAGCATCTACATTAATTGTTCCAGATGTTGGAATATCTGTATCAAGAGGAAGAGGACTAGGTAATTCTCCTGCAGTTTCATTTGTAAATGCTGGATCTGTGCTTCGATATTGTCCTAATCTTACTGGATCATTACTATTATTTCCATCAGTTCCAAATTCGTCTCTAATTTGACTAAATGAAATTGGACTCTCTCCTGTAGGTAATGGCATTTATCCCTCCAAAGATTTTATTTTTCCGTCTAATTCCTTAATCGCTTCTATTAATAGTGGTACTAATCTGTCATACCTAACTGCTTTTGTTCCGTCTTGTCTTGTTTCAGTTACGCCAGGTAATTCAAGTGCTTCTATTTCTTGTGCAATTATACCAGTTCCTTCTTCTCCGTTATAAACAGACTTCTCATTCCATGTAAAAGTATTACCACTTATAGAACGAACTTTATCAACTGCATTTGATATTGGAGTGATATTTTCTTTAAGACTTACATCAGATGATGAAAATGCAGTAATATCTCCACCTACATTTAAAGCACCACTGATACCTACACCACCAGTTATAACTACAGCACCAACTGTTTTACTTGAAGATGCAGTGCTATTTGTCAATACTACCTTATTGTCAAAGTTTACAACATCACCAGATGGAACTTCTTGAATTTGACTTGCACTCGCATTTACAATTAATGGAATTCTGTTTGCCATTTTATCAATACACTTTTTTCTATTTATCATACTAAATAGAGTATATGAAGTGAACAGGACTTAGAAATGATAGTCGTTAGATGTAAAAACTGTAATAGAGAGTTGTCGAGTCAATCTGGAAAAACACAATGTTGTGGTTGCTCGAATATGATGACACTTGTAGATGATGTTATTACAGCAAAAGATTTAGGTAAAGTTATAATCGTCAGAAACTCATCGAAAAGAAAATACAAAGATTCACTTACGAGTGAAGATTTAGCATGGCAAGAGGCCAGAAAGCAGAGAAAAGTCAGGAAATTAGATTTTGACATTCGCTGACATTTACATATGTCAAAAGTTTGTTATAATATAGATATTAAAAACCTACGATCATGATAAAGCAATTGATTACAGAGTTTCCTTTGAGTGATGTTCCAAGAGAAAGGAGTATCAGTAGGGAAAAAATAACCAAGTATGCATATACTAAAGAAGAAGTAGATGCACTTATTGATGCTGCTGTCGATAAAGCTGTTGCTGAAGCAAGACGGATTGATGAGGAATCAATGGCAAAGCATAATCGTGATGCCACTGTCATTAGTATGATTCTTGGATTCACTACCCTTGCACTGTTCGTAGATGGTTTACTTAGAATGCTTGGTATCATTCCACCCTTTATGGATTTGGATGTTAACATTTTAAATAAAATAGAAACTGATATTATAGATAAGATAAGACAAGTTCCTGTACAAAAATTATTTCAACACGGGTTTAGATAATGAGTGAAGAAGAACTCCAAGAACAAATCATACAACAGATTGAAGTTCTTGTAGAAGAACTAGGTGGGAGTATGAGTCATTTAACAAAGTGTGACTACACAGGTAGGTCGAGTAAAGTTATACAAATTGAATACGACATCCAAAATGACTAAATATTACAAAATGTATACTTTTATTAAAATGCGAAGAAGCGGTAAGATAATGGATATTCTATTGGTTTCATCTATGTTTTTAGTAATGATAGTAGTTGCTAAATATGTCGGAATCTAATGAATGATTTGATGGTATTCGTTTATTTTCTTTGCTTCGCAGCAGTTGCTGGTGCAACTTTTGCATATATGTACGCAATGATGAACGCAACACTACTCGATTATAATCGTTCAAGAGAAAAACAAAACGTACATCCAGAAATGTCTGATGTAAAATCTGGAGAAGAACTTCTAGTTTTTAAGAGTCAGGATGAAGAAGATGACGATGGAGACATTATTTTTGTAAGAAAATGAAAAAACAATCTAAGTTTAGAAAAAGTTTTGACGGATGTTATAACTACAAAAAACTCAAGGAAGAGGGTCTGGTTGAAGAGAAAACAACAGAAGACCCAATAGTTCTCATACACACCACGCATAATGACGGTTGTTAAACTGGCACATCTGCGTTGACTTTCATAACTACTTGACCTATAATATATGTGTAAACAGTTAGAAAGCAATGACGCTTACCACAAAGTTTAGAAAAGAACTCAGCACACTTCAAGATGCTGTTAATAATGATATATTTTTGGANATCAAGCATCCAAAATTATANAAGAAAATATGTCGTTACTATCAGAATGATGTNNAGTTAACTGGTGAAGATCCAGAAGCTGATTATCATCAGATAATTGAATGTCTAAGGCAAGATTTAGTGGAGGTAAATTAATGAANGTAATNTTAGAAAGATTCCCTTATAGATATGTTGAGTGTGGAACACTTGAAAATGGATTTCCTGACTATCGTATNCAAAAGTTCAATGAACTTACTCAGAGATACAAAGATATGTACCTCTGTGACAACGGAACACAAATAGATTATGCGATGGAGGATTTTGAATANACCAAATGGTTAGATCCAGCAGATGTTCCTTGTTATGTCAATCACGCAAATGAATCAAATTGAANATANACCTTGGGGAAGTTANGAAGTTCTCCTTGANGAACCTAATTATAAGGTNAAGAGAATCGTTGTTGATGCNTATCAACGGTTCTCTTTGCAGTATCANAAACANCGTGAGGAACANTGGGTNATTGTNGATGGTAGTGGTACAGTAGANATAAAAGGTAGAGAGTTTCTTGCAATCATGAGATCACACTGGGTNNTNTTNCCNAAAGANACACATCGTGCAACAGCAGGCCCTGANGGNTTAGTNTTTATTGANACACANACAGGTATATGTGAGGAAGATGATATAATAAGATTAGAAGATGATTACGGTAGGATTGACACAAAGCAATATTCTTAGTATAATACATAATATTGGAAAACTTCAAAACAAAACATGTCAGAATATAAAAGAACAGCATTAGTTTTGGGTGCAGGTGGTTTCATCGGCAGTCATATGGTCAAAAGATTGAGAAGTGAGGGATACTGGGTNAGAGGTGTNGATCTAAAGTATCCAGANTTCTCTGAAACTGAAGCNAATGAATTTATTCAAGGTGANTTNAGAAATGTTGATTTTGTTCGTCGTGTGATTCAGTTCAAAGGATATCAAGGAAACTTTTTTAATGAGGTTCCATATAGATTAGTAGAACCATTTGATGAAATATATCAATTTGCTGCTGATATGGGTGGTGCGGGTTTTGTATTTACTGGCGAAAATGATGCAGACATTATGCACAACTCTGTATCAATCAACTTGAATGTTCTTGAAGAGCAGAGAAAGTTAAATGAAACATTTGATGGTGTAAAGAAAGGTTGGACAGAAGCAAATAGACCAAAGTTAGAGTGGAAGACAAAGATATTCTATTCTGGTTCAGCATGTATGTATCCAGAGCATAATCAACTTGACCCTAATAACCCAGATTGCAGTGAATCATCAGCATACCCAGCCGACCCAGACTCCGAATATGGATGGGAAAAGCTCTTCTCCGAGCGTCTTTACCTTGCTTATAGTCGTAATCATAATATTCCTGTACGCATTGCTCGATACCATAACATCTTCGGCCCTGAGGGAACTTGGAAGGGAGGCAGAGAGAAAGCACCAGCAGCGATCTGTAGAAAAGTAGCATATGTTCCTGACTCAGGTGGTTCAATCGAAGTGTGGGGAGATGGAAAGCAAACTCGTTCATTCCTCTATATTGATGAGTGCATTGAAGCAACAAGAAGATTAATGGATTCTGAATTTATAGGGCCTGTTAATATAGGTTCTGAAGAAATGGTAACGATTGATGAGTTAGTTGAAATTGCTGCAAAAGTATCTGGTAAAGTAGTAAGAAAGGTTTATAATTTAGATGCACCTCGTGGTGTAATGGGACGTAATTCTAATAATGATCTTATAAGAGAGAAGTTAGGATGGGATTACGAACAATCATTAGAAGAAGGTATCCGTAAAACATATGGTTGGATATCATTTGAGATATCAAAAGAACTAAACAGTGAGCAAAAGGAGTTAGTTTCTACTACATGAACTTAGTTATTGGTAATTCCGCAGGTGTTTTCAGTGGATTAACTTGTCAACTTGCTTGGATGTTAGTTGCTGAAAACCCAAATAATGAATTGAATTTGCAATTACATACGATAAACAAGACAAGTGCTTGGGGTAATCATTTTCTAGATTATGAACCATCTGGAAGAACTTACTTAGAGTCTTCAAGTTGTGATAATTATGAAGAAGTATTAGGAGAGAATGTACTACTTAAATTTTTTAAAGAGAGTGATTTAATTAATACTAATATAACAGAGTCAACTTATCTTGAATCAAATCCAATTGATACTGAAGATACATTCATAAAAGAGTATCCAAGTTATCTTAAATTTGGTGGTAAGGGATGTCATAAAGAACAATTTAGTGATCTTGATAGTTTAAAAGTAGTAGTCGAATCATTGAATAGGCAATGGAATAAACTAGAATTTACTGATAGGTTTGCAAAACTTGCAAAGAAAGAAGAGAGTTTAATATATGGAAAGAAAGTTTTATCAATAATGTTAAGAACAACTCCACATTATATTGACCCAAGAACAAATAGACCATTGACAGATCCAAATTATGTCATGGAATGTGCGATTGAATCTGTAAGAAATAAAATAGATGATTATGATTCTGTTTTAATTGTGACTCAGATTCAACCATTTGTTGATAGATTTGTTCAAGAGTTTGGTAACAAATGTATCTTTACTGAGAGACAAAGATTAAAAACTGATGCAGATTGGAAAGGTGGTAGAAGTGATGCACACTATCAGATGACCGATAAAGAATATGAATTAGAATATCAAAATGTATTACTAGATGTTTTACTTGCAAGTAAGACAGATCATATCTTAGGTTCTACTAGTAATATGTTTATGGGTGCATTAATTATGAATCCAAATATTACTTTTGGTTCAATTGAAAAGTTATCTGATTTTGGAGGTGCTTAATGTATATTTTTAATAGAGCAGATGGTAAACAGACAGAGGGTATAGGTGCAGTTGCACAATGTCAAATTCATGCATACACATTATCAAAGATGTTGAATGTAGATTATACAAGTACTAACTTTGAAAATTTACAACACTATCAAGAACATTCATCACAAGAACAATTTTGTCAAGATGTAACTAAGTTCTTTAATTTTCCTAAGTCACAAGGATTTGTAGATATTGATAATCCAGTTTATTTTGAAAGAATAGATAATCAGTTTTTAGATTTTGTGAACAAGAATAGAGACGTTAAAGATCTATGTGTAGAAATTGGAAATGCAGATTTAATGAGGATGGCAGATAATAATTATCAAACTTGGAAACCATTTGTAGAAGAACTATCCTCTCTTGTATTTTTTGATGAGGATAAATACTACTATGATGATGACAAATTAAACATAGCAGTTCACATCACCAATTTTATAGAAGGAAGAGATAACGATAGAAGCCTGTCAAGAGAGCAATTTGTTCAAGGAAATAAAAAAGAACAATATTATATTAACTTACTACAAAAATTTGATCAAATATTTAATCAAGATAATAAAACTGGATCTCTTGAAAAAGAATATCATATCTTCTCTCGGTCACAAACACCTGGTGATTTGACACAATTTGAAGCGTTTACAAAATTAGGATTACCAATTCAATTTCATATTGACGAACATCCTTTAACGTCTTTATATCATTTAATAAAATCTGATGTAAAAGTGTTATCAAATAGTTCATTTAGTTATATCTCTGCCATTTATGGTGAAGGTGTATCTATCGCAAGAACTAACTTTCATCACAAAATTCCAGATAATGTGATATACTCTGAATACGATGGAAGTTTTGATGAATCCCTATTATCTTTTGAGGACAACTAAATGATTTATTGTTTTGATTTAGATGGAACTCTTTGCCATACAGAATCTAATCCTGATGGTCATGGAATGAAATACTATGAAGCAACTCCGTACCCTGATAGAATTAAAGTAGTGAATAAATTGTGGGAGGAAGGGCATACTATCATAGTAGAAACTGCACGAGGATGTGGTTCAAAGATAAACCATTATGAAGATACCTTCAATCAACTTAGATCTTGGGGATTAAAATTTACATCATTAAGAACTGGTGTCAAATTTGGTGCTGATTACTTTATTGACGATAAAGGAATAAACAGCGAGGATTTTTTCAATGGGAAGCATTAACAAAAAAGTCAAAGAATTACCAAATATTTGTCAATGGGCCTACTATAATCTAGTTCCATTTGAAAATAGGTATGGGGAGGAGTATAAGAAAACTCTTAATTTCCTTATGAAGTCAAGTAAATGGAGTGAGGAAAGTAGGAAAGATTATCAGTTAACAGAGTTGAAGCATATGTTATCACACTGTTATTGGAACGTGCCATATTACAGAAAAATTTTTATTGATAATCAGTGGATGGTAGAGGATTTTCAAACAATTGAAGACCTTAAAAATTTTCCAGTGTTGACAAAGAAAATTATAATGGAAAATCAAAAAGATTTGATTGCTCAAAATTTTAAATATCAAAGACCATATCCAATTACAACCAGTGGTTCAAGTGGAGATAAGTTACAGATTTTTGTAAATGATGATGTCTTTAAGAGAGAAGCAGCATTTAATATGAGAGCATACATTGAACAAGGTGCAAAGATGTATGATACACCAAGTGTATGGTTGAGAAGATATGTTCCAAAAGAAAGTGATTCACCTCTATGGTATTATGATTATGAACTTAAGAGATTGTATATGTCTGCATATCACTTGAATGATAAGACAATTAAGAGTTATATTGATAAAATTAATTCTGGTAATTATCAAACTATATGCACATATCCATCATCTGCATATATTCTTGCTTGTTTATGTCAGGAGAATAATCTTAAATTAAACAGAGTTGAAAAGATTCATGTTACATCAGAGAAGATGTTAAATCAATGGTATGATAAAGTTGTAGATGTATTTGGAATTAAACCTTGTGGACATTATGGACAAATGGAAAAGGTTTCCTTGATGCATCAGACAGAAGAATCAAAAGATTATAAACAAAACTTTGAATATGGTGTTGATGAATTTGTTGATAATGGTGATGGGACACACGGATTGATTGCGACAGGACTTATCAATCATTATATGCCTTTGATTAGATATGTGACTGAAGATACTTTCATATTAAATGGTGATACGGTTAAAGAAATTAATGGTAGAAGTAGTGATATATTAGTTTCTGCAAATGGATCTAGATTACCTGGTGTTAATTTCTATAGTTGGATAGACAAAAAGATGCCAGAGATTAAGATGTTTCAAATAATTCAAAAATCGGATAAAGATATAATTTTCAGTTATGTTCAGAATGACTTGTTTACAAATGACATAGAAAGTGATATAATAAAAGGATTAAGGTCTAGATTAGGTGATATGAACTTTGCCATATATAAAGTTCAAGAGATTCAACGAGATCCTAAAACACAAAAGATAAGAAGTATTATCAACCAAACTAAATGAGAAACATTATACAAAAGGCAACTAGAGTAACGTGGCCTTCAGAACTTGGAAGATCTGCAGGTATGGAAGATCAATTTGTTATTGATTACTTCAATGGTAAGAAAGGTGGTTATATGCTTGACATCGCAGCAGCATGTCCAGTTTCTGGTAGTCTATCAATTAAACTTTTGGATCAATATGAATGGAATGGTATCTTAGTTGAACCATCAGTTGTTCATAAGAATAATATAAAGGCTTGTTATAACGATGTTGAGGGTGTTAAATGTTATTTTGGTGCAATACATCAGTCTCTTAGATCGGTTGAGTTATACGAACCTGATGGTATTGCTGTTGGTTGTGCATCTATTGACCCAGAACGTATGAATTTAGATTGGTTGCAACCTCACTCAAAAAGATCATATTCTGTATCTGCGATTCCAATAATGGAGTTACTGAAAAAATATAATGCACCAAAGAATATTGATTTTCTTAATTTAGATATTGAAGGAGCAGAACCAAATGTTTTAAATTATCTTGATTTTAATGAATATAATATTCAACTTATTTGTATAGAATACGGAGCAGATTACGAAGAATTTATGGCAGAGAAAGGATATAAATTATGTAAGAGTGACGGATACACTTTTGCTCATGAAAATTTATTCTATGAAAAAGTATGAATGTAAGTTTTATTGGATTAGGTAAGTTGGGTTTACCCCTTGCCTGTTGTTTGGCTGGTAGTGGAAATCAAATACTTGGTGTAGATAAAAATGAATATATTCTTGATATGTTGAATAATCAAGAACTTCCATTTTATGAACCAGGATTAACAGATATATTTCCACATGATAATTTTATAGGATTTACTGATTCATATAAAAGGGCAGTTGAAGAAACTGATGCAACAATTATATTAGTAAACACACAGTTAGGTGATACTGGTTACTCTGCAGAGTTTGTTGAGTCTGCACTTACTGACTTGGCAGTAAATCTAAAAAGAAGCACAAAGGAATATCATCTTATAATATTATCATCGACAGTTCTACCTGGTACAATACAAAAATTAATTCATTTAGTAGAGAAGATATCTGGTAAAAAATATCAAGAAGACTTTGGTTTCTCATACGTTCCTGATTTTGTTAGGTTAGGAAAAGTAATTTATGATTTTAAAAATCCAGAGTTCTTTTTAGTAGGTGCAAATAACCAAAAAGATATTGATATAACAAGATCAATATGGAAAAATTTTCATGATAATGAACCACCACTCAAAACTCTTACATTAGAAGAAGCAGAAGTTTCTAAAGTATCTCTTAATGCTTATATTGTAAGTAAGATTGCTTTTGTTAATTTCTTAGGTCAACTTTGTGATGGTATGGAAAATGTTGACGTTCATAAAATTACAGATGCGATAGGATTAGATAAAAGAATATCACCATACTTTTTTAATTTTGGAACTCCTTATGGAGGGACTTGCTTTCCTAGAGATACAGCAGCCTTTATTAAGTTTGCGTCTAATAGAAATAAAGATGCAAAACATTTAAAATTTGCTGATGAAGTCAATGAAGATTTATACAGAAGTATACTCAGTAAATGTTTAAGTTATAAAAAAATTGGTATTGTTGGTGTTTCATTTAAACCTGATTCACCTGTAGCAGTTGGTTCTCCGTCTGCTAAGTTGATTGAAGATCTTTTATCTTGTGATGTAGATATATTTGTTTATGATGAATTAGAAGAATCTATTTCTAATTTAAATGGTCTTGCAGATAAAGTAACTGTGTGTAATACAGCACAACAATGTGTTGATGAATCTGAAATTACTGCTATAATGCATCCAGATAGTAAATTTTCCTCATTAGATGTGAAGGATAAAGTTATTATTGATTATTGGGGAATTGTAAATGCCAATTAAAGTCAGAAAAAGTATAAACAATCTACAGACCTATAATGTTGGTGGACGTTCTGATTTATCATCTGATTGGGAATGTTTTGATTGGAATGAATCCGAATTCCCTCCTACAAATAAAGTGTTTGAGGTAATGAAATCTTTCTATCGTTATGAAAGATATCCTGATATTACTGCAAAACAATTAAAGAATAAATTATCTGAATATGTTTCATTACCAGTAGATTTTATCGAGGTTTACAATGGTTCTGATGATGCACTAAAAGATATTATAACTGTATTTGTAGATAAAGATACAAGAGTATTATCGTATCAACCATCTTATACACAAGTTAATACTTTTATTACCACTAATACTGAACACTATGAAAAAATTAATATTCAAGATCCGTTGGGTGAACATTATTATGATTTTGATTATTGTAAATCTGCTGATGTTGTATATCTTGTAAATCCAAATAATCCTACAGGTAAATTATTACCAGTAAAAGAAATTGAAAAATTAGTTAAACAGTATCCAAATACTTTGTTTATTGTTGACGAAGCATATTATGAGTTTGCAAAACAATCTTGCACTCATCTAGTTGTATCACATAAGAATCTGATAGTCACCAGAACTTTTTCAAAGGCCTTTGGATTAGCATCTGTAAGATTAGGATATTGTATGGCACACCCAGATACACTATCTGATGTTAGAAAGATTCGAAATGGTAAAGCAGTTAATGCACTTGGACAACTATGTGGTATTGCAGCGTTGAATGATCTAGATTATCTACAATCTAGAATAGATGAGATGAATGATGCAAAGAAATTTTTTATTGATAATCTTCCTAATTATTATCATGCAGTGAGTAGTGATGCTAATTTTGTATTAGTCAAAACTCCCGACTCCAAAAAAGTTTTAGAAAAAATGAAAGAAAATAAAATATTAATAAGAGATAGAAGTGCTTTTGAAAATCTTGAAAACTGTGTTAGAATTACTATAGGATCTAAGAAACAAATTATTAGAGTTCTTGATGTTATGACTAATTAATATGCTTGGATATAATCGTTTAGGAATCAACGGAAGATTAGGTAATCAGATGTTTCAGTATGCAGCACTGAGAGGTATTGCAGCAAAACATAATTATGATTGGGTAATTCCACCATTAGATCATACTACAATTCCAATGGCAGAATATGTTTTGTTTGATGGATTTAAAATGTCAAGTGTCAAAGAATCTAACTTTGGATTTATACCACAAAATTGTCCGACTTACGATGAACCATCACATGATTTTGATGTAAATCTATTTAATAATTGTCCTGACAATATTAACCTAGATGGTTTTAGACAATCGGAAAAATATTTTAAACATATAGAAGATGAGATAAGAGAAGATTTTACATTTAAAGATGACATATACGAACCTTGTAAAGAGTTTATAAGTCAGTATGGTGATGATATTATATTTTTACACGTTAGAAGATCTGATTCTACAGGAAGAACAGAATACTTTCCAATCGCTGATATTGGATGGTTTGAAGAGATGTTGGAATACTTTCCAAAGGATGTTCCAGTTTTAATTTTGACAGATAAATTAGATTGGGTTAAGAGTCAAAAATTATTCGATCAAGATAGATTTCTTTTATCAGAACAAAGAGAATATTCTAAGAATTTAGTTTGGAATGGTAGAGGTAAAATGGAATATACATTATCACCTTGGATTGATTTGTGTTTGATGAGTTTATGTAATGGTGGTATTGTTCCGAATACAACTTTTGGTTGGTGGGGAGCATGGTTACAGAAGTCAAAGAACAAAAAAATTGTGTATCAACATCCATACTTTGGGCCTATTTTTACACGACAGAATGAGGCATATATACACATAAGAGATATGCATCCAGAGGATTGGATTCGTGGACATCTCAAAGAAGAACACATTGATACAGTGTATACACCATCAGATAATGAAGTAGGATGAAGATTGATCTATCTCAAGCAACATTTATTATTCCTATCCGAATTGAATCTTCAGATAGACTTAGAAATGTTATTACAATCACAGCATTTTTAGTAGAAAATTTTAATACTAATATAATAGTTAAAGAAGTTGATTCTAAATCGGTATTTCAAGAACAAGCAATGCCGATATTGGAAGAGATTGTAGAAGGTGATATATGGAAAAATTTTAATTTTATTTTTGAAAGAAGTGATAAACCTTTGTTTCATAGACAAAGAGTTTTGAATGAAATGATAATGGAAGCAGATACAGATATAGTTGTTAATTATGATTGTGATGTAATACTTCCAAAGGAATCATACAAAAGTGCATATGATAGTATAGTTGATGGTGAGTGTGATGTTGTATATCCTTATGGTCAAGGAATGTATCAGAAACAGGTGTTAGCCACCGATGAAGTTGTTTCTAATTTTCTAGATAAAACTGATTACTCACATTTAGATTCTGTTTCTAAAACTCATACATCAGATTTTGGTTGGGCACAATTTTTTAAGAGACAAGTTTATATTGATGGTGGTATGGAAAATGAGAATTTCAAAGCATATGCACCAGAAGATAAGGAAAGATTTTACAGATTCAAAACTTTGGGTTATAATGTAGGAAGAATTAATAATTATGTTTATCATTTAGAACACGTAAGAGGAGAAAACTCTTGGTTCTCTAATCCACATATGAAATCAAATATGGGTGAATGGGAAAAGATTCAAACTATGGATAAACAAAACCTTTTGGAATATTATTCACAACAGGAGTATTTGAAAAAGTATGACTAAAAAGAGAGTTGCTGTTCTTGGTTCAAGTGGACAGATAGGTGCATATCTTACACAGTATCTTCGTAAGAAAGGTTATTTCGTAAGAGAGTTTGATATTGCAAATGATCCACATGAGGATATGACTCATATTCCAAATGCATTTCTAAGAAATGTAATTATGGATTCTGATTTTGTTTTCTTTCTTGCCTTTGATGTTGGTGGATCACATTACCTAAAAAGGTATCAACATACTTTTAAATTCCTGGATAACAATACCCGAATGATGGCAAATGTTTTTGGTCATCTTGCAGATTATAAAAAACCATTTGTATTTGCATCATCTCAAATGAGTAATATGTCATACTCTCCATACGGTGTGATGAAAAGAGTTGGTGAAATGTATACTAAATCATTAGGTGGATTAATAGTTCATTTTTGGAATGTATATGGTATTGAAAAAGATATGGAAAAGGCACATGTAATTACTGATTTTATTAGTAAAGGATTTGAAAATGGTGTTATTGAGATGATGACAGATGGAAAAGAAGAAAGACANTTTTTATACGCNGAAGATTGCTGTAAAGCACTAAAAATCATTATGAAAAAGTATGATCANTTTAANTCGGANGACCCATTNCATATNACNTCATTTAAAAATAGTTCAATCTTAGAAGTCGCAGAGGTGATACAGGACTTATTTCTTGAAGAAGGTAAACAAGTTCAGATAATACCATCTAATTCAACAGATACTGTACAATTAGATAAGAAAAATAAAGCAAATACGTTTATACTTGATTGGTGGCAACCAAAAACTACACTAAGATCAGGTATCAAAAAAATATTTGAGGAGATGAAAAATGATTGGGTTTGATCACATTGGTACAATGGGTCGTTTGGGAAACCAAATGTTTCAATATGCAGCACTAAAAGGTATTGCAGCACATAGGGGATATGAATACACTATTCCTCCAGAAAATCCTAGAATACAAATTGATAATTACGGATTGATAGAAGCATTTGAACTTTCTGATAATAAAAAAATTGGTTGGTTGAATACACAATATGATATTATTGCAGAAAAACATTTTCATTTTGATGAAGACTTATTTAATACTTTTCCTGATGGATCTGGACTCTATGGATTCTTTCAATCAGAAAAATACTTTAAACATATTGAAGATGAGATAAGAGAAGATTTTACTTTCAAAAAAGAATGGTTAGAACCTTGTGAAGGATTTAGAAAAGATTTAGGAGATGAAGTTATATTCTTACATGTTCGTCGTGGTGATCCTAATCTAGCAGATAAGAGAGGATTTAAATGGGCTTACACACAATGTTCATCTCAACATCCACCTCAACCATTAGAATATTATGAAAAAGCATTAAAAGAATTTGATGATGATATGCCAGTTGTTGTTTTTTCTGATTCAATTGATTGGGTAAAGGAACAAGATTTATTTAAACCAGATAGATTTATGATATCAGAACAGACTGATAAATTTTCTGATGGTGCATTAGTTCCTTATATTGATCTATGCTTGATGACTCTATGTGATCATGCTATAATAGCAAATAGTTCTATGTCTTGGTGGGGTGCTTGGTTGATTCAAAATGAATACAAAAAAGTAGTAGCACCAAAGATGTGGTTTGGGCCTGCTTACGCAGACAAAGACACAAAAGATTTGTATCCAAAAGGTTGTATTGTTATTTAAATGAAAGCATTAGTTACAGGACATCTTGGTTTTATAGGGAGTCACGTTTATGAACATCTTCTATCATACGGACATGAAGTTGACGGATATGATATTCCATATGACATAGGAGATTTTAAGACAAATAAAAAGTATGATGTAGTGATACATCTAGCAGCAAATGCTGCGATACGTGAGGCTATTGAAAATCCCGATTTGTTTTGGGAAAATAATGTTGTAAAATCTAAACCTATATTTGATTATTGTAGAGATAATAATGTTAGATGTTTGTATGCAAGTTCTGCATCTGTATATGAATGGTGGATAAATGCATATGCAATATCCAAGAAAGTAAATGAAATACAGGCACCACCAAATAGTGTAGGTATGAGATTTTTTAATGTGTGGGCAGAGAAGGTAAGTCGTTCTGATATGTTATATCGTATGCTAGAAGAAAAAACTGCAACTTATCTCACAAGACATAAAAGAGATTGGATTCATGTTAATGATATTGTAACTGCTATTGCAACTTTGATTCCGAGCAGTTATACTGGAGTATTAGATGTTGGTACGGGTAATCCTGTATCAGTTATTGACCTTGCAACTAAAATGGGAATGGGACACTTACCTATTAAAGAAGACACACCAGGTGAAAGAGATATCACTTGTGCTGATATTTCACAATTAATGGAACTTGGATGGGTTCCAACCATCGACATTCTTGATTAAAATGGACAAAAATAAATCAGCTTACAAATTAAAAGGTTTACCACCAGTTTATTGTATCAACTTAGATGGTGAACCAGAGAGATGGTTTTATATGGAAACTCAATTTAAATATTGGGAGATTGAAAACTATACAAGAATCTCTGCTTATGATGGTCGTGAAGATGATCTAAGTGATATTATAAAAGGTAAGTATCCTGACAAGATGTCATCAGGTGAAGTTGGATGTGTGACATCTCATTTAAAAGCAATGAAAGAGTTTCTTAAAACAGATGAACCCTATGCTTTTATCATTGAAGATGATTGTGATTTTAATCCTGTAAGACATTGGAATTTTTCTTGGAGAGATATCATGTCAAAGATTCCATATGACTTTGATGTATTTCAAACTGCAATCATAAATCCTGGTACATTGTTTATTAAAATGCATAAGAGATTTGTAAATGATTTTTCAACAGCATCATATTTAATTACACGTCATCATGCAACTAAACTTGTAAATCTTCATTGTCGTGGTGATAAGTATAAGTTAGATCAAGGAGCAAAACCGAGAGCAGTAGCAGATGATTTAATATACAATTCGGGAAATACTTATGCGATGCCATTACTCTTATATAAGATAGAGATGGGGTCATCAATACATGGAGACCACGTTGAAGTATTTCATCGTAGTAGTCATAATGGACTTACTAATTTTTGGGAGAATGATTCAAATAAGATACAAAACTGGGATGAAATATTTGATTATGATCCTTATATGGGAAGATTACCACCAGAAGAAGGGAAATAGTTTAATTTCGTAACACTTGACACAATATTGATCCCGTGTTATACTAAATAACATTACATAACAAAGGGATCGAAAGATCGTGCCCCTACGGAATGTAAGAATCTTTATGTCGAAAGATTTTCCATCCGCAGGGGTTTTCTCTTGCGAGATACTATAAAACAAAAATGTCTATTAAGTCTACAATCGCAGCAGCTGCTGCATCTCCATTCCTATTCGCAGGTGCTGCATTTGCAGGCCCATACGTCAATTTGGAAGCNNCTGGTTCATANCCTGATGGTGCNTACACATCTGGTGNNNTNGAAGCAGTNGTTGGNTANGAAGGAGCAACAGAATCAGGTATCGGTTGGTACGTNTCTGGTGGCCCAACAGTAACTCANACAGANGCTGCTGATGAGTTCGGTGACGTTGAGTTCATCGGTTATGTTGGTGGTTCATANGATAAGTTCTANGGTGAGTTATCTGCTGTAACTGCAGAAGATGATNTTGACTGGGNTGCNAAAGCAGGTGTNAAGTTCACATTCTAAATAGTNCTGAGACCTTTCGTGCGGTCTCTACACGGAACTACTCTAGACCCCTTCGGGGGTCTTTTTTTGTCTGCATTTCAAAACAATAAATATTGTTACAGGAGGTAAAGACAAATGTTACACTTATTAGGTAAAGGACAAGCACCAGAATG
>FUFK010048753.1_pt1 | contig 19430 bp, 16 predicted proteins | sample 1021851 | NCBI WGS metagenome assembly FUFK01 (sample SAMEA51879418, study PRJEB19060) | metagenome
GCCTCTGTATAACCCAGTTGACGTTGGACCAACAATTCAAAGTATTTTAAATCAGTCTCACAAAAATTTTGAATTATTAATTTGCGATGATGCACCAAATGAAAAGGATTTCAATTTAAAATTTAAAGATAAAAGAATAAAAATATATAAGAACGAAAAGAACATTGGTTTGGGAGGGACGCTCAATAGATTATTAACGTTATCTAATCATGAATCAAAATATTTCTCTACAATTGAACAAGATGATATATACAAACCAGATTTTTTATCAGAATGCATTGCATTTTTGGATAATAATGAAGAATATGGACTTGTTTCTGGAGTTTCTGAATTTTGGGATGGAGATAAGGTGACATATAGATTTCCTGGTATGATATTTCAAGGTTATGATTATCCGCAAGGGGAAGCAATGTTTTTATTAAACTATAGAGAACAAATTAAGGTAGCACAAACATGTATGGTCGTTAGAAAAAGTATTCATTTTCAAAATAATTTAACGTTTTCAACAAAATATCATAGTCTATCTGTAGACTGGGATTACATTATGAGGTTTTCCTTGGTTTCAATAATGAAGGGATTAAATAAAACCTTTGTAATCCAGGATAGAAGGTTAGATCGTTCATCCTTGACAACAAAAAGTGATCTAGTAAGCAAAACTGCTAGAAAATTGTTGCTGGATTTTTTTCAGGAGTTTCCTCATATTATTAATTTAACGCATTACAAATATGCTTTAGCTACTCAATACTATCGCGAGTTAGGTAATTACCATTTCTTCGATAGAATGAGATTAATTTTTTCTGAAATAATGTTTTTGGACCCAGACAAAAAAAGAATAATTAAAAGAATGATTAAAGAACTTAAAAAACCAATTAGAATTTTTTCGAGGCAACATAAATGAAAAATATAGTTTTATTTCACCCTTTTATTCCAAAAGATGCAAGTAAAAAAGTTTCGGATGTTTTGCAAACCAGATGGATCGGTCAGGGTCCAATGGTAGAAGAATTTGAAAATAAATTTAGGAATGATTTTACAAAAAATTCTGCCTGCATCGCAGTAGGCTCTGGCACGGATGCTTTACATTTATCCTACTTGTGTGCTGATATTAGAGCTGGAGATGAAGTAATTGCACCAGTTTTCACTTGCACAGCTACGAACATACCGCTACTATATATTGGAGCAGATATAAAGTTCGCTGATGTGGACAAAAATACACTAAACATAAATGTGGAGCATGTTAGATCATTGGTTACTGAGAAAACAAAGGCAATTGTTTGTGTGCATTATGGCGGCTTACCATGTGATATGAATGAGCTAATAGAGATTTCAAATTATTTTAACATCCCAATTATTCAAGATTCAGCTCATGCAATTGGTGCGAAATACGATAATAAAAACATTGCAGACCTAACAGATTTCTCTTGTTTCTCTTTCCAAGCAATAAAATCAATTACAACTGGAGATGGAGGGATGCTTGTTTTAAGAAATGAATCACTTGCTAACAAAGCAAAGAGAATGAGATGGTTTGGTATCGATAGGGAAAAGAAAAATAAAGGAATATGGGAAAATGACATTGTTGAAATTGGATATAAATATCAAATGACGGATATAGCAGCCTCGATGGGAATATCCGGTTTAGATTCGTTTGTAGATCAGTTACATCACAGGAAAAGTTTGTTCAACAGATACCGAAATAGAATCAAAAATATGAGTGATGTGCATTTTATTGATAACAATGATAAAAAATATTTTCACTCTGCCTGGTTGTGTACTGTTCTAGTTGAAAACAGGATTAATCTTCAAAATAAACTTATGAACCATAAAATTGAATCCTCACAAGTCCATTACAGAAATGATAAATACAGTATATTTTCCAAATACAACACTGGTACCCTGGTAAATATGGATGAAATAGAGGAGAAATATTTGGTTTTGCCTCTACACTCCAAGGTCACTTTAGATGATGTAGACTTTATATGTGATGTTATCGAAAAAGGTTGGTAGAGTTCAGTTTTTTATAATTAGCGTGTTGATGATTGTTTAGACTTCTACATAAGATATACATTCTCAATTATAAAATTAAAAAGAGACTAATTAATCCAAGATTTTATAAATATATAATTCTAAGAATCTTACATCCAGGTGTTATTGATAGCAAATACAAAAGTAGAGTCTCGAGTATGTTTATGTATAGTGATGCTATTTTTTATTGGTTCAAAGATGGTGCTGAAAGACTTTTATACGAGCATGAATTAGATTGTACTAGTGTTGTAATTGATGTTGGTGCCTATGAGGGCAATTGGACGGGAAAAATTTACAAAAGGTATAAATGTAAAATTTATGCATATGAACCAGTTAAGCAGCACTTTGATGTTCTAAAAAAAAGGGTAGAGGACTTTAACGATATCAAAATTTTTAACTACGGTCTAGGTAAAAAAGGAGAAACTATTGGCATAAAAAAGCAGGGCATACAAACAAGTACTCTTGTAAAAGCCAAAAAGCCCGATGAGATAATCAAAATAAAAAAAATAAGTGAACTGAGCGATTTGAAAAAAAGAAATATTGATTTGATTCATATCAACATTGAGGGAGGAGAATATGAACTAATTAATGAAATCATTGGTTCTTCAATGATAAAAAGAATCAAGTTTCTTGAGGTACAATTTCATGAGTGGTATCCCACAATTGAGTTATCTAGAATAGCAAGAGCCAATCTACATCGCAAACTATTTCTCACTCACAAGATAGTTTACTCGTATGATTTTGTATGGGAAAAATGGAAGAGGCGATGAGACTATGATGAAAAATAATGTTAAAAAAATAATTAAAAATTTACAATGGATATTAAATCATAGACTTGTTCAGGGTAATAAGCTAAGAACAATATTTAGATATTTTTGGTTCCATTTGACTATAAAAAAAGATGGGATATTTACTTATAAAATCCTGAATCAAAAACTAACCATTAGAAAAGGACATGGATCACAAACAAATTATTATACTTATTTCGAAGATTACAATGAGATGATGTTTAGCTTGCATTATCTTAATGAGAGTGAGCGTTTCCTGGATGTTGGAGCGAATGTTGGGGTTTATTCTATTTTGGTGGCAAGTCAAAAAAGAAGCGAGGTAATTGCAATCGAGCCAATGAAAAAAAATTATGATCTTTTAGTTCGTAATATAAAAATTAATAATTTAAGCGAAAAAGTTATACCAATTAATATTGGCCTTGGAGATTGTGACGGAGATTTAAAATTCAAATATAATGGGGCTCTTTCAGGTTACTCAAATGATGGTGGTATTGGCGAGGTCGTTAAAGTAAAAAAAATGGAGAGAATAATTGATTTTGCTCACTTAATAAAAGTTGACGTTGAGGGTTTTGAAATTAAAGTATTAAACGGCGGAGAAAAAGTTCTGAATGACCAAAGGACAAATGCTCTAATTATTGAAATGGTTTCTTTTGAGGAAGGAGAAAAAATTAAAAACGATGTACTTAAAATTTTAACCAATAAAAAGTTCTCACCGTACAAATATCATCCTATAGATCGTAGTTTGGAGAATCTTGCGCTGGATAATATCAGTCTTCCTAATACATTATTTATTCGAGATATAAATCTGGCAAGAAAAAAAGTAAAAGCTGCGCCCAAAATCAATGTGTTTGGGACTGATTTTTGAACAATTCTGAAAAAAACATAATAAATAAATTAGAAAACATAAATACTGAGGCAATTTGCTATTGGTTTATGACAGGATTTTTTTTTGACGGTAGTGATTTTCAGTACAACAATCATGATGACCAAGAGTCAAGCAAATCGTATGATAGGTGGTATTATAAACCAAAAGATATTTCTTTTGAAGAAACAGTAATTCAATTCACAAAGTTATTTGAAACATTGGTAGATGAGCATACAATAGGCAGAAAAATAATTCTGCCATTATCTGGAGGGTTAGACTCAAGAACCCTCGCGGTAGCTTTGCGAAATAATAAAAATGTTGTAGCATATTCATATGAATTTGAAGGGGGGGTAAAAGAGACTCAATATGCAAAGATGATAGCGGATATTAATGAATGGGATTTTCATGCATATGTTATCCCGAAAGGGTACTTATGGGAAAAAATTGATGAGCTCTCAGAAATTAATAGATGCAGAACAGAATTTACACATCCACGCCAAATGGCAGTAATTAAACAAATATCTCAATTAGGCGAAGTTAATCTTTCCGGCTCGATGGGTGATCTTCTCTTTGAAACTATTCCTAGCTCAAAAAATTTTAAATTTAAAAATAAACTAGATTTACTTAGGCGACTGATAGTTGCCCCAGGAGGTGAAGAAATAGCTCAGGATTTATGGAAACATTGGAAAATACCGGGGAGTATGGATAATAAATTCAGCGAGGATATTAAAAACCTACTCAATAATGTAAATATTGGGAATACTGCAGGAGCAATTCGTGCAGTTAAGGCAATGCACTATGTTAAAAATTGGACCAACATTAATATGAAAGTATTTTCTAAATACAATGCTGTTTACGCACCATATCAAGATGAAAAAATGTGTGAATTTGTTTGTTCTGTTCCTGAAAATTATTTGAGTGGTAGGAAAATCCAAATAGAATATATAAAAAGTAAATCTCCTGCTCTTGCAAAGATCCCATGGCAGCAATATGATTTAGATCTGTATAATTATGGCCAATTCAATAGGATTTACTTTCCTAGGAGGGTATATCGGTTCGTAAATAGAATTATATCAGAAAAAATATTTAGAAAAAATCCGCTTACACAAAGAAATTGGGAATTGCAATTTTTGGGTTCTAAAAACAAAGAACAGCTACAGCGTTTTTTATTTAGCAATGAAAATTTGTACGAATTAGTTCCAGAAACAATCATAAAAAAATACTATGACCTGTTTCTGAATTCTGATAGTGTAAAGTATAGTCATCCAATTACTATGCTATTGACTTTTTCAGTTTGGGCAAAAAGATTTTGGATAAAAAATTAAGAATAGCAGTTTATTCAGGTTCAATTCCCTCTACTCCATTTATTGAAAATTTGATTGAGGTTGTTGCAGATAGAAATAATTTAGTCTACTTATTTGGGAAATTCCAAAAAAGAGTACGCTATAAAAATAAAAACATAAGACTATACACCACTCCAGTAAATCAACATAAAATATTTATTTTTATAATATTCCAAACTATTCATCTAATTTTAAAATCTCCAAGAAAATTTTTAAAGCTACTAATACACTACTTGAACATACGCACCCATGATGGTATCTATTTTTTTCAATGGTGGAGTAAAGTTCTACCCGTAGTAAACCATCTACCAGATATTTTCCATATTCAGTGGGCAAAAAATTTATCCCAATGGTTCTTTTTAAAGGATATATTTGATGTAAAAATTATTTTGAGCCTGAGAGGTGCGCATATAAATTATTCTCCCCTAGCCGATGAAAAGCTTTTAAGGACTTATAGAGATCTTTTTCCAAAACTTGATGCCATTCATGCGGTATCAACGGATATTGCAAAAACTGCAACTAAATATGGAGCCATTGAAAAAAGTATAAGGGTCATTTATTCATGTGTTGATATAAAATTAATTAGTGGGATTAAAAATAATTTTAGTGTTTCATCAGACATATTTCATTTTATATCTGTAGGGCGCTTTCATTGGAAGAAAGGTTACAGGTATGCAATTTCAGCTATTAATATTTTATTAAAAAAAGGTTACAATATAGATTATAAAATTGTTGCTCCTGGTGAGCCGAGTGAAGAAATATTGTATCAAGTTAACGACCTTGATTTGAGTAAAAGAGTTGAGTTCATACGAGTTAAGAGTCAACTGCAGGTTTACCAAAAAATAAAACAATCCAATTCTCTTATTCTTCCAAGTGTAGAGGAAGGTATAGCTAACGTGGTTCTAGAATCAATGGCGTTGGGAACGCCCGTTATATCGAGTGATTGTGGTGGTATGAATGAGGTGGTTAAAAATAATAATAATGGATACCTCTTTAAAAATAGAGATTCCTTGCATTTAGCCGAGGTAATGCAGAAAATGGTACTATTACGATCAGAAATAAGAGAGGAAATGATAATTAATGCAAAAAATCACATTGAAAAAAATCATAATCCCATAACATTCAGTGATGAGTTCAATGATTTTTATAATTCTCTGTATTAGTAAATGATACCTGGCAGCTATAAAAAAAGACAAAAAGTCACTTTAAAAAAGATATTAAAAAAATGTTTTGATTTTTCAATCAACGGTAAATGGCGCATTATGGGTAATTTTATATTGTCTGATGGATGTAACCTATTTAATCAAAATAAATTTTATATTAACAGAGTTAAATTACACTGCCCCTTGTGTCAATACTCGGATTTCTCTTTTATCCATCTTAGTAATGAAAATGAAATAAGCTGGAATTCGGCTTGTCCAAAATGTGATAGTAGGTCAAGGCATAGAGGCCTTATATTTGTTTACAAACAGTTTTTTAAAAATTCAAGAAAATCAAAAATACTTCATTTTGCTCCTGAAGAAGTTTTAAAAATAGAAATAAAAAAAATGCGAAATATTCATTATCTCACAACTGATATAGAAATGACAAATGTGGATTTTCCCAATGAAGACATTCAATGTTTAAGCTTTAATAATTCCTCGTTTGATTTCATCCTAATTAACCATGTTTTGGAGCATGTTAGCGATGATGAGAAAGCAATCTCTGAGTTGTCTAGAATATTAAAACCTAAAGGAATGGTGATCATAACAATACCTGGAAATTGGAGCAGAAAACAAACCAAAGAATTCACTGAAATAAATTATAATGGCCACTATCGTGATTATGGTCTTGATGTTAAAATAATGTTCCAAAAATACTTCAGTTTTGTTGACCAAGTAAATCTGTTTAAATACAACGGTAGAAAGCATGCAATAAAAAAAAATGAACCAGCTTTTATTTGTACCAAATGACTATAGGATTAGTATTAAACAACCTACCAAAAATTTCCGAAACATTTTTAGTTTCAAAAATCAAAAGACTTCGAGACGATGGTGCTGATGTGATATTGTTCGCAAAACGTGGACAAAATGTAAAATGCTTTAATCTCTGTAGAGTTGAATATCAGAAAGGTCTTGTTAAAAGTAAACTCTTACAGACAGGAATGATCTTATTTTTTTTATCTAAATTATTTATAAGAAGACCATTTGTTGTATTTAGATACTTTTCTCTTGAAAAAAAAGATGATATTAAGTTAACGAGAAGAATTAAAAACCTATATATCAATAGCCATATCTTAAATGAAGAATTAGACTGGATTCATTTTAGTTATGCAACTCTGATGATTAGAAGAGAAAATATCGCTGGCGCTTTAAATGCAAAAATGGGTGTTAGTTTTAGAGGTTATGACATATCAATATACCCATTAAAGCATAAACTTTGTTATCAAATTGCATCAAGTAAAATTGACAAAATTCATTCAATATCTAAGGATCTCCTAAATATTTCTTATGATGTTGGTTTCAATAAGGATATACCAGCAGTCATAATTAATCCATCTATAGATACAAATCACTTTAAAATAAAAAAAAGTAAAGAAAATAAAGATAGTAAAATTAATTTTTTAACGGTTGCAAGATTGCATTGGAAAAAAGGTATTGAATACACGTTAGAATCATTATCAATTCTAAAAAAGGAAGGATTTCGTTTTAAATATACGATTATCGGCTCGGGGGGAGAACTTGAGAGGTTAATCTATGCAACCCATCAATTAAATTTAGAGCATGATGTAATATTTGTGGGCGATGTAATTCACTCTGGTATTAAAGAATACTATGAAAATGCAAAAATTTATTTGCAATATAGCATACAAGAGGGGTTTTGTAATTCTGTATTGGAGGCACAGGCAATGGGGCTCCTTACCATTGTATCAAATGCAGAAGGGCTTAGGGAAAATATTATTGATAAACATACTGGTTTCGTTGTCAAGAAAAGGTCACCCGAATTGCTTGCAAGAAAAATTAAACTTGTGTTATCAATTCCAACTAAAAAAGCTGATAAAATAAGAGCAAATGCAGCATTGAGAGTTCAACATGAATTTGCAATTAATGATCAAGGAACTAAGTTTTCTGAGTTTTTTGGGTACAAATGAGTGTATAAAGTTTTACAAAAATTATTGGAATGCTTAAAATTTATACTAAGGTTCGGATTTTCAGATGTAATAATCAGATCTCCGCACAAAAAACTTGGTATAGAAAATTAATATTTATATTCCATCTGATCTGAATTTTCCGTTGAGGAAAAATTTACTTTTCTTATTAGTTAGGCCATTTTACAGCCACAACGGTTGGGTTAAATATGGAGATACCTTTAAGATTTGGAAAATCAATGAATTTGAATTTCAGCTCGTTCATAATTTAAAAAAGGCTGATATCATTTTAATACCTTATCCAATCAATTATTATTATTGTAATAGTAAGATGAATTTAATTCGATGTTATGATAATCTATGCGATAAATATAATATTAGAGCCTTTGGCTATATCAGTGGAGATGGTGGAATGCAGTATCCTGAATTTAGAAATATTACATATTTTAGGATGGGAGGTAATAGATCAAAACTTAGTGCAAAAAATAGAGGAATGCCGGCTGCATTAACTGATCAATATAAAAAATTATATGGGACTGAAAAGATCATTTTCAGGAAGAAAAAGTCTAAGCCGGTTGTTGGATTTTGTGGACATGCTACCTCAAGTCCGCTAATATACTTGTATCAGAATTATAGATATTTGATAGAAAATTTTAAAAGATTTATCATTGATTTTAATCGAAGAGATTACGAACCGATTTTTCCGTCAGCCTTCATGAGGCATCGAGTAATGAAATATTTAGAGCAGGAAAATATGATCATAACTAATTTTATATACAGAAAAAAATATAGAGCAGGTGCAAAATCACAAAAAGATCTACAATCCACAACCCTCGAGTACTATGAAAACCTTCTAGATTCTGACTACATATTATGCATCAGAGGAGCTGGGAATTTTTCAATAAGATTATACGAGACTCTCATGGTCGGGAGGATACCCATATTTGTGAATACTGACTGTATCTTGCCATTTGAAGAACAAATAGAATGGAAAAGTCATGCTGTTTGGGTTGAATGGGATCAAATAAAACATATAAATGAGATAATCCTCAATTTCCACAACCAATTGACCTCAAAAAATTTTTATGATCTTCAGGCAGCAAATAGAAATCTTTGGGTAACTAGATTGCAGCCTTTTAGCATTCTTCAGAATTTATAGCGATTAAGTGATCAACATTGTTTTTTGGTAACATAGATTTACTCAAAATCATTCAACCAACTTGGTATTACCTTCTACTTAAAAATAAGCCCGGAGCTAATAATTCTAAAATAATAGATAAGCATTTGGTACTTAACTATTGCGATAAATACAAAAGTAAATCAGCGGAGAAATTAGATTTGAATTATCAAAAAATACTCAATGGTAATTTTGACTTGGATTTTCAACATTGCAATGAACAGGTTCCCCTTATTGATCAATATACTTTTGTCAGAAGGATGTTTAAGTCCGTGTGGGTTTATTTTGCTTTTATTGTTCGGTTAGCGACATTTAATAATCCTATTAAAGAAATAAAAATTTTACTGGCTACCAGACATATTGAAAAGATCAGTCCTGAGGTTAAACTTTCTAAAAATCAGGATTTTTTATATTTTTCATCAAAATTAATCAAAGACGAACCTTTTATTAGTGTCATCATACCTACTTTGAATAGATATAGCCACCTGAAGAATGCATTGAATGATTTATGTAATCAAGACTATAGAAATTTTGAGGTAATAGTTGTTGATCAAAGTGAACAATTTGATTTATCGTTTTACGATTCATTCATGTTAAATAAAGTAATTATTCGCCAAAAAGAGAGAGGATTATGGAGAGCGAGAAACAGAGCTATTAAAAAATGTAAAGGAGAATATTTATTATTTTACGAAGATGATGTAAGAGTTAATTATGATTGGATATCCAACCATCTTAAAGTATTAGAATTTTTTGGATGTGATATATCTGTAGGTGTATTTCATCCTAAAGGAGAAAAAATACCTAATGGAAGTAGATATTTTCGTCTTGCATCACAGTTTTCAACTGGGAATGCAATGGTTAAAAAAAACATTTTTCGTAAGGTGGGGCTTTTTGATTTACAGTTTGAGAAAATGAGAATGGGCGATGGTGAATTTGGAGCAAGGTGTGTGGAAAATGATATTATTATGATCAATAATCCATTTGCGTCATGTATTGATGTAAAGGCAGCACAAGGAGGGTTTAGGGAGATTGGATCTTGGGATGGTTATCGCTCAAAATCATTTTTTGGCCCTAAACCATTTCCAAGTGTAATCTATTATTATAGAAAGTATTGGGGCAAAAAGTCAGCCATTTACACGCTTGTAAAACTTGTACCATTAACCTTAGTACCGTATAGCATAAAAAATAAGAAATCTGCACACATAATTAGCGTGGTATTATTTTTTTTATTTTTCCCAATTTTATTTTATAAAACTCTCATTTCATGGAATATTGCGAGCAAAATGCTAAATGAAGGTCATAAAATTAGTTCTCTTGAATAAAAAAATTCTTCAAATAATCGATACATTAAATTCAGGGGGCATGGAAAATGTTTTTGTCGATATGTGTAATATATTAAACCGCAATCATGCTAAAGTAACAGTATTATTCACTAGAAAACCGGGCCCGCTTTCTAGAAAATTAGATTCTACTATCAAACAAATATCGTTGAACAGAAGATGGAGATTCAGCGCTATTGCAGCGGTGAAATTATTGTTAACATTTAAAAATTATAATATCATACACGTACATGGGCGTTACAATTTTTCTTATGTTAAAGCTGTGATTTCACTTTATTCAAAAAAAAAATACCAAGTTTTTTTTCATGATCATTATGGGGCAATCGATATTGACAAGACTGTACCGAGAATTCTCAAAATTTTCAATTATGGTTATATCTATATAGGTGTGTCAAAATCACTTACAGATTGGGCATTGAATAATTTGGGTTTGGAAAGTAATAAGATAAATCTATTACCAAATATAAGAGATATAGAGCCGCCTAATATTATCGATAATAGGTATCATGCTGAAGATAAGGATATATATGAATTGGTACATGTAGCCAATATACACCCTGTGAAGAATATTGAGTTTTCGATAAAAACTTTACATCAGTTAAATAGTGAAGGTGATTTCCGGTTAACAGTTTATGGAAGTATAGCTGATAAAACTTATTTCGAATCATTATTATCACTATCAAAAAAATTAGGGGTTGAGAAAAATTTATTATTTATTCATAACAAGTCAGATATACCATCTATTTTAGAAAAGTATGATCTGGGATTATGTACATCAAAATCTGAGTCAGGGCCATTAGTGCTTATTGAATATTTAAGCCAGGGGGTACCCTTTCTATCATTCGATACAGGAGAGGTTGTCAGGCAGACAGCAAAGAAGTATCCTTTTTTTATAATAGATAACTTTGATGTTCAAAAATGGTCATCCCAAATTTTAGACATTCTTGTTAATCGTTTTACTGGTAAAAAGCAGCTGATCAAATACTTCGAGAAAAAATACTCTGATAAAGCTTATTACGATAAATTAATGGACATTTACAGTCAATGATATGAGAAATCATTAAAGAAAAAAATGAGACCTGCCATTAAACTCCTTATGGTCACGGACACGCCTCTCATAACTAAAAACGGTGAAATAAAGGTCTTTGAACCTGTTTTTAGGGAAGTCCAAAATTTTAAACATATATTTTCAAGTATTACTTGGATTGGTTATGATTTTACTAGATCTGGAAAATATTTCACTTTTACCAGTATTAATGAAAATAATATTGATTTCATTCTATTAAAGAGAACCGGTGGGGAAGGAATTAAAAACAAATTAATACACATATTTAAAGCAATTCCTTATATGATTAAAATTATAAAAAATATCAAGACCCACGATTTAATCCACTCTAGAGGTCCTTCATATCCTGCATTTCTAACAATCATTGCATCTCTTTTCTTCAAAGATAAAAAATTCTGGCATAAATATGCTGGCAATTGGAACCAAAAAAATCCTCCAACTTCCTACTATCTTCAAATGTTGTTATTGAAAAAAGCGATAAAAAATAATTCTGTCGCCACAATAAATGGNAAATGGCCAAATCAAAAATATAATATCCTTTCTTTTGAAAACCCTAGTTTGACTTTAAATGAACTTGAAGAAGCAAAACTGAAATTTCAAAAAAAAAAATACGACGGTAAATTAAATTTTTGTTTTGTTGGTAGAATGGAGGATGCCAAAGGCGTTGAAAGAGTGATTAAAGCATTAAAATTAATTCATAATTATTCAGAAATAGATTATGTTTATTTTGTTGGAGATGGACCTAAAATTTCAAATTACAAATTCCAGGCCAATCAAATTGAACACGACAATATTATATTTTGTGGCTCATTAGAGAGATCTAAATTAAATGATATATACGAAAAATGTCACGCTATTTTGTTGCCAACATCAGCTTCAGAGGGGTTTCCAAAAGTAATAGGCGAAGCAATGGCATATGGTTGTATACCAGTAGTATCGAATATTAGCAGTATAGACCAATATGTAGGTGAAAAAAATGGAATTATACTCAAAACGCTTGAACCAAGTGGTTTAACGAAAACAATTGAAGAAATTCTTTTGAATCGCGATGAACTTAAAAAAAGGGCACATTCGTGTATCAATTTGGCAAAAGTTTTCTCATACGAGGCATACAATAAAAAAATTTTAAAAATGATATTAAAAAAATGATTTTAAGCATATTAAATAGCAAACATAGGTTCTTTTGGATGATTTTTCATCTGATACTAGGAGTGGTCTGCACATTTAGTAAATGGTTTCTTATAGTTTGGTTCTTTTTATTAATTGGTTTGTCGATAAATAAAATTATTTCATGCTTATTTAAAAAAAATATAAATGACGTTTTTCTCCCATTAGTTATTTACCTTTCAAGTTTAGAAGTTTTTGGACGAATGGTAAAAGCATATCCAATGATTCCATGGGAGTTAAGCAAATACTTGTTACTATTTTCTTGCATATTTCTAATCTTAATTCAAAGAACCAAGCGACCATACTTGCCGGCGATGGTAATGACATTACTTTTGATACCTGGATTTTTGGTTGATACGAGCAATAGAGTTGGAGCAGATGAATTAATTAGCAATCTCCTCGGACCGATGAGCATGTGTATTTTTATGATTTGTTTTGCTAGCACGAATATATCGATTAGGATGTTTAATAATATATTGAGATTGATTTGGCTCACGACTATCCCTGTCTTATTTTTTTCGATTGTAAAGACGCCTGATTTCGGAGATATAACTTTTGAGCTTGGTGCTTTAATAGAAACTTCAGGAAATTTTGGGAGTAATCAAGTCGCGAGCATTTTAGGGTTAGGGATGTTTTTAAGTTATTACGCTTGGATGAATAGGCTTCTTTTTTCAGCTAATCATACTTTTGATGGGATTTTCATTGGACTTTTTGCCTATCAAGGTCTTCTAACTTTTTCAAGAGGGGGAATAGTAATTAGTCTTATTTCAATGCTAGTCTATTTCATTTTATTTCGCAGCTCTAGACATTTCACGGCGTATAAAATACGGAATTCATTAAGACCATTATTATTTTTTGGTTTCGCTATTTTAGTTTTTGCTGGATCCTATGCAGTGATTGAAAATAGATCTAAAGGAAATTTGACACTTCGGTATATTGGAGAATCAGTAGGCACCCTATCAGGGAATAAAAACAAGACCCTTAACACTTTTACCAGTGGTCGTTATGAAATTCTAAAATCTGATTTAAAACTGTGGAGCAATAATTTTATTTTTGGTGCTGGAGCCGGCGCATCAAAATATCTTAGATCTGGTACTAATTATGGTATTTCAACACACACAGAATTATCACGACTTTTGGCTGAGCATGGTATCTTTGGTTTAATTTTCATACTTGTTTTATTTAAATCTTCAATTTCATCATTTAAAAAGAATGATATGTCCATCTATAGAAACATACTAATTACTTTATTTTTAATTGGAATTGGAACCTCACTTCATTCCGGCATGAGAACATTCATCACCCCTATATTAATAACAATTGTTCATTTTAACATTTACGAGGGAGATGGTTTTGCTATTGATGCAAGCAAAAAGAAGGTTTGAGTAGATCAAAATTTAGCCGATATAATTTTCATTATGTCCATTTAAAATAATATGAAGACTAAAGTTTTAGTAACCGGCGGGTCTGGTTTCTTAGGATATAAGTTCATTGAATCCTTGAAAAAGTATGGTGAAAAAATCGATTTCATTATCAACCTTAGAAATGAAGATGTTGATGTCTTTAAGAATGAAAGACACATCCTCATTTACAACGATATAGTTAATAATTTCCATTTTTCTGGGAAAATAGATATCTTATTTCACATTGCATCCGAAACTAGAGACAAAGATAAAATGTGGTCAACAAATTACGGCGGGACGATTAATGTTATGAAATGGGCGATTAAGGCTGGTGTTAAGAAAGTAGTATATGTGAGCAGTATTGCAGTTTTTGGGAAAAATAATCGAAAAATTATATCAGGGTCCAGCCAATGTTTGCCTGAAAGCACTTATGGCAAAAGTAAGCTAAGGGCAGAAAAATTTGTAACTGAAATATGTACGAAAAATAAGGTTCAGTATTTTATTTTAAGACCATCGAACATTATTGATATAGATAACATACATTCTTGTCACTTACTCCAGTTTATTAAAAGCATAAATATGGGTCACTTTTTTTATTTTAAAAATCCTGAGAAAGTTTATCTTAATTACATTACTGTTGACAATGTAATTAATTGTATGGAATCGTTAATAAAGCTGGAAAGTAAAAAAAAATTGTACCTACTAAATACTCCAACCAATTTAAAAAATGTCGTTCAGGTAGTCGCAAATACATTAGGTGTTAAAAATCCAAAAAGAATAATCCCCTATAATATTGGGAAACAGTGTGGAATTTTGTGTGATTTACTACAAAATATTTCAAATATTAAAATACCTTTCAATTCCAGCCGATTTCAAGAAATTACAAATGAAAGGCAGTACATTGGTGATTTCCCTAAATCTAATTTGATTTCTGTCGATAGTTTAGATTTTATTATTACTATGAAGCAATTGACATCTAAATATCAGCTGAATAAAAGAATCTAAAAAATAGATAAAAAAAAATATTTCAGAATAGCTATTTTAGCTCCATTTCCCCCATTAGCAGGTGGTATGACTCAGATTGCAGAGTCATTATCAAAAAATCTGAAAAATGATGGTCATCGAGTGCATAAAATTCAATTAGGAAAAGGTCTGCACGGCTTGATTCCGTATCCAAAATTATATTTAGAATTTATCAAAGTAATTTCAAAAACTGATATAGTACATATCATATCAGCAAGCGGTAATGCGCTGCTCTTCAAAGATTTACCAGCAATATTGTTTTCACGCATGCTTAATAAAAAAGTAGTTTTAAATTTTGTTGGAGGTTCAGCAATTGATCATTTTAAGGATTGGATATGGTTCAAAAAAATACCATTTCGTTTAGCAAATGCAGTTGTTTTACCAACCAACATTTTAAAAGATGCAATTAATAAAAAAAAGTCACTCTATAATCTGATAAAAATACCACATGTAGTTGATATCAAATATTTTGAAAAGGAAAAAAAAGTAAAAGAAAATAAACTTATATTATTAGCAACGAAGGCACTTGAAACCTATTCAGGTTATGAAATTTTAATTGATATATTTTCTGAGGTCAAAAATGAAATTGAGCAGGTTGAATTATGGATAATTGGTGATGGTCCATTAAGAGAAAAATTGTCAGCAAAAGTAAAAAATATGAATCTAGAGAGCGTCCGATTTTTAGGAAATGTAAGTCATGACAGAATACCAGAAATTATGAGTCGAGCAAATATTTTTGTTCATACCACTATGTACGAGAGCTTCGGAATCGCACTAGTAGAGGCAATGGCCTCCTCCCTTCCTATTGTTACTTTTGATGTGGGTGGCATATCCGAGGTATTGGGCAATGAAAGTAGCTATCTTATACCCTATAACGATAAAGAGCGTTTTCTTAAGAGGGTGATTTCCCTCATTTCCAATCCCAAATTGAGGGATAAGCTCGGTAACCATGGTAAACAGCGGAGCCAAAGATTTAGTTGGGATGTTATCGGGCATCATTGGTATGCACTATATTCAAAATTATAGTATGACTTTCATTATTTTATAAACAATGTCAAGGCACAGAAAAAATAATGAGATAAATAGGATTTTAAGTGTATATAATAAATATATGGCTCATTCTCGATCAAAAAATAAATGGTCAATCTCGAATAAGGGCAATAGGATTATATATAATGAAAGAAAGAGCAATATCAGCAAAATTATCCATGATCTGGATATTAGATTAACGTCCAAAAATATTTTAGACGTAGGTTGCGCGGGAGGTAACATATTTAATTTGCTTCAGGATTTAGGAGCTAAAGAGGAAAACATTTACGGAATAGATGTGCGAGGTGATAGACTAGATGAGGCAAAAGAGCTTTTCCCTGCAAGCAATTTTATGCAAATGGATGCTAGAGAATTGAATTTCGATGATGCAACATTCGATATCGTATTTACATTTACAATTTTTTCATCGATCATTGAAAAAAAAATCAGGATGGAAGTTGCAAATGAAATTTGCAGAGTTCTCAAACCTAACGGTGTTATAATCTATTATGATATAAGGTATAATAATCCATTCAATTCAAACGTAATAAAAATGACCCTTGATGATATAAAATATTTATTCCCAAATATGATTGTAAAGTTAAAACCAGTCACTATCTTACCACCATTGATCAGAGCGCTTGGTAAAACATCTATTCAACTTTATCCACTTTTAGCAAAGTTAAATTTTCTCAAAACACATTATATCGGCCACTTTACTAAAGGCTAATTATCAAAAATTTATTTAAGAATATTATGCTGCTTAATGGTTATGATCTAGCTAAAGCAGAAAATATAATCGAAAAAGTTTGTTCATTTACTCTTTCAGAAAAAATGGACTGGCAAAATGATCATAAATGGAAATTAGCAAAATTTCATTATGACAATAATGACTATTATCGATCAAAAATCAAAGGGCCATTTCCAAATCGATGGGAATCATTACCAATAATGCAAAAAAAGGATTATCAAAAAAAAATTGAATTCATTTTATCAAATGGTTATTCAAAAAAAAATACGTACGTTGCTAACACATCTGGTTCAACTGGAGTTCCTTTTTTCTTTGCAAAAAATAAATTTGCTCATGCTATGTCATGGAGCCTAGCTGAAAACAGATATAATTGGCAAAGAATAAAATTAGCATCAAGGCAAGCAAGATATTTTGGTAGTCCTCTAGAAAATAAAGGAAGATATTTTGAAAAAATTAAAGATATATTAATGAACAGGAAGCGAATGTTAGTATTTGACCTATCCGACAAAGCATTGGAAAGACATATAATTTTTTTCAAAAAAATAAAGTTTCAATACATCTACGGTTATACAAGTGCACTAGTTATTTTCGCTAGGTACCTCCTTAAAACTAATCAGATACTAAAAAATATGTGTCCATCACTCAAAGTTTGTATAACTACATCCGAGGTTCTCACGATCGAAGATCGAGAAATATTAACATTAGCCTTCGGTATAATGATTGTAAATGAATATGGTGTATCAGAGGCAGGTGGTATAGTTGCCTTTGAAAATAACCAAACAGATTGGATCTTGTCTTGCGAAACACAGTTTATTGAAATCGTAAACGGGAATGGTAATGTAGTTAAAAATGGACAAGAAGGTAAAATTCTCATTACTGATTTACATAATAAGGCTATGCCATTTATTAGATACGAGGTGGGTGACATTGGTGTTTTGAAATCCAAAGGAAACCTTGGTCATTTGGTTTTAGATAAATTAATTGGAAGAACTAATGACGAAATAATTTTACCTAGCGGAAAGATAGCTCCAGGGCTTACTTTCTACTATATATCAAGATCTATCTTAGAATCTTTCGGTATTTTGCAAGAATTTGTAATAAAACAGGAAAGTTTATACTCATTTAAGTTCGAAATCGTTTCTTCAAGAAATTTATATAAACATGAGGTTGAATTGATAAAACAAAAAATGGATGTATACCTTGAAAAAGGTTTAAAAATAAAAATTAAAAGAGTTAAAAAAATAAAAAGATCTCAGTCAGGCAAACTCAAACATTTCAGCTCATACCTTAATGAATAATTACAATCTATCTATTAGTTATATAATGCCGATAAGGAACGAGTCGCAACACATTGGCAAGGCGATAAATTCAATTTTAAGTCAAGATCATAATGAAATAGACTTTGAAATTATAGTTGCCGATGGAATGTCAAAAGATAATACAAGAATGATAATTGAAGAATTGATGGTTTCCGAGACAAGAATAAAGCTAATTGATAATCCTGAAAAAATTGTATCCACAGGTTTTAATCGTGCTCTTTCAATTTCAAAAGGAGACTATATCATAAGGCTTGATGGCCATGCTTTTTTGTCGCATAATTTCTTGGAGAGTTGTTTAGAACAATTTAAACAAACAAATGCTGATTGTGTTGGTGGCCCAATAAAAAATATTTCAAAAGGGGCAATTAGCTGTGCAATCGCATCTGCATTGCAGTCAAAATTTGGTGTAGGCAATGTATCATTTAGACATGTTGTAAATACTGGCAGATATGTTGACACACTCGCGTTCGGAGCATACAATCGTCGGGTATTTGAAAAAATTGGCGGATATGATATAGAATTAGTACGAAACCAAGATGATGAGTTTAATTACCGAATGAACCAATATAATCTTAACATTTGGATGCACCCGTCGATTACATCATTTTACTATAATCAGGCTTCAATTGTTGGCCTATTCAAGCAATACTTTAACTATGGTCTATTTAAGGTGAGGGTTTTCCAGAAGAGACGAGGGCTAGCATCAAAAAGGCATATAATTCCATTCTTATTTGTTAATTTTTACGGATTTCTAGTATTTTTGTATACAGTATTTGAAATGGCTACCCCATTAATTCTTTTTAGTGGACTTTATTTAGTTCTTTGTTTGTCATTTGCAATCCAAAACTATTACAAAGGTCTTAATCGTGCTCTTTCACTACCGTTTATACCCTTGTGCTTTCTTACGCTTCACATTAGTTACGGCATTGGAACATTGATTGGGTTCATAGTGTATTTTAATAAATGGGGCGATAGATATCTTAAAGATGAACATTTTAATAAGGAAAAATTTG
>FUFK010069711.1_pt1 | contig 19422 bp, 8 predicted proteins | sample 1021851 | NCBI WGS metagenome assembly FUFK01 (sample SAMEA51879418, study PRJEB19060) | metagenome
TACAACAGGAGATTTGCCAGATAATACCGTGCATCATGGTATGTTTGCATATGTGTCTGGTGACACTAAAGCAAAATTTGCAACATCAGCAGGATGGGTAAACATAATAAGTGAGAGTAGTAGTATAGGTCTTCTTGATGATGTTGACCTCACTGTTGGTGGTGGTCAGTCTGATGGACAAGTGCTAAAGTGGTCTGCTGCTAATAGCAAGTGGCAGCCTGCTAATGACGAGACTGCTACAGGTGGTGGAGGTAGCACACAAAACTTATTTGAAACTGTAAACGCAGATAGTGGCACAACCACAGCATCTGCTGCAACTGATACTTTAACTATTGCGGGTGGCTCAAACATAGCCACTTCAATAGCTGGTGACACAGTTACTATCAATATGACAGGGACACTAGGTGCTCCTGACCAAAATGTGTTTACTACTATAGGGACAGATAATAATAGTAAGACTGCAAACAGTACATCTACTTTAATTAATTTTATAGGTGGCACTGGTATATCAACAGATGTTGCAGGAGATAATCTAACAATTACAAACTCCGCACCCAACGTTGTCCAAAGCGTATTACAGGGTATAGCGGGTGATACTGGGTCTTACACTGCAAATGCTAGTGATAGCACTGTAACTATAGCTGGTGGAAACGGTGTTACAACTGCTGTGTCTTCTAATACATTGACAATAACAGCTGATTTATACATGGCAAGTGGGCAGAATACTAATGAAAATGGAAACGTAATATTTGATGATAATGGTAATTTTGAAAGAGTTGTTTCTCCTACATTAGGATGGAATATCGGTGCAAATGGTTCTTCAGCATATACTTTTGAAGGACCTGGTGTTGCTACAACTGACCAAAACCCAACTTTATATTTACATAGAGGATTTACTTATAGATTTAATAATCTAACAGGTGCATCACACCCATTTGAAATCAAAGTATCAGCAGGAGGAGCTTTAATTACTAATGGTTTAACTGGTAATACCGAAGGAGTCCAGTATTACACAATTCCTATGTCATTATCAGCAGGCACAACTTACAAATATCAGTGTGGTGTTCCTTCACACGTCAACATGATAGGTGACTTAGTAATCGTATGACACGTACAGTTCCTGGTTCTGGTGCACAAATCGTCCCGATGTTTAACAGCGTCTACGGTGTTAGAGAGGTGTACGTTACTGCCAATGGAAGTGGATACGACCCAAATGACCCTCCTAGACTTCGTATAGGAAACTGTGGCACACCTATTAGAGAGGCAGTGCTAAGACCAGTTATTGCAGGAGATGCGGGTGAGATAATTGCAGTAGAGGTATTAGACCCAGGTGAGGGTTATGACCCTTTACGTTTAAAAATTGAAGATGAAGATTCTAATGGTCATGCTACTGGTAACGTATATTTAAAAGATGACGGTGGTGTAGACTTTATCCAGATGACTGGATTTGGTGATGGTTATTTTGATGCCACTGCAGTTATAGAAGGTGGTGGAGGTAGTGGTGCAGAATTAGTCCCTATCACAGGACTATTAACTGGTTTATCAATTCAAGAGCAAGGTAGAAACTACACAGAAGAAGATGTAAATATCATCATTTCTGGTGGAGGTGGACAGGGTGCAACTGGTGTCGCTTCTGTAAACCAGTTTGGTGAGGTATCTTCTATATCTCTAACCAATGCAGGAGAATTCTTTGAGACACCTCCTCTCATACAAATTATAGGTGGTGGTGGAAGTGGTGCATCTGCTGAGGCATTTATTGACTTAGGGGTCATCACAAACATTGACCTTATATCAGGAGGTGGCGGATATCAGGGAACACCAAGCGTTATCTTCACAAGAGATACCGACCTGATCCGTACTGCAAGAAATCGTCAGTCATTAAACAGTGTCCTATACAATCTGTCTGGTATACTTACAAACGTTGACTCGAATGACACAACTGTCCACATAGAAACTACTGACCCCTATCCAGGATCAGGTAAGTTTTTGATTGGAAGAGAAGTTATAAGATANACAGGTAAGACACCAACATCTTTCACTGGATGTGATAGAGGTGTAAATTTCCGTTTTGACCAGAAAGTTATATTAGATAATTTACAGGACGATCCAAACACAGGTCTTACACAATATCAATTTTCTGTTACTGATAAAGTAAGACGTGTTATTGAATCATCTAANAACCGAGTTGCTATTGTATATGANTGGGACCCANNNCAAAGAGCACTATANCTAACATTCCAAGTTGATGAATTAGCATTNATNGATGGTGGTAGGTCTAATGANAANTCTCAAATCATAGCATTTGTAGGAGGNACATCTGGGTCTAGTGGCACTGGTGTTGCTCCACATGTTTTATTAGAATCTGAAGGAGACAATATCGTCACATTTACAGGTCCTCCCTTAGGTGCAATTCTTAATAGAAAATTTGAAGATGATGATGAATTAAATGGAGTTGGTGATGGAATTATTGACCTTGTTAATACTGGCACTGAGTATGAAAACCAAATTAATCTAGATGGTGGCATCGCCTCGTCTAAATATGGTATTGAGGAAACATTAGGTGGACAGAATACCACTCTATTCCAAGTTGGAGACCAGATATATGATGGTAATGCAACACCTCTAACCGCAACAATCCAAGCTGCGGGTGAATTGGGAGACGGTGATACTCATACATCAACCGCAACTATCGTCATTACATATAACACTACTACCTTGTTTAACATAGGAGAGGTGGTAGAAGGATTGACATCAGGTTTGACTGCAACAACTACCAGTCGTGTAACAGGTCCTAAAGCAGGACAATTTACNTTGACAGTGGAAAATATTGTAGATAATGACCCAACTTATAAGTTTACAGTCGGTGAAATCTTGAGAGGAAACACCTCAGGAGCACAAGCCGACATCATTTCTGTTGAATATACAACGTTTATCAGAAANGAGGAAGACTAACCCCTATAAATATAAAGAAGGCAATCGCTAGACATGGCACTATTAACCGACCAATTTAGAATCTTTACTGCCGAGCGTTTCAGAAGTGCACTTGAGGGTCCTGACCCAACACAGTCCGACCTCTTAGCTGGTGCTGACCGTGACCGTTTGTACGTATTCATTGGTCGTCCACAGTCATGGGATAACGAGAATGCACCACCTGACCCAGTAGATTCTTTCCAAGAATTTTCCGACGACTATGCGGATATGATATCCCTTAAGAGGGTCTTGGCAAATGATACAATTCAAGTTATCAGACGTACTGACTGGATTCCCCCAGAGCAAACTACTGGAGGATTAGGTTATGTGTATGACATGTATAGACATGACTATAGTGCTACAAAGACTGCATCTTCTGGTGCTACTAAATTATATGACGCAGATTTCTACGTTGTAAACTCAAGTTATCAGGTATATAAGTGCATCTATAACGGTACATCACCTAGCGACCCTAACGGTAAACCTTCAACTGTTGAGCCTACAGGTACTTCTACATCTATCATCACAACTGCTGATGGTTATCGTTGGAAGTATATGTATACTATTCCAGTTGGACAGGTTTTGAAGTTTTTCTCTAACGAGTATATGCCAGTGTTGTTTGACACAGCAGTTGTAGCAGATGCTATNGGTGGAGAAATTGATACTGTTATTATCGCTTCTTCTGGTAGTGGATATAATAACGGTACTTATGAAAACGTCCCTATCAAGGGAGATGGTATTGGTGGTCGTGTATCACTTGTTGTTGATGGTGGTAGAATTGTATCTGCTACTGTAACATCTGGTGGTAGTGGATATACATTCGGTAAAGTAATTATCGATGAAGTTAATGGTATTGGAGCAGGTACAGGAACAGGCGGTAGTGTCGAAGTTGTTATTGCTCCAGTGCAAGGACATGGAGCATCCCCTGCAACTGAGTTAGGTGGATTCCGAGTCATGATTAATACCAAGTTTACATACGCTGAAGGTAGTGGTGACTTCCCAACTGACAACGACTATCGTCGTATTGGTTTGGTTATTAATCCTAACAAGTATGGCACAGAAGAATTAACTTCTGACCTTACATTATCAGCAACAAAGGCAGTTATCTTTTCACCAACCTTCACAGGTAACTTCCAGACTGANGAAATTATTACACAATCTAGAACTATTGGTGGTCAGCAAGTGACTGCACGTGGTCGTGTAATATCATGGAATAACACAACTAAAGTGTTAAAATATTATCAAAATAGAATTGACGGTGTATTCCCAGAATTCACTGGAAATCTAATTGAGTTTGAAGGTGGTAACCCTGTTGTAGGTGCAACATCTGGTGCATCTGCCGACCCTGATATCAACTTCCCGATTGTATCAGGTGCTAGTACTAGAATCATAAACAACACAGAATATGATTTAGGTATGGCATTCACCAACGGTTATGCAAAACCCGAAGTTGAGCCTAACTCTGGTGAGGTTATCTACATAGATAACAGAGGAGCAATTACTCGTGCGGGTGACCAAATCGAGGATATAAAAATCGTAATCGAGTTCTAAGATGCCACAGAATACTAATCTGAATATTTCTCCTTATTTCGACGATTTCGATAAGGACAACAATTTCTACAGAGTCCTCTTCCGCCCAGGATATCCTATCCAAGCAAGAGAATTGACTACTATGCAGTCAATTCTACAGAATCAGTTGGAGTCTATAGGTCAGCACTTCTTTAAAGAAGGTGCTATGGTTATCCCAGGTCAGGTAGGATATGACCTTCAAGTGCAAGCAATTATATTACAGCAGTCTTTCTTAGGTGTAGACATTGAGACATATAGGACACAGTTAAATGGACAAATAATTGAGGGTATCACCACTGGCATCAAGGCGAAAGTCCTCTATTCAATTCCATCAACTGAGTCATCTCGTGGATATGTAACTNTATATGTTAAGTATGTTGAGTCAGGTGACACCACTTCTGATACAACTCTTAAAACTTTCCAACCAAACGAGCAGTTATTAGCAGAAAATGAAATAACTTTCGGCACAACTTTGATTGAAGTTGGGTCACCATTTGGACAGTTGTTACCAGTTGATTCAAGTGCAATAGCATCTGTTGCTTATATTAATGCGGGTGTATACTTTATTAGAGGACACTTTGTAGATGTCCCATCTTCATATTTGATTCTTGACCAGTATACTAACACACCATCTTATCGTGTTGGTTTAGAAGTCAGCGAATCTATTGTAACTCCAGAAGATGACCCTAATCTAAATGACAATGCTGCAGGCACATCTAACTATTCTGCCCCAGGTGGTCATAGATTTAGAATCAGGACAAGTCTTGTAAAGAAAGCAATAAACGATACTACAGATAAAAACTTTATTGAATTACTACGTCTTAATAATTCTAAGGTAGAAGAATTTGTTACTGCTACAGCATACTCTGAATTAGAGAAGTCATTAGCACGTAGGACATATGAAGAATCAGGTGACTATGTAATTGATACATTTACTATTACACCTAGAGAAAACTTAGATGATGGTTTTAANAANGGTGTATACCGTGCAGGGTCAACANCTGCAAATGGTAATTTAGCATCAGATGATTTGTTATCATTTGAGATATCCCCAGGTCGTGCTTACGTTAAAGGATATAGGACTGAGTTTTTAGTCCCAGAATTTGTAGATGCTCCTAAACCTAGAGATTTTGAGTGTGTGCAGAATGGTATTATATCATTCCGTCTAGGTCAATTTATGAAGGTATATGATGTGTATGGGTGGCCTGACCTAACTGGTGAAGGTGTTACTTCTGCATATCAGATATTAGAATTGTATGATGATTGGACACTAAACAATACATCTACTATTGTTGGTAGACAGATTGGTCGTGCTCGCACAATTCAGTTACAGGATGACAATGCGGGTGTCTATGATATGTGGATATTCGATGCACAGATGTGGACAGGTATCAACTTTGCTGCAGGAAATAATGCAGTGGTTGTTGGTGATGTATTAAGAGGAAGGACATCTAATGCTAGAGGTTTCGTTGCTGATGCAGGAAGTGGCACACATTGTTATCTTGAGCAAGTATCAGGTGACTTTATTAATGGTGAAGTTATAGAAAGAGATGGTCGTGTTATAGGTACTTTAGAAGCAGCACATTCATATAACTTGACTGATGCAAGGACAGTTAGAGGTAGAAACCAAAGTAATGCAGTTACATTTGGTGCAAACTTATTACTAAATGACCAAGCAATTATTGAAGGTGTTGGTGTAACTATTGACCAAGCAGGAAATACAAATATTATAGGTAACAACACCAAGATGGAGGCAGACCTTCGCCCTGGTGATGTTGTTACACCTGTAAACTCTACAGGAGAAGGTGAAAGGACTTTAAGGATTGCAAGAGTAGATACATCTAGTGGTATCAATACAGTATCAACAAATGCTGCAACAGGACAGTCCAGTTATATCTTCGACTATCAAACACAGACAGCATTACTAGAAACAGGATTGACTAAGGGTAGTATCACTGACGGTGACTATACTAACCTATTAAGAATGCGTCCTTTCGTATTCCAGAAGGACTACCAGAATGGTGAGATGACCATTGATACACCTCGCACATCAATGAAGTCAATCGCTGACGAATCATTCTTTGTGTTTAGGACATTTAATAATAAGACAGTTGTATCTGGTGGTGTTACTGTATCTTTACCAGAATCTGAGCAGTTTGCTACATTAGATAATGAAAATTATTTCCTAACAATATTAGCAGAATCAGGGTCAGCATACTCCCCAGGTGATAACCTTGACATCGATGCATTAAATGATGCAGGCACATTAACAGTTACATTTGGTGCTGATAGACAGTCAGTTACTATTGATGGATTAGCAAACGTATCTACTGTTAAATTAACCGCGTTGGTATCTAAGAATATTGTTACCAAAAAGATTAAGACTGCTGCAAAAATGCGTGCAATGAAAGTTAGTCGCACACGTATACAGCAAGACCAACAGAGATATGGTTTAGCATATGGTAACTTATATGGGTCACGTATTGAAGACGAAGAAATATCATTTGCACTGAATGACGTTTATAAAATTCATGCTGTATACGAATCAGAAAATGACGAAGATGCTGCAGCACCTTATCTTGTATTAACAGAATCTAGATTCTTTGACAATGGTAGTGTTGTTGTAGGTAGGACATCTGGTGCTCGTGGTAGAGTTATTCAGTTTATCAACTCTACATTAAGACTATACTTTGTTGCTCTTAATGAAATTCCATTCATCCCAGGTGAAACTATTGACGGTGTTGATGATGACAACGTTGTATTATCTGGTATTATTGATGACGCAGAGGGGTCTGTAGTTAAAGGTAGTAAAGTTGTTACCAGTCAGTTTGAATTAGACGCAGGACAGAAAGCACATTATTATGATGTGTCTAAGATGACTAGNNTACCACAGTTTACACCACCNATCAGAAAGATTCTTGTTATCTTTGACTACTTNGTCCATGAATCATCAGGTGATTATTTCAGTAACCAATCATACACTGGTATTACATTCAAAGAGATACCTAAATACAAACTGGATGGTTCTATTAACTTCTTAAGAGACCAAATTGACTTCCGCCCAGGTGTGGGTGAATTAGCGTCAGGTAGTGGTCTCATCACTGCACCTTATTATGTAAACTGTGCATCATTAGATTTCGCTGCGAGGACTTTTGATACCAGTGGTGGTGCAGGAGGGTCAACTATTTTTGACATACCTAAAGTTAATAGCGAATTTAGATGNGACTACTGTTACTACTTACCTAGAGCAGATAAGTTATTCTTAACTCACGATAACCAATTAAAAATTGTCAAAGGTGTATCTTCGGAAGACCTTCCACCTCCTGACAATATTGACAACGCTATGTTGTTAGCACAAATTGAATATCGTCCATACGTATATGATGTAGAAAGAGACATATTAATCAACCCAGAAATTATTCGTCGTTATACGATGAAGGATATTGGTGACATTGAAACAAGATTGTCACATGTTGAGTACTATACGTCTCTGACTATGCTAGAATCACAGGCAGAGAATACAAAATCTTATGACGATAATGGATTTGATAGACTTAAGAATGGATACATTGTTGATGACTTTACAGACCACACTATTGGTGACGTCCTTAATGTTGACTATAAATGCAGCATGGACTTTAGCCAAGGTCATTTACGTCCTTCTCATTATACAACCAATGTCCCGCTCCAATTAAACTTAGCAGACTCAACCAACGTAATTAAGACTGAAGGTAATATGGTGATGTTACCTTACGTTGATGTCCCTATTGTTACACAACCATATGCATCTAGAGTAGAAAATGTAAACCCATTCAACGTGTTTACTTTCATTGGTCGTGTTGACTTAACTCCTGCATCTGATGACTGGATTGATATTGAGCGTAAACCCGCAAGAATTGAAAACGTAGAAGGTGACTTTTCTGCTGTAGCAAGAGATTTACAGGTCGACCAAAATGGTTTTGCTCCTATTCAGTGGGGTGGTTGGAAAACTAACTGGACTGGTGAATCATTAATTTCTAGCACTAGATTNAGAAATAGGTCTGGTAGTTTCTCAGCTGGTGGTCGTAGACTTGGTAGATTAGGTCACGGACAAGGAAGACAACCACTATTCGTCCATGAAAGAAGGACTTGGAGGGTTGTTAATAACCAAGCAAGACAAGGTATTAGGACACGTATTATACCGAAGATTGAAAGAAAATCACTTGGCGATACAATATTATCACAATCAGTAGTACCTTGGATTCGCTCAAGAAATATTGGATTCAACGTTGACAGACTAAAACCACGCACAAGAATGTATGCATTCTTCGATGGTGTGGACGTTACTGGTTATATCTTACCTAAGGTCATTGAGATTACTAAGTCATCTACACAAGACCCTAATACAAACGAAACACCTTTCGTTGTTGGTGAGACAGTTATTGGTCAGACATCTAAGTGTCAANTAAAAGTTGCTCCTGCAAANGATGGNTTAAANACTGACCCATANGGTGTNGGACAAGNAACATTAGCAGAGTCATATGCATCACANACTANCATTCTTNAATATTGATATCACTGCAATGGCAGAAAGTGTCAATCCAAACTTCTTTGGTAACGCTAACGTTGGTGAGGTATTAGTAGGACAGACATCAGGTGCACGTGCTGTTGTTAGAGACAGACGTCTATTGTCAGATAACATTGGTAACCTACAAGGTACATTGTTTATCCCATCACCTAAGAATGATTCAAACCCACGTTGGGCAACAGGTACTCGCTCAGTTAGATTTACAACATCTCCTACCAATAGTAAGGCATCAGGTGAAGTAGATTCTTCTGCAGATACCACATATCAGGCAACAGGTACATTGAGAGTTGTTAGAGAGAATATCCTAGCAATTAGAAATGCTGAAGTTGTCAGAGATACGGTTAATGATACAAGGACTGTTACAACTACTAGGACATCTACACGTCAGATTGGTTGGTATGACCCTCTTGCACAATCATTCCTTGTCGCAGAAGAAGGTGGTGTATTCTTAAGTAGTGTTGATATCTTCTTCAAGACTAAGGATAGTAATATTCCTATCTCTATGCAGATAAGGACTATGGAGAATGGTTATCCAAGTAAAGAGATTCTACCTTTCTCTGACTGCACAGTTGATTCTGACCAGATTGAATTATCAGACAACGCAGCAATACCATCAAGATTTGTCTTTAGGTCTCCTGTATACATCAAGGCAGATACAGAATATTGTGTTGTGCTTCTATCTGACTCTAATGAATATCAAGTTTGGATATCTAGAATGGGTGACATTGATGTGTCAGGCACAAGGACAATATCTGAGCAACCATACTCAGGTGTGTTATTCAAATCACAAAACGCATCTACATGGACTGCTGACCAGTATGAAGATTTGAAGTTTACAATATATCGTGCAAGTTTCACACAACCTACTGGCACAGTTATTCTCAATAATGCTGAATTAGGTAGAGGTAATAGAGGTATTCATCAACTTATCGAAAACCCAATTCAAACAATCAAACCATCACAACAGTTATTAATGCCTGCGGGTAATAATTATAACTTTACAGTTGGTGCAAGAATAGTACAGCAACCATCAGGTGCTGCAGGTACTATTAAAGAATACGATGCAGTATCTGACCCAGAGAAAATGACATTGACAGATATCAGTGGAATATTCTCAGCTGGTTTCCTCGATACTAACGGTGACCCATTCCAAGGTTTAACTTCATCACAGTCTACAGCGACGATTGTATTATCTGCAATCTTCAACGGTGTATTTGAAGTTGGTGACCAAGTAACAGGGTCAACATCAGGTGCAGTAGGTACATGCACATCTTATGATGCAGGGACTTCAACATTAATATTGAATTTCATCACTAAAGCATTTGATACATCTGACACATTAAACGAACCTGGTGGCACAAGTGCTACTATCACATCTATTAACTATGCAGGAGATTCATATACTGCATACCCAACACAAGCACCATCATTCCCATCTGATGATAAGGAAATACTTATCTATCATAGAAATCATGGTATGCATCAACGCACAAATAACGTTGAGATTATGGGTGTTGTATCTGAAGTACCTACCACAACTCTTACCACTACTCTTGCACAATCTGCTACAAGTATACAGGTGCAGGATGCATCACAATTCCATGACATTATTGGTGGTGCTGCAATAGGAAACTTAAATCCTGGGTATCTTAAAATTGGCGATGAAATTATAACATATTCTGCAATATCTTCTAACGGTCAAGTTATAACAGTTGCTACTTCTGGTAGAGGTAGTAATGGTACTGCTGACGTAGAGCATCCATCTGGCACAGTTGTTGAATGTTATAACTTAGACGGTATACCTCTTGTTGAAATTAATAAAGTCCACTCTAGCATTGAGTGTCCTTGGATTGACACTTATATGTTACAAGTTGACCACGTTGCATCAAACGGTATACGTGGTGGTGGAGCAGAAGTATGGGGCACACAAAACGTCCAGTTTGAGTGTTTGACTCCTACTGTTTCCACAATGCAACTTCCAGAAACTGAGATTATTGCTCGTGTAAATACTACAACTGCCACATCAGTTGGTGATGGTGGTGGTGAAGGTGGGTCATCTCCAAGAGACCAATCTTCATTCATTAACAATGGCACATATTATGATGTCGTGCTTAATGAAGAAAACTCATTTACATCACCTCAGATGATTGCATCTAAGGTTAATGAGCAAAACAAACTGGATGGTAATAAGTCTCTAACTATGGCAATAACTTTGAGCACAGAAAAAGAAGCTCTGTCTCCTGCTATTGACCTAGATAGAATGTCGCTTATTACGACTACAAACAGAGTCAATACATGGCCTGGTGGTCCGTCACCATACGGACAACAGGGTCAAATTGATAGGACTCAGGACGTATCAACGTTACCTACAGGTGACCAAAACGACGCGGTTTATATTACTCGTCTTGCAAGATTGGGTAGTGAAGCGCGAGCAATTAAGGTTGATTTCCAAATCACTAGACACCCACAAACGGAAGTAAGAATTTATTATCGTGCTTTCAAAACAGGTGACAATGCTGACCCCAATAACGTTGGATGGTCACCGATTGGAGACCCAATTACAACCTTGAATCAAGACTATGATACAAGTCCAACAGATGAATATCTTTGGAAGGATTATGCATACGAGAAGAAAGGATTGAGTTTCAATGCTTTCCAATTAAAAATCGTAATGCGCTCTAAGAATCAGGCACGAGTACCACTCATCGCTGACCTAAGAGCAATAGCTCTTGCAACCTAACACGGTTGATTGTACACATAATGATGACCTATGTCAAGTCCCGATAAATCCACAGACCATATTGAGCCATACTCACCCGACCTAATCCCTGTCAAGGGAAAGGATGGATGGTACAGAGACCCAGAATCAAACGCTGTTGTAAACTGTAACAAAACAGAGTATGATGACTATATGGCAGCTTATAATAAAAGAATGGCAAAGGATGCAAAGTTTGAAGCTTTACAAACCGATGTCGATGCTGTAAAATTAGATTTGAATGAAATCAAATCTCTTCTCAAACAAATTATCGTAAACGGAGAAAATCATGCCAGTTGATGTGAAGGAAACTGCTACACAAGAAGAATTGTTAGAGCAATTTCAAACTCGCTATAGCAATCTTATTTCAGAAAACCAAGAGTTAGCAAAAAAAATCAAGGATAATGAGGCAACTGCCCTTAAATTACTTGGTGCTATTGAGACACTACAATATCTGAATCCTGCTCCTCCAGAACCTACTGAGGTAGAGGAAACTGCAGAAGTGCCTGCAGCATAACAGAAACGTAGAGTCTCTTCGTTATTGCATAAATAAATCAGACGGAATCGTCTGCAGCCCACAATAAAAGGTAATGGCAAATAGACTACAACTACGACGTGACGGTGCACAGCAATGGGCTAACGTCAATCCAATCCTTGCTCAGGGTGAGTTAGGTATTGAGATTGATACTTCACGTATCAAAATCGGAGACGGTGTTACAGCGTGGAACTCTCTAAAATATGAGAGACCTATTGAAACCGAATCAAATACNGCTAACACTCTNGTNAAAAGAGATGCTGACGGTAACTTTGAAGCGGGTGCAATTACTGCTTCTTTGATAGGTAATGCTGCGACTGCTACACGTCTTGCTAACGCACGTCAGATATCACTTGGTGGTGATATGTCTGGTGCAGGTACTTTTGATGGGTCTGCAAACTTAACCATCACAGCAGAATTAAACTATGTGGTCGCACTACCACATTANGATGCAAACGATTTAGACGCACAAGGCACATATTCTCAGGTAACTATCGACTCTAGAGGTCGTATCGTAGATGCNNNNAANCCTACAAGTTTNAATGATTATGGTATTNNTGACGCTCAACCATTAGACNCTGACCTAACATCATTGGCAGACAATGACCACGTTTGGTCTTTTGTCTCGTCAGTCAGAAGGTAGTATTGTCTCTAGGACAATCACTGGTGGTAGTGGACGTGTNATTGTCCAGAATGGTAATGGTCAATCATCTAACCCATTTATTGACCTTGCTGATACTACNGTTGTTGTTGATAACTATAACCCAATAGGTAATGCAGATACACCTTTAATCTCTGCTACAACAGGTACTGAAACTGTTAACACAACCAACTTCAACGTTGATAGATATGGTCGTTTAACATTTGCACAAACTTCACCTATTGCCACAGCAACAGAGGGTACTTTTGCTGCGGTATATAGCAACTCTGCAGCATACCCAAGATATTCTAAAATAAAGAATAGTGCTGATAAATTATATGAAGCAATATTAGATATTANTGCAGGAGCAGGAGANCCTACTCANACTGATACATCTGACACAGGAAGTTGGAGATACTTAGGNANTGCTATTGCACCACAAAAAGGTATAGCAGCATTTAACCAAGAAGATTTTGATGTAACTGCATGGGACCCTGCAAGTAATGTAGAGGGTGGTTTCGTAACCATCGCTGNTNNNGGTGTAGATAATACTCAACTACAAAATAATCGCGTTTCTTTTGCTGATGGTAACACGAAGGAAGACTTTGAGTTAGACCAAGAATTAACAGCAGTAACAGGTTATAGAGGATTTAATTACCTTAACTATACAAAGGTAAACGATACAACTGGTAACCTACTCTTTAGTGTTAATAATACTGGTGATGGTAGTGGTGGGACTCAACAGTTAGTTGAAAACATAACAGTTACAGTAGGTGTAGATAGTGTTGCAGGACAATCAACTGGTGTATTTTATATTGACGGTGTAGAAAGACCTACTTTATCTTTTAAGAGAGGAATAACATACGTCTTCAATCAGAATGATTCCACTAATGCTACCTATGGTGGAGGTCAACCTCACCCATTAATGTTTAGTCTTACAGAAGATGGAGACTTAGTTCCTGGTGGTGCTCACTACATGCCTGGGATTACCTACACATTAGATGGTGTAGAGAAGACTATGGCAGAATATACTAACGAGTTTGCTTCTGCTACAAATCGCACAGTAACATTCATAGTGCAGGACGATGCACCTAACCAACTTTGGTATTGGTGTCATCATCACACAGGACAAGGTAATAGTATTGCTATCACTGATGGTGGTGCAGGAGAAGTTGATATTAATGTAAGGACTTATTTCTCTGACCCAGATATCACTTTAGATGGTGCAATCAACCAGACACTAGACAAGACTGGTGATGGTAATCTAGACTTTAAACTCACCCAGAATACTGGGATGGCTAGAGCACTTAGTATCTCATCCACTAACTCAGGTGCGGGTGATGCTAACATCAATATCACATCTGATAATGATATCACTATTAGTGCAACTAACGTATCTAATAGAGTAAACGTAGAAGGTTATCAATTCCAAGATAATACCTTATCTACAACTAATGCCACAATGATATTAGACCCTAATGATGACGATGCAGTCACAGGTCTAGTCCAAATTCGTGGTGACTTACAAGTTGATGGCACAACCACGACTGTCAACTCTACAACTATAACAGTCCAAGACCCTATCATCACACTAGGTGGTGAGGATACTTTAGTAGTTGACGATAACAAGGATCGTGGTGTAGAATTTAGATACTATGATACACAAGAAAGATTTGGTTTCTTCGGTTGGGACGAAAATTACGCGGACTCTAACATATGGTCTGGCACTGGCGGCTATAGGTTCCTCTACAACGCGACCAATGTCAGCGAAGTTTACTCTGGCACTGATGCTCCTATTATTGCGGGAAATCTCCGCTTAACAACCAATACGTCTTCTACTTGGAAGACACCTACAACAGGCACACTGGTAGTAACTGGTGGNNCAGGNATTTCNGAAAACCTNAACGTNGGTGGCACAACCCACTTNAATGGTAACGTTGAGATAGATGGCACTGTTGACATAGATGCCAACTTCGCAATTAGAGATAATACTACTGATAAATTTACTGTTGCAAGTGCGACAGGTAACACAGTTATCGAAGGTACAGTTGACATTCAGTTACAAACAACTATAACTGATGGTCTTCTTTTACAAGCAGACAATAAAAAATTCGAGATTCAAACTGCGGGTGGCACTAGCGTATTTGATATTGATACAGATAATGGTAACGTCCACACAGATGGCACACTGGATGTAGATAGTGGAGTAACATTTAATAGCACTCTTGATGTAGATTCTGCTGTTACATTTAATTCAACCTTAGACGTTGATAATGATTCAGTATTCCACGATGATATTACACTCGATACTACTGGTAAATTCTTCACGATAACCAATGGTAGTGGCCAGACATTTAAAGTGTCTTCTACAAATGGTAATACAGACATAGAAGGTAGTCTAAATGTCGGTGGTGTCAATACTTTTGAAAGGACAAATAATATTGTTGTTGACCCTACAACATCAGAATCTGCAATCACATTAACCAGTGGTGGTAATGCGACATTTGCGGGTGGTGTTAATATTGACAAGGATGTTAGAATAGGTACTGACTTATACGTTTCAGATAGAATCGTAGTTAAGGATGCAGGTACTGCTCGCACACGTCCTTCTTTACTCAACAACGTTGATGTAAAATATCGTCAGTATGTTGGAGCATCAGCAGCACACAATGCTGCATTTGCTGATGACCCAGATGCTAACTTAAGAGTTGCGGGTGGTGCAGGAATAGTTGCAGACTTATATGTTGGTGATGACTTCTACGTCGGTAAAGTAGCAACTAACGATACCGTTGAATTCTCTATCTTAGGAGAATCAGGTAAAACTACAATAGGACGTGTCGGTCAAGGAAATGCCACAGATGGCTCACTAACTGTGCATGGTCATGCTACATTCAATGACCAGGTAACAATCTTCGGTACTTTGACAACGATTGGTATTGGTGTTAACAGTGGTGATACTCTTACAGTAAATTCTACATCACAATTTACAAACAATGTCACAGTTGATGGTGATTTAACTGTAAATACAAATGCTTTAGTCGAGGGTAACCTCACTGTTAATGGCACAACAACCACAGTTAACTCAACTGTAACAACTATTGATGACCCCATCATCACAGTTGGTGGTGACACTGCTCCTTCATCAGATGATGCTAAGGACAGAGGTGTTGAGTTTAGATACTATGATTCACAAGCACGTCTTGGATTCTTTGGTTGGGATAACTCTGCAGAAAGATTTGCAGTTTATCATGCAGCAACTAACAGTAGTGAAGCATTTAGTGGCACTAGGTCTGGTATCGACGCAGGCTCTTTAAAATTATTTGATACAACAAATGCAACGAATTCTGCTACAGGTACTCTCATCGTTGGTGGTGGCGCGGGTATTGGTCTTGACCTACACGTCGGTGACGACCTCGTCGTCGTTGACGATGGAAGCTTTGGTGGAAATGTCGACATCACTGGCACGCTCGATGTAACTGATGACTTTGCAGTATCAACTACCTTTACAGTTGATGCTCAAACAGGTAATACATTTGCTGCAGGGACATTCCAAGTCAATGGTAATACAACGATTGGTAATGCTGGCTCTGATGCACATAGCGTATCAGGTACTGTCCAGTTTAACCATGCGATAACTTCTACAGATATTACTGCTGATAACATCAAGATTGGTGTTGACGGTGCAAGTGAAATTTCTACAACCTCTGGAAATCTAATTCTAGATTCACAAGGTGGCACAGTTAATATTACAGATAATGCTGANGTAGATGGAGACTTAAATGTTGACGGTAATACANAAGTTGATGGCACTCTTACTGTCGATGGTACATACTACTATCGGTAACGCATCAGGAGATGCTCACGAATTCACTGGCACGGTTACATTTAACCAAGCAATCACCTCCACAGATATCACAGCAGACTCCGTCAAAATCGGGGTCGATGGTTCTACCGAAATTAGTACCGTATCTGGTAACCTTATCCTAGATTCTGCTGACGGTAAAGTCCATATCACAGACAATGCTGAAGTAGATGGTTACTTACAAGTTGATGGTAATACAACTCTTGGTGATGCTAGTGGTGATAGTTTAATTGTCAATGCAACATCTACATTTAATGCTGCAATCACATCAACAGACATCACTGCTGATAGTGTCAAGATTGGTGTTGATGCTGCAAACGAAATCAGCACTACTGCGGGTAACTTAGTATTAGACTCTCAAGCAGGCACAGTTTCTATCACAGATGACTGTGATATTAGCGGTGAGCTAGAAGTTACTGGCCAAACAAAAATCACTGACTCCCTAATTATAGACTCAACCAATGAGCAGTTTATTGTTAGGTCTTCTCTAGTTGATAGGTTTACTGTTGACACAGATAATGGTAATACTTTCATCGCAGGCACTGCGACAATCGAAGGTCTTACAACTATCAATGATGACTTAGGTGTAACAGGTGCTGTTGACTTTGATACTACATTAAACGTAGATGGTAATGCTACATTCCAAAGCAATGTAAACATCAACGGTGACAACTTACTCTTTACAATAGAGAACCAAGCAGGAACGTTGANCAGTTTACTGTTGACTCTGACAATGGTAATACNGTNATAGGTGGNACANNANNTGTTGATGAGANCATNATCAGTCGGCACAACTTCTCTACTAAGTGGTAACGTAACTGCTAATGCAAATACAACTGCAACTCGTCTTGCAGGAAGTGCAGCAATCATGGTACCTAATGGTGGTATCACAGTATTTGAAGATTCATACTTCGGAGAGGATATATTTGTAGGACCTGACCAAGCACAGACAATCACATTGTTTGGTGGTACAGGTAATATCACAGCAGATGGCACAGTTACTGCANCAACATTTAGTGGCACAACTGGTAATATCTCTACAATAACAACTACATCTAACGTCAACGTTGGTGGTAGTATTATCGTCAACACCGACAAGTTTATTGTTACAGGTGCTAGTGGAAACACTGACATTGCAGGCACTCTAGACGTCGGTGGCTCAACAGTTATTGATGATACTCTAAGAGTAACTAATGATGCAACTCTTGAGGCAGACTTAACTGTTAATGGCACAAGGACACAAATAGATGGTCTATTGACTGTAGATGGAAATACTACATTGAAAGACGATGTGGTTATACGTGGTGCTTCTAAGACACTTAAGTTGCAAAATGGAAGTTTCATTCCTGCAACTAAGATTGAAATGCAATCTACAACAGGTAATATCACTGCTGCAGGAGCTGGTGACTTTGGGTCAATGGCAATCACCAACAACTTAACCGTTGGTGGCACAATCAATTCTACAGGACAGATTACTGGTAACGTAACTGGTAACTTGACTGGTAATGCGGACAGTGCATCTCTAGTTGATGTAACTGAGACTGCATCTTCAAACTTGACATACTATCCAGTATTTGTTTCTACAACATCTGGAAACACTGAGATAAGGACAGACTCACAAAACTTAAACTACAACCCATTTGAAAACAGACTAACTGTTACTAACTTCAAGTCAACAACTGACTTTGAGATTCAAGGTAACTTAAACATTACTGGTAATATTACATTCTTCCAGTCACAGGTTGGTAGTATTGCAAACCATGATACTGACGCATTAACAGAAGGTAGCAGCAATCTTTACTACACAGAAGAGCGTGTTGATGACAGAGTTAATGCTCTAATTACAGGTGGCACAGGTATTACTGCAACTTATGATGATGCAGGAAATATGTTGACATTGAGTGCAACTCAGGCAGATATCAACACTGATAATATTACTGAGGGTAGCACTAATCTCTTTACTACTGCTGCTAGGACAAGGACTCACTTCTCATATGGCACAGGTATTCAGTTAGATACTGGCACACTTTCTGTAACTCAGGCAGACATTAATACTGATAACGTAACTGAGGGTAGCACAAATATATTCTTTACTAATGCTCGTGCACGAGGTGCATTCAGTGCAACAGGAGATTTATCATACAACGCATCTACTGGTGTATTCTCATATACTATACCAACTACTATTGCATCTCTATCTAATCATGATACAGATGACTTAGCAGAAGGAAGCAATCTATACTTTACTAATGAGAGAGTAGATGACAGAGTAAACAATCTATTCACTGCAGGCACAGGTATTACTAAGGTATATGATGACGCTGCTAACAGTTATACATTATCAGTTACACAGGGTGATATCAATACTGATAACGTAACTGAGGGAAGTAGCAATCTATTCACAACTGCTGCTAGGACACGCACTCACTTCACTTATGGCACAGGTATTAAACTTACAACTGGCACTATCGCAGTTGACTTTACAGAGTTTGATACAGGTAATATTACAGAGGGTAGCAATCTT
>FUFK010038130.1_pt1 | contig 19420 bp, 21 predicted proteins | sample 1021851 | NCBI WGS metagenome assembly FUFK01 (sample SAMEA51879418, study PRJEB19060) | metagenome
TAATCGTAATTAAATAAGATTGGATATCATAGTTCGCCAGATTTGATAACTGAACCATGAATTATTCAAAATTAAGTGCAGAATTTAAGAATTATTAAATAAACTGACCCAACTATAAACAGATTAAAGCTATTTAGCAATAATAATTACCGATTTCGTTGCNTNTCNATTTGAAATTTAGTTTTAAATAATCTAAATCATTTAATCGGAAAGAAAGTTTTATCTTCATCTTCAACCAAACATCAAAAGAAATTCAAGGCGACCCGANTNATCAGCATTCAGGCTGAGTGGTTTTCNATGAAATATTTTGATGAAAAAATATATCGTNTTCTGGCTCCTACTATTAGCAACGCAAATTTCTGCTCAAAGCTGGATANGTAGTGAAGAAACTTATTTTTATGCTGGTACAGGACTGGATGTTCGAAATGCAGTATTTGGAGGCACAGTGAACCCATCTGCNTACGACGGTATATTTTCTTTAGGATACAGAAATGAACATTTTAGTTTCGAAGCCTATTACGAAACTTTTCAAGNCATCAATTATGCTTCATCAGGTTTCAATGTTGGCTATGTTTACCGACCCGGAAAAAAGCTGATNCCGGTAACNGATCTCTCCNTCTCTATAATTCANAGACCNTGGAAATCCTTTCCTTCCCTCGCAATTAATAACCGACTGGAATTTCACTTTTCCAGNTTCTTTATTTANGCAAGAGGTGAGTCCCGCTGGCGAACAGATTATGATTTNTTTCAGATTTCTGTCTACGGAGGTATTAATTTTAAATTCGGTTTCGANNATTAACAGGCTCANTCAGTTTCTCATAATATTAACTATGAGTAATTCATTTTTATCTAATTTTGACGCTGTACCAACCAATTGATCATGGAAATATTTTTGCAACCAGATACCTGGGTAGCTCTTCTAACTCTTACTTTTCTGGAAATCGTCCTTGGAATAGACAATATTATATTTATATCTATCGTAGCGGGTAAAGTTCCCGAAGAGAGTCAGAAAAAAGCCAGAATTGGCGGCTTGTCCATTGCATTGATCATGCGAATTTTGTTGCTTTTGAGTATCACATGGATCATTGGGCTTACCGAACCGGTACTCACCGTGGCAGATTTTGAATTAAGCTGGCGTGATATTATTCTGGTCGCCGGTGGTATATTTCTACTTATTAAAAGTACACTTGAAATTCATCATAAGGTAGAAGGACAGGAGGAAAATAATACGACCGAAAAAGGTAAAAAGACAACGATAAGTTTTAGCTCCGCTATCGTACAGATCGTACTTCTGGACATCGTTTTCTCCTTTGATTCCATATTAACTGCTGTAGGTTTAACAGATCAAATCATTCTAATGGTGATAGCGGTAATTGTTTCCATCATAGTGATGATGATCTTCGCCAAACCTGTAGGAGAATTTGTAAATAATCATCCAACAATTCAGATTCTGGCCTTATCATTTTTGATACTAATTGGAGTGATGCTTATCGTTGAAGGTGCACATTATCATGTTCCTAAAGGCTATATCTACTTTGCTGTATTCTTCTCTTTAGCTATAGAAATGTTGAATATGCGTTACCGTAGGAAGAATACTTAATCGATAATTTCGTAGTGAATTGGCTTAAAGGTTCCGCCATTGCTATCTTCGGCAGAGCATGCTGTCAAAGCTACTATAAGGTCCATTTTCGCTTCAAACAGAACATAATCACCGGCTCTGCTTAAAGGCGGATCTACGCTAAGTTTTCCATTAGTGTCGAACTGAACGTTCATAAAAATATTGAATGCGGTAGGAATATCATCTGGCTGAATTTCGAACTTTTCAAGGTTGGTATAAAGATTCTCGAAGCAACTCGGGTGATACTCATTATTATTATACATTATCTGGAAAGTTTCAGGACTGCACGGCGCAAGTAAAAAGTCATTTCTACCGTTCGTATCCTCCAGGATCTCCATCATTTTATTACTTCTATTACTCCAGAGATGATTACCCTGACTAATTAAAATACTCTCCTCAAAATCCAGAGTTTTGCCGGAAGAGATCTTTTCCCGGGTATCTTTCGCATTAAAAAGAACCATATCGCTTACCTGTTCACCGTTTGGATCTATCACTTTTAATTTCTGACTTTTTTTTAGTCTGAATGCCGCACCCGTTTGTCTTTTGATTACTTCGATCATTATAAATTATGTTCGTTTTTAATGTCTTCTGAAATTTGATTTTTTAGAGGTTCTTCTGAAGCATCTAATTTGCTTACTACCCTTTTCACATCTTTAGAATGGTAAGACTGATGTAGTTTTGCGATGCCTTCAACTTTCACCGGTTCGATCCAAAAACCCTTGATCTGCGGAAGGTGATCTTCCAGCATTTTCTTCGGAATTTTATTGTAGTAAAGAGGATTCTCTTGCTCTTTTTCGAAATTAGCTACCAGCTTTGAAAGAGATTCTCTTAGTTCTGAATCTGACTGAATTTTAATTTTTCCATTCACATGCACCGCAGAATAATCCCAGGTACTAATATCAGCTTCCTCATACCAGGAAGAGGAAATATAAGAATGAGCACCATGAAATATCACTAATACTTCAACATCATCCTTCAGAAATTCTTTCTGTTCATTATGGTTTGCGATATGAGAAAATAATCTCCATTTACCTTCTTCAGATTCATCGATAAGCACAGGAATATGCGTGGCTAGAAGATATTCTCCTTTGAGAACGAACGTGGCAAAAGGAAATTTCCGAAGAAATGGGAGAATAAATTCATCCTCATCTTTCCGGTATTTTTTTGGTCTGTACATTTCTTAATTTCCTAGTGGAATGGGCATTTCCATTCTTTATCAACTTTACGCCCACTATATTGCTTGGCTTCACTATTATTTCCAAAGTCTTCCAACATAGGGTTGATCGAACCTTGCAAAGCTACGTCCCGATCACGAATTCTATCACGAACTTTCTGATAAGTTCCCATTTCCCTGAGTTTTTCGAACTGCCAGTGTAGGTTGAATGTCAGAGTAGTATATGGACTCTGTCTCGCCTTTCTCGAAGAATTTGGATGTAATCCCACTACATAAAATGCTTTTCCTGCAATGCTAAANCTAAAATTTTCATCNTTNGGATCATCACTCACCGCGGGATCCCATTGCTCNTTATCCAGTTTATGAATATTGNNTAATTGCTTCCATAATAATTCNTCGAAGCTAATTTCAGAATATTCCGGAGAATTTGGAAATACTGCCAGGAATGTTTTGAAATCATTCGATTCAAAATCGTAAGCTTCAATATATTCTTTTAGATCCTTTAATAATCTGGCAGAAGCCTCCATACTACCAAAGTCTTCATAAGTTTTGAGAGTAAACTGGTCCATGGCAAAAATTGTCTTAGCCATAATACACGGATGTTCATTCTCAAGAATAAATTCGGCATATTCTGCCTTTATCTGTTCATCTGAAACAGCTTTTAAACTCTTCCGTTTTGTTCTTTCCTTTACCTGCATCTTCTTTCTATTTTGAAACGTCTTTATATAAATAATCTTCCAGTTCCTCGTCGTCCTTATCGGTATGTAAAACCGAAATATCACCAGTTGCTTCAAAAACCACAGCTCTAACTTCTTTCAGCCTGATCACATTTGCTTCTCTTAACTTAGAACGAAGATCTGCTTCAGTCACCCGGGCCTTCTTCAAATTTTCATGTAGAATAGTTTGTCCATCCATAAGCATCAAAGGACTGTTATCTACAGCATTCTGAACGATCTTAAACCTCCGCAGGATCGCAACAAAGAGCTGTAGTACATAGATTGCTGCAACCCCAACTACACCTTCCCATAAACTCACGCTTTTACTTAGAACGGTAGTTGCAACCATGGACCCAAGAGCAACGGTCATGGCAAAGTCAAAACTGGACATTTTAGAAAAACTTCTTTTCCCGGCGATTCGGGTAAAGATGATAATTGCGATATAGATCCCTATTGCTGTTAGTATAATTGCAACAAAGGACGGAATGTCAAATGCGAACCACTTGTCCATTTAATTTAGATTTTTAAACCCGATGAATAAATTACAAACAAGATAATTACCTTGGAATACACCCGATTTTTGGTTGAAATTCAATTTACCCCGGCTTTTAATTAATTAAATGTTAAGCTGTCATAATCATTTCTAAATTCCCGAGTTTTGTAGTGAAACCGTTAAACTTTCAGGGAAAGTCATTAATTTCTAAATTCGAATAATGGAAAAGATCAATAAAATCGGCCACCGTGGTGCTAAAGCTCATCTCGCTGAAAATACACTGGAAAGTATTGAAAAAGCGATCAGTCTTGGAGTGGATATGATCGAGATCGATGTGCATCGATGTGCCACTGGCGAATTGTTCGTAATTCATGATTTTACCCTGGATAGAACTACAAATGGCAGCGGAGAAATCGCTAAAAAAAGCAGTACAGAAATGCAGTCATTTTTGATCGGAGAGCAGTTCAAAATTCCTACGCTAAACGAGGTGCTTGAACTTATCGAGANTAAATGCCAGATCAATATTGAGCTTAAAGGTCGGAATACCGCTAAAGCGGTTTCAGAAATCATTCAGCATAAGGTAGAAAAGGAAAATTGGGAATATGGCAACTTTCTGGTTTCCAGTTTTCAGAAGAACGAATTATTCGAAGTCAAAAAGATCAATTCCAGGATCCCACTGGCAGTCCTGAGTAAAGCGAGTGTACCTGAAGCGATAGAACTTGGCAAGAAACTGGATGCGGTAGCGATTCACCCTTCCGTAGGAATTATTACGAGAGATAACACAAAACTCTGCCAGGATCATGGTTTTAAAGTAAACGTATGGACCGTGAATGAAGTGAATGATATCCTAAGAATGATCGATTTCGGGGTTGATGGCATCATNTCAGATTACCCGGATCGATTACATAATCCTGTTAAGTTGTTGCAAAACTAGATACTAGCTCTTAGTTGTTTATTTTTGCCTTTAAAGAGCTCAATTTTGGAATATTTCGACAGGATCATAGTAGGTGGCGGTGCAGCAGGATTTTTTACAGCGATCAATATTGCTGAAAATAATAGATNCCTGAAAGTCCTTATNCTNGAAAGAGGAAAGGANGTTTTGAATAAGGTTCGAATATCAGGCGGTGGTCGATGTAATGTCACTCATGCTGAATTTATTCCCGCTGAACTGGTTCGGAAATACCCCCGCGGAAGCAAAGAACTTCGAGGACCCTTTCACAAATTTATGACCGGTGATACCATTGGCTGGTTTGAAGACAGAGGAGTTTCTCTTAAAACTGAAGATGACGGACGCATGTTCCCGGTTACAGATTCTTCGGAAACCATTATTGANTGCTTCAGAAAGGAATGCGATAACTTGAAAATTGAAGTCCGCACTGGTGAAAGTTTAAAAAGTTTTTCTTCTGAAGGCGATTACTGGAAAATTGAAGTAGGNTCCAAAGAATATTCCTGTGAGAAACTGATGCTAGCTACAGGCAGCAATTCGAAGATCTGGAATCTTTTGAAAANTAGCGGACATTCCATCGTNGANGCNGTNCCATCCCTTTTCACGTTTAATATTNANGANGANAGGATCAAGGATCTTCCCGGCATCGCNCTGGATGCAGAAGTAGAGATTCCTGGAGCTAAACTTAGNAGCGATGGTCCATTNCTNATAACCCANTGGGGTTTCAGTGGCCCTGCTATNTTAAAGCTTTCAGCGTGGGGAGCCAGGGCTTTAAATGAACTTCAGTATAAATTCAGCATAAAAGTGAACTGGGTTCCTGGTGAAAATGAACTGTCGATCATCGAGACTTTGAAAGATCTGAAACAGGAACATTCCAAACAACAGGTTTACAAAAGAGCTCAGTTCGATCTACCAAAAAGATTATGGCAAAGCCTTGTTCTCGCTTCTGGCATTTCTCAGGATAGTAAATGGGCAGACCTCAACAAACAGNAATTNTCGAATCTGGGTGTACAGCTTACAGCGGCCGAGTTTAAGGTAAACGGAAAAAGTACTTTTAAAGAAGAATTTGTAACCGCTGGAGGAATTGATCTAAAAGAAGTAGATTTTCAAACATTTGAAAGCAAACTTCANCCAAATCTATATTTTGCTGGAGAGATTTTGAATATTGACGCNATCACTGGAGGCTTTAATTTTCAAAATGCGTGGACAGGTGGATTTCTGGCTGCAAAAGCTATGAGTTAAGGCGCCAGATCTCAAAATTAAAAGCGAAAGCCAGAAGAATCCATACAGCATATGGTATAAGCATGTAAGCAGCTGTGTTACTTACAATCTTAAACCATTTAATGGTGAAAAGAGTAATGACGAACAGCAGTGCCAGATCAATTAAAGCCAGGACCGGTTTTTCAAGAGCAAAGAATAGCAGGAACCAGAAACCATTCAGGAATAACTGGAAACCAAAGTGGTAAAGTGCTGTTTTTACCCATTTGTGATAGAAACCTTTACTCCAAACGATACCAGCAGCGACTCCAAGTAACACGTACATAAAAAGCCAGATGGAGCTTAAAATATCATCCTTTATGTAGAACCANGGTTTTTGCAGGCCTGTATACCAATCTGCCATTCCTGTTTGAATAGCGATCGCACCAAGAAGACCGAAGACAAGACAAATGCCTACCGCAAAAGTGCTTCTTATGAGAAGTTTTGTGGTCATATCTGGTTGGTTACTCTCACTAAAATAGCAATTTATTTAAAAGGAAACCTCTCGAGATCTTTACATAAAGTTTAACTTTGACAAAAATTTTTCAGAATGACGCATCAGGAATTTGTTCCCTCCATGTATTCCAATGAAATAAAGTCTGGCAAGGTAAGCTGGCAATCCCCAAGTAATATAGCACTGGTCAAATACTGGGGCAAAAAGGAACATCAAATCCCTGCAAATCCGTCTATTAGTTTTACGCTAAATCATTGCAGGTCAACTACTAGTCTGGAATTTCAGAAAAAAGAGGATAAATCTGACAGTTTTGAGTTCGATTTCTATTTCGAGGATAAACCTAAAGAAGATTTCAAACCCAAGATTCAGAAGTTTTTTGAGCGCATTCAGGAATANTGCCCCTATCTAATTGATTACAAGTTTATTATAAGAAGTGAAAACAGCTTTCCTCACAGTAGCGGCATAGCGTCTTCTGCTTCAGGGATGAGCGCNCTNGCCCTTTGTATTATGGATCTTGAGAGTCAGCTAAATCCTGNNATAAGCGAAGAACACTTCCAGAGAAAAGCATCTTTCCTCGCAAGACTTGGTTCCGGGAGTGCCTCCAGAAGTATTCAGGGCGATCTTATGATCTGGGGAAAACATAATGATTTTGAGAGTTCATCAGATCTTTTTGCCATCAGNTATGAAGATGAATTACATGAAAACTTTCAGAATTTCCAGGACACGATCCTGCTTGTAGATAAAGGTGAAAAACAGGTTAGCAGCACGGTAGGTCATGATCTAATGCATGGACACCCTTTTGCTGAAGAGCGCTTCAAACAAGCTCACGAAAATCTTAGCAAGCTTATTCCCGCATTAAAATCTGGTGATTATTCAGAATTCATAAAAATTGTGGAAAGCGAGGCATTGACACTTCACGCCATGATGATGAGTAGTCAGCCATATTTTATTCTTATGAAACCGAACACGCTTGAAATCATCAACAACATCTGGAAGTTTAGAGAAGATACTGGTATACCCGCTTGTTTCACGCTGGATGCTGGCGCCAACGTACATCTGCTATATCCTGAAGATCACGCTCCTAAAGTTTTAGAGTTCATTAAGAATGAGTTAGTTGCGTATTGTGAGAATGGACACTATATTTGCGACCAGGTTGGGAATGGCGCAAAAAAATTGTAATTTTAACAAGTTTGTAGCTACATTTCTGCCTATTGAACCTGAATGCTTATGAAAGGACCTTTATTTTACTCAAAAATTCTTCTCTTTGGAGAATACGGGATCATTAAAGATTCCAAGGGTTTATCGATTCCATATAACTTTTATAATGGTGCTTTGAAGTTGTCTGATAATGACACTGAACAGGCGAAAAAATCGAATACCAACCTGCGTAAATTTGCTGCTTACCTTGAAGCACTTCAGGAAAACAATCCGGAACTTGTAAAGTTTGATATTGAAGCTCTTAAGGCAGATATTTCCAGCGGAATGTANTTTGACTCAAGTATTCCTCAAGGTTATGGTGTTGGTAGTAGTGGTGCATTAGTTGCCGCTATTTACGATAAATATGCAAATGATAAGATCACCGTTCTTGAGAACCTTACCCGGGACAAATTATTAAAGCTGAAAAAGATCTTCGGAGAAATGGAATCATTTTTCCACGGAAAATCTTCAGGACTGGATCCGCTTAATTCATATTTGAGCATTCCTATTCTTATTAATTCCAAAGAAAATATTGAACCTGCAGGAATTCCTTCTCAAACCGAAAATGGAACCGGAGCAGTATTCTTACTTGACAGCGGAATTACTGGAGATACTGCCCCAATGGTTAGTATTTTTATGGAAAATATGAAACAGGAGCCTTTCAGAAAAATGCTGAAGGACCAGTTCGTTACTCAGACCGATGCTTGCGTGGATGACTTTTTGAAGGGAGATGTAAAATCGCTTTTCAAGAATGTAAAGAAGCTCTCTCATACCGTTCTGGATAACTTCAAACCAATGATTCCGGCACAGTTCCATAAACTATGGCAGAAAGGGATCGAAACCAATGATTACTACCTGAAACTTTGTGGGTCTGGTGGTGGAGGTTACATCCTTGGTTTTACTGAAGATATCGAAAAAGCAAGAAAATCACTTAAAGGATATAACCTGGAAGTAGTTTACAACTTCTAAACTCAATTTTATGCCAGGGATCGCGAAAAAGCGCCTGCTACTGAAAATACTCAGTTTATTTTCTGTAGTTAGGGGATACAATATATTGGTGGTCGTCCTAGCGCAGTATTTAACTTCAGCTTTTATACTTGCCCCAGATAAACCATTGCGGGAAGTATTTTTTGATGCGAACCTGTTTTTTTTGATCCTTGCTTCCTCTACCGTGATCGCTTCAGGTTATATTATCAACAACTTTTACGATAGCGAAAAAGATCTTATCAATCGTCCTAAGAAAACCATGCTCGACCGCGTGGTTAGTCAGCGTACAAAATTATCAGTTTATTTTATTCTGAATTTTGCCGCTATCTTTTTTGCCAGCTATGTATCATTTAAAGCAGTAGTGTTTTTCAGTATATATATTTTCGTCATCTGGCTATACTCACATCGCCTTAAAAAGATNTTGTTTCTNGGTAATCTTGTCGCTTCCGTTCTTGCGATCACNCCTTTNTTCGTGATCTTCGTTTATTATAGAAATTTTGAGACGGTCATATTTATTCATGCTNTATTTCTCTATTTGATGATCCTTATGCGGGAACTTGTCAAGGACCTGGAAAATATGCAGGGTGACCTCGCTCAGAATTATAGAACCATACCACTTGTTTTCGGTGAGCGGTGGAGTAAATTCTGTCTTGCTGTATGTGCCGTAGTTGCCATCATGCCCATTTACTTATTGATCACTCGATTTCAGACAGGTTACATGAATTATTATTTCTACACTTCACTGCTTTTGCTCGGTGTTTTTCTTCTACTCTTATACTTCAGCAAAGCCAAATGGCAATATCTCTTACTGCATAATATTTTGAAACTGATCATTGTCGTAGGCGTATTCAGCATTCTGCTTATTGATCTACAGGAAGTACTGAACCGGGTTTTTTAGGTAATCCCCTCATCTTAAAAGTTTTCTCAAATACTTAGCATCCTCATGCGGGATAACGTATCTTTGCAAAAATTTTGGCAATGAGCAGAAACGATAGATCTTCAGGCGGTAAGAAAAGTGGCAGACAAGGTGGTGGTACCAGGAAAAAATCTCACGCACGTGGGAATGCACCGGTAAAGCCGAAAATGGAGAAGAGTCCGCTTTCTAATACCGAAGGTATTCGTCTTAATAAGTATATCGCAAACTCTGGAATTTGTTCCCGTAGAGATGCAGATATGTACATTGCTGCNGGTAATGTTACTGTNAACGGGAAGTCTGTTACAGAAATGGGTTATAGGGTAAAACTTGAAGACGATGTTCGTTTTGATGGTCGCCGAATCAACCCGGAGAAACCACAATATATACTTCTGAATAAACCAGCTGGATTTTTTGTAACTGGAAATCCTGAAAAAGGTGGTAAAACTGTGATGGAGCTTGTTTCAAAAGTGACCGACGCCAGAGTAAGTCCTGTTGGGAAACTAGACAACCAGGCAAAAGGTCTGTTGCTATTTACCAATGATGGAACTCTGGCTAAGAAACTGGCCAAACCTAAGAACGGGATACGCCAGATCTACCATGTAACGCTAAGTAAAGCTCTTTCTAAGGAAGATCTTGAATCTATNGAAAAAGGTGTTTTCCTTGAAGGTTCTAAAGTGATCGTGACGAGCATTAGCTTTATTGACGACAAACCTCATACTGAAGTTGGGATTGAACTTTACAGTATCAAGGAACATATTGTAACCAGGATCTTTAAGAGCATGGGCTACGATGTAGAAAGCCTGGATCGCGTTGTATTTGGAGGTCTAACCAAGAAAGATCTGTCTCGCGGGCGCACCAGAAACCTTACCGAACAGGAGGTTATCAACCTTGGGATGCACTAATTCATTTTTTAGCTTTTCCATTTTAATTTTTTAAATACATTTACCGCGTCAAAAGTCGGAGGATTTTCCCTTGGCTTCCTGTCGATCTATAGGTAATTGAATAGAAACATCTTTTTATTAGCTGAAAAGCCTTCAGCATTGCAACTCCATGACGATCAGACAACTATCGTTACGCAATGGAGCGAGTCAAACTCTTTTCTTAACATTAATTTATTAGTCGATCTTTTTGACCCTATCAATTATTATCTAATTTTTAGCCTTAAAATCATTTACGCAAATTGAATACAAAGTACAGCGATCTCATAGACCAGACTTATTACTTTCCACAGGAAGAATTTTCACTGGAAGGAACTCAATTAAAATTTCATGATATTGACCTTATGAAGCTTGTGGAGCAGTATGGCGCTCCCCTCAAGTTTACATACTTACCTAAAATATCACAGAATATCAACAGGGCAAAAGGCTGGTTTCAGGCCGCTTTGGAAAAACATGATTATAAAGGTTCCTATAATTACTGTTACTGCACCAAAAGTTCCCATTTTGAGCATGTGCTCAAAGAAGCTTTAAGGAATGACATTCACATTGAAACTTCTTCAGCCTTTGATATTAATATTGTAGAAAAGCTTAAAGCTGCAGGAAAAATATCCAATGATCATTGGGTAATTTGTAACGGCTTCAAAAGGGATCAATACGTAGAAAATATAAGCAGACTTATCAATAGCGGACACGAAAAGTGTATCCCGGTGATCGATAATTACGAAGAACTGGATCTCCTTTCAGAAAAAGTGGACGGGAAATTCCAGGTAGGAATTCGAATAGCTTCGGAAGAAGAGCCAAAATTCGAATTTTATACTTCAAGGTTGGGAATTGGATACCAGAACATCGTTCCGTTTTTTCACAAACAATTGAAGGATAATGAGCAGGTAGACCTTAAGATGCTGCATTTTTTCATTAACACTGGGATTCGCGATACAGCCTACTACTGGAACGAATTGAACAAGTGTTTGAAAGTATATACCAGTTTAAAGAAATTATGTCCAAGCCTGGATAGTTTGAATATTGGTGGTGGATTCCCTATCAAGAACTCACTGGCTTTTGATTATGATTATGCTTACATGGTAGATGAGATCATCAACCAGATCAAACTAACCTGTGAAGAAGCCGGAGTAGATGTTCCAAATATCTTTACGGANTTTGGAAGTTTTACAGTTGGTGAAAGTGGTGGTGCGATCTACGAGGTTCTATACCAGAAACAGCAGAATGATCGTGAAAANTGGAATATGATCAACTCTTCGTTCATTACTACATTGCCAGATACCTGGGCGATCAGTAAAAAATTCGTTATGCTGGCAATAAACAGGTGGAATGATGAGTATGAAAGAGTTTTGCTGGGAGGTCTAACCTGCGACAGTGATGATTATTATAATTCNGANCAACATACCAACGCGATCTATCTTCCGAAGTTTAAAAAGGAAAAGCCTTTATATATTGGGTTCTTTAATACCGGTGCTTATCAGGATACNATTGGAGGTTTTGGCGGATTACAGCATTGTCTTATTCCGCAGCCCAAACATATTTTAATAGACCGGGACGAAGATGATAAGATCACAACGAAACTTTTCAGCGAACAACAGAACTCTGAAGACATGCTAAGTATTCTTGGTTATGACAGAAATAATTAAAACGATACCTTTAACCAACTAATAAACAACTAACTAAATAATTCAATTAGCCATGAGCAAAAAGAATTACGCCGGGATACCCGATAAATATGCTCGTATAGACGAAGCAAAAGTGGTATTGATTCCTGTGCCGTATGATGGAACCAGTACCTGGCAGAAAGGTGCCGATAAAGGACCGGATGCATTTTTAGACGCTTCAGAAAATATGGAGCTGTATGATATCGAAACAAATACTGAGGTTTACAAAAAAGGAATTTATCTGGCACCACCGGTGACCGAGGATTCTTCTCCCGAAAAAATGGTTGAAGCGGTTTACAAAACCACGAAAAACTATATTAAACAGGAGAAATTCGTAACCCTTTTTGGAGGTGAACATTCAGTTTCTATTGGTAGCATCAAAGCTTTTAATGAATCTTTCTCAGACCTTACGGTAGTACAACTGGATGCTCATGCAGATCTAAGACCAGAATACGAAGGCTCAACCTGCAACCACGCTTGTGCGCTTCATGAAGCCAGTAAGACCACGAATCTTGTTCAGGTAGGAATACGCTCCATGGACATTTCAGAAAAAGATCATATGGATGAAAACCAGGTGTATTTCGCCCATGATCTTTACGAAGACTGGCAGGAAGATGCGATTGGACAAATGACTCCAAACGTATTTATCACCATAGATCTTGACGCTTTTGACCCTAGCATCATGCCTTCAACTGGTACTCCGGAGCCAGGCGGATTATTCTGGTATGAGACACTGGAATTTCTCAAAATGATGTTCAAGAAAAAGAATGTGGTTGGCTTTGATATTGTAGAGCTTTGCCCGGATAAGAATGAAAAATCTTCAGACTTCCTGGCAGCAAAACTTTATTACAAAATGCTGAGCTACAAATTTAAATATCAAAATTTTACTGAAGAAGACGAAGATGAGTAAAGGACATATTTCCCAATTTATAGAAAAATATTATTTACATTTTAATGCTGCTGCACTAGTTGACGCTGCAAAAGATTACGAAAAGCAGCTTCAAGGCGGTTCTAAAATGCTTGTTTCCCTTGCCGGCGCGATGAGTACTGCAGAGATAGGAAAGATCTTTGCCGAGATGATTCGCCAGGATAAGGTGCATATCGTTTCCTGTACCGGGGCAAACCTGGAAGAGGACGTGATGAATCTTGTAGCGCATTCACATTACAAACGAGTTCCAAATTATCGGGATCTTACCGCTCAGGATGAGTGGGATCTATTGGAGAAAGGTTTAAACCGGGTTACAGATACCTGTATTCCTGAAGAAGAGGCTTTCCGTAGAATTCAGGATCATATTTTCAAGATCTGGAANGATGCNGAAGAAAAAGGAGAACGCTATTTCCCGCATGAATTTCTGCACAAATTATTGCTNAGCGGAGTTATGGAGGAGCANTACGANATTGACTTAAANGATTCCTGGATGTATGCCGCTGCGGAAAAGAACCTGCCAATGGTGGTACCTGGNTGGGAAGATTCTACCTTGGGGAACATCTTCGCTTCATACGTGCTCAAAGGTGAACTGAAGGCCAGTACAATGAAATCTGGAATTGAATATATGACCTTCCTTGCCGACTGGTATACTGAAAATTCCAAAGATGGAATTGGATTTTTCCAGATTGGTGGTGGTATTGCCGGGGATTTCCCAATTTGTGTAGTACCAATGCTTTATCAGGATATGGAGCGTACAGATACTCCTTTCTGGAGCTATTTTTGTCAGATTTCAGATTCTACAACGAGTTATGGTTCTTACTCAGGAGCTGTTCCAAATGAAAAGATCACCTGGGGGAAATTGGATATAAACACTCCTAAACATATTATTGAAAGTGATGCCACCATTGTTGCACCGCTGATCTTTGCTTATCTCCTGGATATGTAATTAACAAATAATTACCTTACATTGAAGCTGCTCAACAGGCGAAATTGCCTAATATTGAGCAGCTTTTTTGTTTTTATCATCCATGAAGAAACTTTTACTCTTTCTCCTCATCGCTATTTCNATCCAATCTTGCAATACACCCAGTTATATGTTTTCCAGTGTATCGCAAAAAACATATAGCTTTCCTGAAGGCACCTATTTACTGAATATTATTGATGCCCCTGAAAGCGTTCGGCTTGAGTTGCGAGAGATGGTTTTTGACAANTTAGAAGATCGTATCCNCANTGGNAAACTTGTGAGCATACAGGATACGCCGGTAACCTTAATAAACTCACAGCCTGGTTTCAATANTTCAGCTGAAGATCTTGAGCAATTGGCTTCAAGAGCAAAAGGCTATGACTATTTCATTAATATCAAAGCTGAAAAACCTGCNGACGACCTTGGATCTATACAGATAGGGAATATCGATCCCAANGAGGCAAATGTGACNAAGGNATCTCTGGAGATCATTAATTTAAATGANAAAGTNAGCGTTTATTACAGCCATTTAAGATCTGAATTAAAAGTTGATGATGATAGTAAGGATTTTGCATTCTCTGTCAGTGCGCAGTCTATGATGAAAAACAGTTTAAAGAAGATCCTCAAAAGAATGAATAACTAAGATGGAGAACTGGCCAATATTCGCAATAGGTTTCTTAGCGCAGCTATTATTTAGTGCTAGATTGATAAGTCAATGGTTTCTTTCTGAAAAATCCAAGGAAGTTGAAACTCCAGTATTGTTCTGGAAACTCAGTTTACTGGCCTCTATCTTGTTGTTTACCTATGGTTATTTGCGGGATGATTTCGCTATCATGTTAGGACAATTTTTGATCTACGGAGTATACTGGCGTAATCTTTCTTTAATGAACGAATGGAGAAACCGAAATATACTTTTTAAAGCTCTGGTCATTATTTTTCCTTTTGCTATAGCAGCCTATATCACCTTTTTTGGAACACAAACCTGGGATGATGTACTTAGGTCTGAAAATATTGCGGGCTGGATCATCGCATTAGGTCTGGTGGCTCAAATTGTATATACCTCAAGATTTTTTTACCAGTGGTATTATTCTGAAGTAAATCAGGAATCTTCATTACCGCTGGGTTTCTGGATCCTNAGTTTAATTGGTTCCAGCTTNCTTTTTACCTACGGAATATTCCGTGAAGACCCGGTTCTCATGGCTGCACATTTCTTTGGCGCACTNATTTATATGCGTGATATCTATCTTCTNCGGAATTCTAATAAGCCCGATCCAAAGGCTTAGAACTTTTCTGAAGGAATAGCTCATACAGAAAGTACCCAATTACTACCATATATTCTAAGGCTACCAGCCNNANNTTTTCATCATATTGAGCATTGGAGTAAGCCGAATAACTTAGGATGACCAGCAATGACCAGAGGAGCACAAATCTGAATCTTGTAAACACACTTAGAAAAAGAGGGATTGCCAGATACCACGGATGCACTGTTGTAGACAGAAGTAGATAAACAGAAACACCAAATAGCATACTCTTTATCAAGCTCTGCATCGCCCCATTCTTCCGTAGAAAAGTCAGAAATATGACCGCAACAAACGTGATAGTAGGCAAGATCTTTCCAGCGGTTTCTATAACATTATATCCTTTTGTCTGGAAACCTATCCATCTAACCATGTAATACACCGAGGCATTGAATTCAAACTTGCCAAACCATAATCCAATACTGGCCATAAAATTCGCCATTACCTCTTCGGAATAAAAAGGTAGAAAAGAGAACACCAGCGTTAGGATTATTAAGCAGTAAAAACCGAGCAATTTCATGAAAGAAAGCTTAGGACTATTCAGAAAAAAACCAAGGAAGAGTGGCAGGAATAGCAGTGGTAAAAGTTTGACAGAAATGGACAAGCCAAGTACTATTGCAGAAGCTATCCAGCGTTTCTGTTGTAATAAATAAAAAGACCAAACCAGGAAAAACACCATGACCGACTCAAAATGCAGATTTCCTGTCATTTCTATGATGATGAAAGGATTGAGGATATAGAGAAAGATCCTGTCTCTGGATAGTCCAAGATTTGATAGCAAACGAGCACCAAAAAAGAGTGTCCCGAGATCGGCCAGAATAATTAGCGATCTTAGAAACATCACATTCAGCAATTGATTGGAATTTGCTAGGAACGAGGAAATTGCAAATAGCAGCTGATTTATTGGTGGATAGTTTGAATAATGTCCTGCGCTAAGGCTTCCCATTCCTTTTAATAAGACTTCAGTATTTGGAAAATCAAGATCATTGGAAATTTCAGTAGGGATAAATTGATAGGGATTCATACCAGCATTGATAAGCTGTCCGTCCCAAATAAATCTATAGTAATCCTGAGAAAGTTCTGGAAGTGAGAACAGGAAGATCAATCTAAATATGATCGCGAGTATGACCAGGATTTTGAAATTGTGACGCAGTAACTGATAAAGCTTATAACTTAGGAAGCATAAGGCTGTATAAATCATCACCAGCCGACCAAAATCTTCGCGGACTAATCCATATGCAAAACTCCAGTAAAAGGCTACACAGGAGAGCGCTATGAGAATTGGGAATTTGTAAAGCCTGAGCAGTTTTAGATCCATTCCGGTATAAGGATTTCTTGACTAAGTTAATTAAACTTCAGACTTTAAGCTTTGAATGAAAACGAAACCGAAACCGGAGAATAACATGAGGTGGAAAATGATGAGTCCAAATTCCTGAAGTCGGAATGCGCTAAAAATGGCAAAGCCAAAATAAAGAAACAAAATCCCTTCAATAATGATGTTTCTCGAAAACTTGCCGGATAGATATTTATTACCCTTCCATTTGCCTCCACTTTCACCAATATTAAACTTTGGTGTTCTTATAAATTCTGAGCGTTTCCCGAGATGGCCTTCAAGAACAGCGAGTGAGTTATGAACTGAAAATCCCATCGCTATAGAAAAGAAGGTTAGGAACATTCCAATAAACTTGAGAAATGANCTTAATCCTTTTCCATGAATTCTTGCCCAGGCNACATAGTAACANAGNAAAAAGATGAGCGTACTTAGAGCAAATACTGCTACCAGATTAAAATACCAGTCGAAAGCNGGATTGGAATTCTTGATGTAAAGNACCGGCAANCTTAGCACCGCCAGAAACAAAACGATCAAAAACATACTGGAGTTCAAAAGATGAAAGAACCCATGAAATTTTGTACTGAATGATGCCGATTNATCTCTTAATAGTTTTCCGTAATTCTTCCTGAAATTTTCTGCAGCGCCTTTNTTCCATCGAAACTGCTGACTCCTTGCTGCACTAATCACTACGGGCAACTCGGCTGGGGTTTCTACATTTTCAAGGTATTTGAATTCCCATTTTTTCATCTGGGCACGATAACTGAGATCAAGGTCCTCAGTTAGCGTATCGCCACTCCAGTTCCCGGCATCCAGAATACATTCCTTTCGCCAGATTCCCGCTGTCCCGTTGAAATTGATAAAATTGCGACCAAAATTTCTTCCGGTTTGCTCAAGGATAAAATGAAAATCAAGCGCGAAAGCCTGAATTCTGGTAAGTAGCGAATAATCGCGATTTAGATGTCCCCAACGGGTTTGCACTACTCCAATTCTGGGGTTTTTAAAATATGGCAATGTTTGTTTCAGCCAATTTTTGCCAGGCACAAAATCTGAATCAAATACAGCGATAAACCCGCCACGAGCGATCTTCAAACCTTCCTTCAAAGCTCCTGCCTTATAACCAGTACGTGTTTCTCTGCAAATATGCTGTATATCCAACCCTTCCTGTCTGAGACTTTTAACAAGTTTAGAAGTGATATTTACAGAATCATCTGTAGAATCATCCAGGACCTGGATCTCAAGTTTTTCCCTGGCATATTCTATTTTGGCAATATTATTCAGCAAACGCTCAACAACATATTCCTCGTTATAGAGCGGCAATTGTATGGTGACAAATGGATAATCATCGTTAGCTTCGAAGTTATATTTTTCCGCAGTATCGGTGGATTTTAAAGCTTTGAAGTAATTGAGCAAAAGGTGTAGCTGCGAGAGGCTGTAGATGAAGATAACCACTAACGCGAGCGTGTATAGTATGATCACCAGCAGGTCTATCATTTAAAACTGTATTTGAAGATCCATCCTAATATTTTCACACCTGCAAAGATAGCACCTTTAAGGGTTCCTGAAACTTTGGAAACCCCTATTCGGTTTCGATAATGCACCGGGATCTCTGAATATTTTAGGCTTTTCCGAAGTGCTTTTAATTGCATTTCAACCGTCCAGCCATANGTTTTATCCTGCATNTCCAGCTGAAGNAATTTTTCNTANTTNATNGCNCGAAAAGGTCCNANATCTGTAAAAGTNGAGTTGAAAAATAATTTCATCAAACTTGTAGCCAGCCAGTTTCCAAAGATCTGCGGAAAGGTCATCGAACCAGNNTCCCGCCATTCCTTTACCCTNGCNCCTACAACNAAATCNTTGTTATCTTCAATGATCGGCTGAACNATCNTNACNAANTCTGAAGGATAATCTGAATAATCTCCATCTAGAAAAACTATGATATCTGGTTTATTAGACTGTTCAGAGATGTATTGCATTCCCTTTAGACAGGCATAGCCATAACCTTTTCNNTTCTCCTGCANCACAGTAGCANCNGCAGCAGCAGCATTTGCTTCNGTAGCATCTGTAGAATTATTGCTAACCACAATNACTTCTTCCACAATATCAGGAATAGCNGCGATCACCAAACCAATCGAATCNGCTTCNTTNTAGGCCGGAATGATCACNTTTATGGAAGANTGCATGGGCAGTTATTCNGTTCAGCTTAAGAAGTGCGAAAATAAGCGAACTCCTTACAATTTATAAGCTTTTCTGCTTCAGAAGATCCAAAAGATCTACATTATCTCCCACAACACCATCTTCTGCTGTGATCCGGTTATTGGTAGAACCATTCTCCAGTTTGAGTACACCTCTTGGACACACCGCTGAGCAGATTCCACAGCCAACACAACTGGATCGCACGATATTCTCACCTTTTTGTGCGTATGCTCGTACATCGATCCCCATTTCGCAATAGGTAGAACAATTTCCACAGGAAATACACTGGCCGCCGTTGGTCGTGATTCTGAATTTTGAGAATAGACGCTGCTGCATTCCTAAAA
>FUFK010041132.1_pt1 | contig 19417 bp, 17 predicted proteins | sample 1021851 | NCBI WGS metagenome assembly FUFK01 (sample SAMEA51879418, study PRJEB19060) | metagenome
GCATTGGGTTCTTTTCTACTGGTAAACATTCAACACCATTATCTTTTAGAAACTGTCTAGCTACGTTTAAATCCCCTGCCTTTGCTTCGCCACTTTTTATCTTACCTAATAGTTCTTTTGCTAAACATAAATGCAAAGTGTTTAAAACTTCTAAGCTTTTATCCATGATTAGTCTTGTTTTTAAATAATATAATCACTTCTCACCTGTATTGCCAGATAGAAGATACTTTATTTTACCAAAGAAACCTAGTTTTTTTACTTTCTTGTATAGTCTCATACCTTTCTCATAGCGATATAGCTTAGTTTCTATATCTGATATACGCATTATTGCTGAAGTTAAAAGCAAATCCTGTAGCTTGGTGTATTTAACTAGGTCTAAACAGTATGCCCTTACAGCTTCTTCTGGCATTTGTTCTGTTTCACGTTGTTTGACTTCGATTTCAAACTCTATTTCTGGCGGTGGGTTGCCAACAAGAATCTTGAAAAACTCTTTATGTGTCATATCAGTTCATTTTAGGAAACAACTGTTGCTCTAACATATCTACAGCACGATCATCTAGCGTGTTGGTAGTTTGTTTGCAGATAGCTCTAAGCAGATCGACTACTAATCTCTTTACAGCAGTTGTAGTAAAGAACTTTAGTAGTATTGGTTTTAAGATTTTAAGCATAATAATCTTGTGTTACTTTCCAAACATAGCTACATTGCTAGTATTAGACAAGAGTTTGCACTTCTATGGAAGATCAAGAACCTAGTAAAGTTGAAACCATTGTAAAAGTTTGCGTACTTTTGTGGTCAGCAACATTATTATCTCTTTCATACTACGAACCGCCATCTGGTAAAAAGATTGTAGATTTTGACCCAACATTTATTGCAAGTATTTTTAGTGCTTCCACTGCGTCACTTGGGTTCTCGATAAAAAAGAAAAAAGATACTATAGTAGATAATAAGAACACTAAAGTAGGCATCAAATGAAAAAGCTACTCTTACTAGGTTTATTTATAGCTGCACCTTGTTACGCAAATGGAGTGCCTTCTTGGACTACTGGCTCTAGTAACAGAACTGAGAATACTACTCAGACTATAACTCGCACACAAGTAACAGAAAAATATGGGTCAGCCCTAAATACTTGGGAAGCATCTAATATTTCTGTAGCTGCTTCTGCTGGTATCTCTGGCGGTGATGCAGTATTTACTGTTGCAGACACTTCAAAAGATTGGTCACTTAGTATTACTACTAGGGCAGCAAGTCAAATGACTGAAAAGATTACTCTTAATGATGCGATTACGACTACTAGCGTTATCACTTCTTTGTCTGTCTTTAGTCAGTAATAAAGCTAGAGCCGAAGGCGATACAAACGTACAGGCTCAACCCAATGCTGTTGGTAATTCCAGTATTATCAACCAGAATATGAATATTAATAATGGAATGACAGGTAAACAGCAGTTTGGAAACTTAGTTTGTAGTCAACCGACTATGGCAATAACTCCTTTCTATACAGGAAATGATGCACAGGGAGAAGAAACATATAGCATCAATGAAGGTTGGGGAGTACAAATGAGTTTTATGATACCTCTGGGAGATAATCAAACTTGTAACGAATTATCCAAAGTAAAGCTAGACCTAGCCAAAGAAGAACTAGACAAGCAAGTGCATGATAAACACCTCGTTCGTATTTTGAAATGTCAGCAGCTTCACGCATCAGGNTACATGATNAACCCTGCTTCTAAATACGCATACATCTGNANTGATGTCATCAATATACGAAGTTATGTAAAAGCNAANCCNGAAAAATTTAAGTAGCTAGTTTAGACACCACATAAGTTACCCAATACAGGNATGTGAACTCTAGCTACCTTTATTATTATCCATCTTTTCCTTCACATTTGCGACTTCTTTTTTAAGAACTTTAGTAAAGATTTTCTTAAATGTTTTCTTGATAAAAGCTAATACTGATTGCATAGCAATACCACCAACCACACTAGCAACTGACGCTGTACCTGCTGCTATTACACTAGAAGCTATAACCTCTGGTGCAGGTATTGGCATCTCTCCGAAAAATGGTAGATTAAACGTAGCTATAGCTTCTTCAGTTGATAAAGTTTCTTTGGTGGTTGGCAGGTTTGTCGGTATTGTCTCTGGTGTTACTTCTAACCCTTCCTCCTTTGAAGATGATGTTTCTTCTTCAACAGAAGATTCCTGACCTCCCAAACCCGACTCTACCTGCTCCAAACTTGGAAGGAGTAGAGGGTCTAAATAAGGTTCCTCTGCCACAGGGGGATAAAAAATTGTTGTGGGTGGAATAAGAGTAAAATCTGTATCTGGTAAATCAGGCAGATTTATTTCCATTCTTTTTCATCTTTTTCTTTCTTGCAGCAATTAACAAGAAATCTTTTTTGGTGATTTTTTTATCACCATCAGCATCAATTTTGTACTGTTTTCCTTTTAAAGGCATAGTTNATTACCAAGGTACACCAGNAGTTACAGTAGGAGTTTTAGATTCTGTNATCTGTGCAGCAATTTTTGTTTCAATNGCTGTNACTTCATCAGAACCTANTGCAGCTTTANCCCAAGCTATAGCATCAGTTTCTTTAATNTCTTTATAAGCANTAAAAGATTTGCTGTCAGCNTNAGCAAGNCCTACAGAACCATAAGAAGAACCACTATGCACCACAGCAGAATCACCACTACCTACAGTTTCAGAGTCACTAGCAGTCCAATGAACAGTAGTTACTACGTCAGCTAAAGAACCGACAGTTTTTGTTGCATCTAAAGAAACAACATTCCAAGTTACAGCCATGATAAAAAATAAACTTTATTAATAGTTTAACTTCATTCTACAACTTCGCTAGAAACTTCTTTTCCTGTAGAAACTTTTACTCCTTCTTCTTCTTGTAACATTTCTAAAAGTTCCTTATATTGATAATTTTTCATTTTAAATTCTTCATATACTTGTGCATTTTCTTCTTGAAGCTTATCAATGTTTGTTTTAGCAGCATTAAATTTATCAGCAAGAGCCTGTGCTTCTTGCTTACGAGCTTCACATCTTTCAGATAAAGTTGACATAAGATTAATTATATTTATCTAATACTACTAAGCTGCTTCTAAAGTTGCAACTTTGGTTTCCAACACCTCTATTTTTGCCATTGCTTCCTGTAAACATTTTATTGCTTTCATATATAAAACAGAATATTTTACAGCTTTCACCTCTTCACCTGCTTCTCCAGATTCGTAAACTAAACCAGAACTTACTTTTTCAACTTCTTGTGCAACTACACCTATCTGTAGCTCGCCTGTTGGATTATCTTTAAACCTAAATTTTCTAACTGTAATATTTTTAATATCATCCCACTGTGATGATGCGTCAACAATATCTTGTTTTAAAGTTTCATCAGAAATTTGTCCATAACTATTATTTAAGTTTTCAACATTACCATTAGACCAAACAGTAAAAGATAAAGTTCCAGAGCCTGGTTGTCCATTAGTACCACTATAATGACCTCTAAAATTAAATTTGTTTGTGCCTGAACTTGCTGTTGTGGAAACACTTAATGCATGATTTTGAGAACAAGTTGTTATTATGCCCTCGTCATCAATTATTAATCTTTCTTTAAGTGATGTTGTATTTTCAGTTAAAGTAGAAAAAACTAATGCTGAGGGTAAATCATTATCACTTGTGTCGTGTCCTTGACACCTACACAAAATCCTAGCCATGCTATGAAAACCTGAACCATCATTACCATAGAAATTTATTTGACCAACATCATCATTATTTCCAAGAATTGCATTTCCAGAACTTCTACTTTTACCAAGATCAATGGAAGCAGGGTTACTGTCATTAGCAGTCATTAGAATATTTATACCAACATCATCATGTGCAGTACCTCTTATTTGCAACAAACGATCTGAAGCTAACCCTGTACCAGCAGTAATTCCTATACACAACTGCCCGCTACTACCAATTATACGCATCCTTTCATTACTACCACCAGTAGAAAATGAAGTAGCTACCGCAGATCTTAAGTGTAAATCTGTGCCATCACCTGAGATATAAAACGCACCAGTATTGTTTGTTATTGATGAATTAGATCCATTGTGAAACATTACAAGATCGCCAGATGTATCTTGAGTGCCACCCATTCTTAATTCGGCAGTATCAGGTAATTTCATGTGGCCTGCTGCTGTGATACGCATACGTTCTGTAGCATTTACATTTCCATTAGATGCTGCACTTTCCGTTCCAAAAGAAATGTATCCATCATTTTTATCTGTTCCATCATCTCCAGAAACAAAACTCATCTGAGCAACTGTTGTTCCATTCCATCTGCCATACATTGCTGCTATTACACCTCCAGTACCTCTATTCGCATCAAAAGTAAGAGCATTACTGGTATTTCCTGTAGATTTTATTAATATTCCTTCTCCATGTGAGTCAGTATGAACGTGAAGGTTTGCTGCTGGACTTGTTGTACCTATACCTACGTTTCCAGACGAATCTATACGCAATCTTTCATTATCGCCATTTGTACTAATAGTAAAATCGTCACTACTTTGAAGATATTTTATTTGACATTTATATGCACCAGTATCACCAGATGATGTGCTATCTGTAAATATAATTCTTCCGTCACCATTTGTTGCGGAACGTAATTCAATAGCTGTTGTACCACTACTAGAACTTACAGATAACTGACGATTTGAAAAAGCGGCTCCTGTTGCGGTTCCTATCATTACCCGACCAGACGAATCTATACGCATCGCTTCAACTTCTCCTGCAGTTGAACCCTGTGTAAATATGGTATTATTTCTAGCTTTTATATTTATATCCTGTGATGACTGTTGAGCAGATATAATTGCGTTAGAACTACTGTCTATAAATAAATCTAATCTTTTACTTCCACCATCACTTGTTTCTATTCTGATCTGTGGCTGGTTAGCTATGGTATCCATAACCATAAGGTTTTGGTTTGGACTTGATGTACCTATACCTACTCTCTGTGAAGTATCAATGGTTAAAGCTGTTATACCATTAGATTTAAGTTGCATACTATGATTCGAACTTGACCCAAAAACTGCTACTGCTGATTGTGCTTGTATAAAACAAGTTGCACCACTTGTTCTTTTTACATTAACTTCACCATTTCCTCCTCCTTCTCCTGTTATATCAAGTGTTTTTGATGGTGTGCTGTCATTAATACCGATTCGATTATTACCAGCATCAACATAAAATAAACTTGGTTCTGTATCTCCTTCAATTCTAAAATCTACATCTGCACCACTTTCATTAAAAACAACTTCACTTGAAGTTAACTTTAATCTTTCAACTCCACCTGTACCAATCTGAACGCTAGATGCAGCAGTAGCACCACTTTCTTTCATTAGTGGAGTACCACCAGCCTGTGATCCGTCATGTACTACAAGTGTTTTCTTTGTAGTATCTACTGTGACTTCTCTAGCAGCACCAGTAAATGAGTTATGTTCGGTAGTTGTACCACCTCTAAGTTGTAATTGGTCAGGCATGGTAAGTTAGATTCCTCCTAAGTTAAAAGTNCCNGACCCTNTGNNNAGNGANACACGATTAGCTGCAATAGCTTCGTTTGAAAATACTGCACCTGTTANAGCAAGACCTCCTAAGTCTATANTATTAGAACCNGCNGAAGCTGTATATAAGGTATTAAAAGCTGCTGTAGCAAATTTTGCAACCTCTACTAGACCTTCTCCAATATTTTGAAAAACAGATCCGTTAAAAACACGAACACGTTTATCAACAGTATTGAAGTACAGATCACCTTCTGTTACAGCATTACCTAAACCATCAACAGTAGGATTAGATGATGCTTCTCCTAAGTATAGTTGTAAAAAATTATTTAGGTAATTTGATGCGTTTGTTACGTTTGTAATATTAGNNCCAACTGTATTTACGTTNGNTATAGAACCAGCAACAGTATTNACATTTGCTATAGACCCTGCTGTTGTGTTGACATTACCAATAGATCCAGCGACTAAGCCTATATCTGTACCATCATTAGCAACAGTCGTTACGTTACTGCTTATGCCAGCTACAGTTGTTATGTTTGCGTTATTTCCAGCAACAGTAGTGACATTACTATTGTTGTTTGCAACTGTAGTTACGTTGCTACTTATCCCTGCGACTGTGGTTACATTACCACTTATACCAGCAACAGTAGTTACGTTTGATGATATACCTGCAACTGTTCCTATATCAGTTCCATCATTAGCAACTGTAGTTACATTGGCTGATATACCTGCAACAGTATTTATATTTGTATTGTTATTAGCAACTGTATTTATGTTTGTTGCATTACTTACAGCAGCATTAATATTGCTTGCGTTTGATACTGCATTATTTATATTGCTTGCATTGCCAGCGACAGAGTTAACATTGGATATGTTTGTACCGACTGCATTTACATTAGATATGCTATTTGCAACAGTATTAATGTTAGTTGTATTACCAGCAACAGTCGTTACTTCAGTTGCTTTTGGAGTAAGTCTATGAAATGTATATGTATTAAGAGTTGTAGTAGTTTCTAATATCATTCCAAAGCCAGCAGCAAACGTAGTGCTTGCTGTAGCTCCATTTATAGTTACAGTTGAGTTTCCAACAGTTCCGTTAGAAATAGTAAACGTACCACTACCATTAGATGTATAAGCTGTACTCAAAGCTTTAATACTAACTAAAGTACCAGCACCATTATTTATATCAGGGTTAGCATTAGGAAAACTAAGTTCGTTTGCTATTGGTACAAAACCACCAACATCATCTACTAAATCTATAACTCTTGCATCTATAGCTGCTGTTGTTGCAACTTTTTGATCGTCACTACTCCAAGTTTCACCTGATTGAATTTCTCCTAAAGTGTCTTTACCATAAAATCTTTCTTCAGCACGTTTCGCAGAGTAGACTTGAGTATCACTTGATGAAGTACCAGAAGTAACAACACCTGCACCTGTAATACCATCTAGATCAACATTACCTGTTATTTCAATACCAGTAGCTAAAGTAGTTAATTTAGGTTGTGAGTCATGAAATATTTTTACAGCACCATTAGCTATACATTGTATAAAGTCTTCAGCATGACCTGATGTTGCATCTTTTTGTAAAAATAGATTAGTACCATTAGTAACTATAACTAAATCACCAGCACCTACTTCACTAACAAAACTGTTATTACTTCCAGAATCATGAAATAGTTGTAAAGCATCTGCATCATTGTTACCAACAGTTATAAAACCACCACTTAATGTATAAGTACCATCTCCATCATCTGAAGCAGTAGCAGAATTTACTTTTAATTTTTCTGTATTAGTAAGGTTAGTAGTATTAGCTGTTGCAATCGTACCTGTAGTAAAAGTACCAGTACTAGCAGAGTTAGCACCGATAGGTGTGCCATCTATAGCACCACCATTTATATCAACATTACTAGAAGTAAATTCTGTAGCAGTAATAGTTTTGTTTGTTAATGTTTGAGTAGCAGTATCTAAAACAACATTACCACTAGCGTTTGGTAAAGTAATTGTTCTATCAGCAGTAGGGTTAGTTACTGATAGTGTTGTTTCAAAGTCATCAACACCAGAACCTTCAAACTGTAGAGATCCAGTTATTGTATTACTACCATCTCTATTTAATACATCATTATTAACCTTATCAACAAACTCTTGAAGACCAAATAATATCTGGTCACTTTGAGTATCTAGATCAGCTTCAGTTAAAACAGAACCATCTTGAAAGTCTATTTTTTTAGCAGATATATCTGTATCTCTTTGAAACTTTATTCCGACACCATTAGCAGGTACATGGCCTGATAAGAACTTTATAGTAGTTCCACTAGCAAACTCATAATGTGTACCTTGAGTCTTAGGAGTAAAGTCATCACCTACTGTTACATCAATTTCAGATTCAGCTAAGTAAGCAAACGAAATATTAAAAGGGTCAGACTTACCATTTGAATCGGTATTGCCATTACCTGTATGGTTAGTAAATGATGCTGCGGTGTTGGTAGCCATAACTATTTAGTAAAGGTGTTCAAAGATTTCTCAAGTGCATTGTAATATTCTTCTTTAATTTTATTCTTTTTGTCTACTCTTTGCTGTAATTCATTTTGACCTCTGCTTTCAAAATATAAATTTTCACCATGTTTAATATATGTTCTATTTATCTCAGCCAAATCTAAATATATTTCTTGTGCTGCTTTTTTACCCAAAGCGTTAGTCAATCCATATTCTTCTACAATACCTGCTCTTGATGTATAGGCTGGTGATTCCAAATAATTGTTCATAGTNTCAAGTATTGTTTTTTCTCCAAATCCGTCATAATTTAATTTTTGCGTATTTATAACTTCTTTTAATTTATTGTAATCACCTGTTGTTAATTTAATAGGTGTTACTGTTTCAGTTCCACCTCTAATAGTACCTGTAATTATTTCTTTGGGTTCTGGTAACATTCTTCCAATCAAAGCTTGTGCTTTNTAAATCTTGTAATTTTTACTTCTACTATGCCTTGATAAAGAAAATAAATCTAGTCCTTTTTTCTGTGGATATAAAACTGGTTCGTTAGTTATGTGTTCATACATAAAAGGTAAATCATAATTTAGACCCATAAATTTCTCTTGTGATTGGTTAATTATGTCTCTCAAAACTCTTTGATACATACTATGTTTATTGAAGTCAGGATCACTTATTGAAAGTTCTTGATTTATTACATCACCTTCTCTAACTTTTGTATCGACTCTTTGTTGTAAAAGCTGTACTTCTTCATCACTAAAACCCATTATTTTTAAAACGTCTGCTGGTGTTTGTTTTAATCTTGCACCTAAATTTGAGTATGGTATTAGTCTTCCAACTAATTGTCTGCCTACATATTCTGAAAACTTTTTAACTCTATAGTTTGTAGGACTATCAACTTCGCCTTCATCTCCTTCTCCTACTTTTGGTACTGCTTGAAATATATTCAACAATTCATTTATTTGTGCTGTAAAACTTCTGTTAAATATATTTCTACCAACTGCACCTACCCAACCAATAGTAAAATCGTCATAAGGTTTTTCACCAATTACACCAGAAGCGTTGATAAAATCTACCATTAGACGTAGATAACCAGCCATAGGTTCGGGTATATTTTCGTAAGTTTCATACTCATATACTGGTTCACCATCATCACCAAATAAAGGTTCGCCATCTTCGTCATACTGTAAAGTTCCTTTACTGTATGGTCGCCAACCATTTTTCCACATAGACTTCCACATAGCAGCACCTTCTGGTTTTTTAAAATCAGGACCACCACCTGTCAATATAATTGGAGGTACAAATTCTTCATCTCTTAATTTTCTTCTATAGTCCATAGCAGTTGCACCAATTAGCATTGCTAGACCCATACCTAAACGTAATTCACCTCTTGTTTGTTGTGCAATGATTGGATCTGCACTTAACAAGTCATTTCTTATCTCTGGCAAAAGTGCTTGATTTAATAAGTTTAAATTAAAAAAACCTTTGCCAGTATCAATAACCATAGGTTGATTGACAACAGGAAGTAATCTTGCGTTTGATTTCAAGATGTTTGTTGGTGCTTTTGTAAAAGAAAAATAAAATCTAGCAAGTGGGTGTTTGTTAGCAAATTTATTTAAAGCAGAAGCACCTTTACCAAAGTAATCTTCTGTTCTTATATCTTGTGTAAAGGTTATTGTTTTACCAAAATCCTGTGCTTGTTTTAATATTTTTTCTGTTAAACCAGCGTTTACAATATCTTCACTACCACTACCTAAAGGCATTTTGCCATTTTCAGCATAGTATTGAAGAATTGAATCAACATGACCTTTTATAAATTTATTTAATTCATCTCCTTGCTTACCAAGCCTAAGACCTTCATTGAAAGATTCAAAAGTAGCAGCAGCAATAATGTTGGGAGCTTGTATCAGAGCATCAGTAGATGTCATCAATCTCATTGGCAGTCTTATAAATTTACCTCCTTTATCTACAAACCTAGAAGCTAAATTATCGCCATCAGAAGAAATCATAAATCTTTGTCCAGTATCACCTTTAAAGTTTCCAATATTTACAAAGTTATCTTCCATATCCCAAGACTTTTTCCAAGCTTTAAGACCAAAATTTAAATTAGAATTTAAAGCAAACAAATGTCTTTTAGCACCTTCTAACTCTTTTAAATTGTTTGAACCTAAAGCTAACTTTAAGGCTGCTAAATAACTTTGTGCTACTCCTGATATAAAGTTAATTTCTTGAGTAGTAGGTGCAGAAAGTAATGCGTTAATACCTACTTCGTTTACTGTTCTTATTGTCTTATCTAAAGCACTCATAAAACCATCTACTTTTTTCATGGCAACTATCTGTTCTACTTTGCCATCTGTGCGTTCAATACGATTTGCTAATCTATATAAATCATCTAAATCTCCTGATTCTTGTGCTTCTCTAATACGTTGTTTTAATAATGCTCTAAAATCTTTTTTCTCTCTTAATGCTTCATTAAAATCTAAAGTTGATTCTCCTACTTGTTCTGTTGCTTCTCGTTTTTGTGCAGGTGTCATATCCATTACTTCTTCTGGGCTTTTACCTGCAATACCAGAATCAGGTTTAGCTTGTAAAGTTTTACCTACACGACCAAAAGGAGTTCTGACTGCTTTTATATCCATAGTCAACCAATCTTCTACTTTCTCTAAAGCGTCATCTAACTCATCTGCTGCTTGTTCTATTAATTTAAAATCTTTACTATCAAGAGCATTTACATATTTTGTATTTGCATTAACAACTCCATCTGAAGCTAACACTACGTTTTGTGCTAAAGCGTAAGCCAATTCATCAGGTGGCCTTTCACCATAAAATTTTATATATTCTTCTGCCATAGCTCTTATTCTTTTTGAATTTTTAAGGTCTATAACTCTGTCATCATATAAATTTAATGCACCAAGTTTTGTTTTTAACTGTGACTTTCTACCTTCAAATACATTATTATCTTTCATTTCTCTAATTGTTTGATCTATACCTTCTTGAAAAGTACCCTTAACTCCTTTGTTTGTATATTGCTGTGGTGTTTTTGTCTTATCTCCTAAGTCTTGTTTTTTCTTTTTAGCAACTGTACTAACAGACTCACCAAGATATTTTGCATCTGCTGGTATTTTTAAGACAAGGCCAGAAGTATTGTCAGGAGATGCTTTAGCACTACCTGTCATTTCTGCAACCATATCTTTTACTTTTTGGTGAACCTTTACACCATGAGCTTTTATTTCTGATTTTGAAAATCCTTGAGCTTCTAATGCTTCTACAATTCTATCTTCAGCTTTAGATTTACTTTTATTACTTCTAATAATATAAGCAACTTGATCTAGTTCAGATTCAAACTGTATGCTTGCCAACCCATATCTAGGCTTCATACGTTGTAAAGACTTAGGTAGTTGGAATACTCTTTTAGGTTTTGTAGTCTCTACTGTTTCTGTTTTATTTGGTTGTTCATCTACAAACTTCTTTGACTCACTAGCTTGTTTTATTATCTCATCTACTTGTTTCTTTTCTTGTGTAGTAATTGTGTTGTTTATTTCTTGTGCTGTCTTGCCAGCAAACTTTTTACTAATACCTTCAAGAGCATCTATAGCACCTTTAAAGGTAAGACCAAAACCAGCACCAAGAGTAGCAGAAGTTGTAAATTCTGTTGGTGATAATAGTTCTTGTTCGTTTATAAGTTTTTGTATTTGTCTATCTGCTACTGCTGTTGAAGCACCTTGCAAAGCAGCCCTTCTTAAACCTTTTGCTCCTTTTGCTGTAGATCCAAAAGGTATCATTTGTATTAGACCTGCTGATATAGCTTCTCCATAATTTATTTTGTCTTCACCTCTAGTTTTTTGTGCAGCTATATTTGTACCAAAACCAGAACCAAAGTTAATAACACCATAAGCACCAATACCAACAGGACCACCTGCTAACAAAGGTAAAGTTAATTTGTCAGTTATAATACCACCACCAACTTCAAGACCTAAACCTGCTGCTTGTTTATATGGATCTCCTTTCTCATCTTTAAATGTACCTTCATCACCTTCTGTATAAAAATTATTTATNGAGTTTTCTAAATCTACATCTATATCCCAATCTAAAAAACTTTCTGTTTGTTTATATATATCGTTATTTATAGGNTGTAAAAAGTTAGTATCAGTTTGAAAGCCACTTATAGGTTGACTAGCTTGATTGTTATTTAAATTTGAATCTGTCATCTTTAATCAGTAAGGAACTGTTTGTAGGAGTTATTTGTATAAGCACCCCACGCACCAAACCCTTGTTGGTCAAATAAGCGTTTAGCTGCTATTACATTAACAATAGGGTCATATAATTCATCTGTNGATTCAATATCAAACAACCTTAACCTTTCTTCTAAAAAGTCATCAATCATATTTAATTGGAAAAGACCTATAGAAAATTCGTTTTTCTTTTGAGGATCTAAACCTGATTTTACTGTATCAATCATAGGATCACCTGCTGACTCTGCCATTGCTACAGCAGCCATAATCTTTGCATCTGCTGGTTTGAATCCTACAGCTAATAACATTTGTTCTATTTTAGTTTGTGGTATTTTTTTAGTCTTATCTACTCCTTTTAATATCTCATCTAGTTCTTCTGTTTGATTTAGTTTACGTTCTCTTGCTTCATCTTCTGGGGTAGAAGGTGTAAATGCACCGCCTTCAACATTATCTTTCTTACCACCAAACAATAATTCAGCACCAGTTTTTTTAGTTTGGTTATCTTGATTAAAAGGATTATTTGTTGAACCAACCTGATTAATAAATGGATTATTGTTAGTATTTTGCTGATTTAAAAACTCTTTAAAACGTTTGTCAACTTCTGACATAATTCCAGAAGGATCATATTTTGTTGCTTTTATTTTTTTAGCATCAACAAATAATTTAATAGTCTCTTCTTTGATTAACTTATCTCTATCTTCTGGTTTGATAGTAAGATCACTTTCTATCTTTCTAATTGCATTGATATATCTTTGTTCTAAATCATAAAAATTTGATGTTTCCTGTTTATTTAAAGTAACTATACCTCTAGCATCTCTCTCGCCAATCATATCTTTTGCTGTTTGTAAATTATTAAATATCTCTGTGCTTCTATTTGTTCTTAATCCTTTACCTAAAGTTTCTTCTATTTCAGTTTTAAGTCTTTGTAAGTTTTGCTTGTCTTCATCTGTAATCGTCACACCTAATGACTTCTCAAATCTAACTAACTCTGTATATGCTGCTGAAGGGTTCGTATCATATACACCTTTAAACCTAAGATCATTTTCAAAATTGGTAAACCAATTATCTCTATCAAAATCTTCTATTTCTATTTTCTCTTTTAAAAAATCTAATTCTTCTGGATAAAGTTCAGCAAGTTTATTTAGTCTATCTCTGTTTTGTTTGCCATCTACAACTTGAAAAAATCCATATTGTTTTATCTCATCAAGAAATAGTTTTTGTCTAGTTTCGGTAGCTTCTCTTTCTTCTTCTTCTCTAAACTTTTCACTAGCATTTAACAAATCAACTCTTAGTTTTCTTATATCGTCTTCATAGAAATCTTTTAATTTTGATTGTTTTACAGTACCATCTTTTGTGATTTGTTGTGGCCCTACTTTTAATTCACCAGCATAATCTAAGAAATCTTTTACTTCGTCATAGCCATCTAATCCTTTATCTTCAAACTCCAAAAATATACTGTTAGCTGTATCACTTATAATCCCAATCATTTNAGAAGGAGATACAGATTCAGTTAATCCATTTACTGCAAGTTCATTTATACTATCTTGAACAATACGTCTTGATTGATCTATACCTGTTTCACCTTCTTCTACTTCTAAAATACCTTTTTCTATTAATTCTTGGTTTTCATCTATCTTATAAAAAGTACTTTTTAAAGTATCACTAATTTTATTTTCAGCATTTTGTACGTTGTATTCATTATGTGCTTCTTGATGTGATATATGTATTTTTTGTAAGGCTTGATTTTGTTGTGGTAAAAAATATTTATTTACGTAAAGTGATCTAATACCTGATACATCACTTTGTTGTGTAGAACTATATTCACCCAAAGCTGTCTGAAACTCAGGAGACTCTACACTATATTGCTCTAGTGGTACGTTGATTATTGTGCCATCATTTAACTGTTTTTTTACTGTGTAGTTATTAAAAAAAGTTTTAGCTTTTGTTTCTGCAATACTACCTAAAGTAATGGCTAGTTGTTTCTCTACCCCTGCTCTAAAAAACATATTACCGCCAACCAACTGCCTAGCTGCCTTACTGCCATCTTGTTTTTTTACTTGATTGATAATACGTTGCAACTCAGGCTTGCTTGCTTGCATAACCTTTTCCATACCAAGTTGTTCTTGTTCTTGTTTCTTTTCATTTATTTCTGCACCAAAATAATTTTGTAGTGCAGGGTTAACTGAAGATAAAATACCAGCAAGTTCTTCTGCATTTGTTTTTGGTAATACACTAGGTTCTGCTACAAAAGTATCTACAGGACTTGCTGCTGGTTGAAATGCTGTGCTTTGAAAACTTGATGTCATTATTAAGCGTATTTAATAGAAGTAAAGGAACTTAAACCTTGTGCTGCTGTATTAAGAATAATCGAACCCAACGTAGGGATCTGATTATATGCTTGATTTATATTGCTTTGTAGTTGATTACGTCTATTATCTCTCTGTGCTTCAAGACCTCTAACAACTCTTGTATATTGTCTTGACTGTGATTCCATTGCTTGATTTATAGATTCTCTCATGTTTGCTGTTTGTCTTTCACTATCAGCTAACAACATATTTACTGTAAGACCTGCTTGTTCTGATGCTCTTATAGCTCCTTTTGCCTGTAAACCTTGTATTGTTTTTGCTAATTTTTCTTGTGCTTGTGAAGCTCTACTTTCTTTTAATTGTGCTGCTGTCGCTTCTTGTTGTGCTGTAAAAGATTGTTCTGCTGATCTGTTAGCAATCAAAGCACTTTGATATGTTTGGTCTGCTGCTGCCTGTGCTGCTGCTCGACCTGCCAATCCAGTAGCTAAGTTAAGACCTAAAGACGCAGCAAATAAACCTGCACCGCTTCCAGCAGTTAAGGCTCCACCTGTTAATGCAGTACCAATAGCAGGGAGACACATTTAAGCTATCCTCAGAAATTCGTAAAATGGTTTACTTTCTTTTCCGTATTTTGCGTGATAATTAATAAAAGTAAACCCAAGAGCTTTTAACCACTTGATAGCAGAATCGTTTTCCGCATATACAAAATTATATAAGATTTTATAATTTTTCAACAAGCTATCCACCCATTGTTTACCTTGTCTAACTAATTGTATTTTATATTTTTTATTACTAAACAACTCATCAGTAGCAACCATAAATATACAACCATCACTTATCACACCACATATACCCATAGGCTGGTCATCATCACCTGCAATAGTAAGACTTTTTGCAGCGTATAAATAAGACAGTCTTAAAGCTTCTTCTGCATCTTGTCCTGTTTGATACCTTGCTTCTATCCTGTCCATTTGTCTCATGTTTTTACATACATAATTTAAGTCAGCTATATTTGCTTTTCTCAAATATCCCATCAAACCCTCCTACTTCTCATGTGAAACATAGCTTCGTATTCTGCACTTGATAACTGTGTTGGTAAAAACGTGTCATTCTTTACATCTATATCTACCCTATCGGCTCTACTCATAATAGGAACTCTAAATGTACCTGTCTCTAGATTGATTTGACCAACAGACGCAGACGCAGCACCAAGCAAGCGACCAGTAAATTTATGTACACTTGTGTCTCTATTCTCTGGTGTTACTTCTACTTGAAAGAATCCTGTATCTTCAAACTTAATATAGAAATGATGTAGTTGCAATCTACCACTAGCTATTTCACCAGCATTATTAGCACCACCTTCTGTCATTCTTTGTTGACTAAATCTATAGTGCATTATGTAAGGTTCACCAATAATAAATTTACTATTTCTATAGTCACCATTAGCTGTAATTGTTGTAGTAGAACCATTAGAAGTATTTGTAGTCTGTACTAACTGCCCTGCTTTCAAAGCTATCGTATTACCTCTAGTATCAACATAAGTACTTGTTTCATTAGCAGCTAAGTATCGGCCAATCACAGACATAGTGCCATTCAACCTATAAGGCAAAGTAAAAGTAGTAACATCATTTGTAGCGTTATAAGCAACAGATACACCTGTTGTTGCTTCTGTAACCTTGTGATCTAAATGAAATTCAAACTCTGCATTAGGTTCTCTAAACTCAGCTTCAAATGGTAGTTTTTCTAGACTTGTACCATTAGCTTCTTCTATAACCATAAATAAATCAGTACCAATAAAATCTATATTTTTTATAGACTTAGCTGGATTAAGAGTAAAGGTAGCCCAACTGTTTAATATTTTTTGAAAGTTATCACCATACAACCATCTGTTTATATATAGNTTGTTTGGATTGTCTGTACCTACCAAAACTAAAACATCTTCGTTTGTACTGACAGCAAGTTTAAAAATATTACTTGGTATTAGTCTTGGCACATGAATAGTGATATTACTTGCATCTTTTATGGCTATGTCTTGTTGAGTAATATATTCTCTTACACCTGCAAAAGTTCCTTTGTTTGTTAAATAATAAATAGAAGAACCAGAACCTACAGGCTGTGCAAGATCACTTGATTCAAATTCTGTTGCAACCAAAACGTTAGCTGTTTTAGGTGTAAGGTTATCTGCTGAACTACTTAAAACAAANTGNGTNTGATCTGAAAATAAGATCAGTTGTTCTCCCATAGTGACTGCGTGTTTTAAGATAGCAACTTTTGTATGTGAAGCTGCAACGTCTATAGGGTCTGAATCTATTACAGATAAAACTGTTTCTGGAAAAAAATTAAAAAACTCTGAAACTCTTGAAAGTATTACATTATCATCAGATAAAAAGCCTAATCTATTTCTAAAAAAGAATACGTTATTTATTTTATTACCAATAAAAGAAGGGTTGGGTGCTGAATCTGTATCACCAACAGTACGTTCACCCCATTTAGGCAAAGTATATGTTACTCCTGACAACGTATAAGTATCACCATCTACTCTTGCAAATCTAAAATTACCATCTGCCTGACGTATTAAAACGTGTGGCATAGTAGCGTAATTAAATTTAAACTTTATACCTGCTTTAACTGTTTCTTCCCATTGTCCTTCTTCAAATACACCACCATTATTAGTAACAAATTTAACGTAGTAATTATCAAAATTTGTAGATTCATCTCCTTTTACTTCTACAACATAATTATTAGGAGAAACAGCAGGTAAGTCTGTAAATCTTTGTACAGAATCTTTTACAAGTGTTATCTGTGTATTACCTTGTGTATCGTTAGCATCTATTGAAAAAGTACTTCCATTGGTTTTTCTTATCCATAAAACAGGACCATTTTGATTTATTGTAAATCCAGTTAATCCAGCAAGTAAACCAGTTTTTAAATCAGCAGCTACTTGAGTTGTACTAAGAGTAGAATCACTAGAGGTATCGTCTGTCACAGTCACACCATCTATTGTTACTGAATATGTAGTCTTATCTGATACTTGATTAATAAATATAATAGCTTGATGTTCCAAACTTACAGTTTGATTATTAAGAACATCTTGCGTGTATGGACTTTCAGCAGTATTCATTGCTGTTTCTATACTTGTATTAACAACAAAAGTAAAATCAGCAATCGTTACTGTTTTGATTTGTGTTCTAGGTGTTGATGTATTTAAATAAGCAGTACCATCAGGTTTGTTTACTGTCTTTTCTGTACCATCTAACTCATATACTTTGACATTACCATTACTAAAAATTGCTATATATCTTTCATTTGTATCTCTATTTATAGTTTGTATATGAACATTACCTACAGTAGAAGAACTTAAATTAGTAATAAACTGCGTACCAGAACGCTTTACAAGACCTTGTACTGGATTACTGTTTGCATTGTCTTGTATGTCTGCATGATCCGCTTGTTTGGTTGAATCAGCAGCTTGAGAAATACCTCGTAATAATGTAGGTATTGCTCTTGATACTACTGCCATAGTTACCTAATTAATCCGTTTGCTGGTGAATAAGTATCAAAGACACTTGTTAATGAAGGATCACCTCTAAGTATGTTGTGATCTCCATTTGATAAATCTGTTTCCATTAGTATAGCTCTTGCTCTAGTTTCGTCTTGCTCTGTATAGCTTCTTAAAGCATCATCACTTACTAATCTATCAACAAATACTCTTGCAGCTTTGATGTTGATATAGCTTCTTGCTGGTTCTGTCAACTCTATAAAAGGTCTAAAGTAAACAACAGTACATATTAAATCTTCGTCAAATTCATATCTATTATTTAACCTGTCATATAGCTTTAACCCACGTTGTATAGGATCAATAGTTGGGTGTTGATGTATGTTTGCATCTATACGCAATATGTCAGTCGATAATTCTATTTGTTTAGTCGTTTGGTTTCTAACTAAAGTTACATCTATTTCAGTATTAAAAGACCAACCTTCTGATTGGATTCTTTTATTAACTTCAATAAGAGTTGACTGTGCTATTCGTACATCAACTGGAACTTGCCCTGTCAAACTGTTAACAGGTGCTTCTCCTATAGCAGCCAACATTATGTTGATACATTCAAGTTCTGTGGTTGCAGCTACAGCCATTATTTAGTACCCCTTTTTTTTAATCTTAAGTGAGTCTCTCCCATCTTTCTTTTTTTTCTTTTTAGATGAATGATACATGGGTTTAGTTAAGCTTTTTTAATTTTAAGTGAATTTCTATTTTTTGGTTTTTTTATGAGTTGATGAACTAGCATATACCCTTCTGGAACCATAACATCATTATATTCTTCCCAATANCTTTCAANTGCTCTATTATATTTAGGTTTTAATTGACCTTTAGCAGGTGGAGACAAAGGTACTTTTATTCTTTTTTTAGTCATTGATAATAAAAAAAGGGTATCTAATAATAAGATACCCTATAAATTGAAATTAAGAAGCAGATAGTTTAATAGTAGCTGCACATTCTGGTCTTAGGATTCCATGACCAAGAGCATACTTAGCAACCATTAATGTACCTTGATACATAATTCCGTAGTCAGAACCAGAAATCTCAGTTGTCATATCCATTAGTTTTACTGTACCAACAGCAGACTTGTGGAAGACAAGACCAATAGTTTTACTATCGTCACCTGAGTAGGTATTATTGGCACCGCTCGGATTGCTGCCGACATTACTCTGAGGTACGTTGTTTGACATCATGATTGGTATGCCAGCAACTTGTTGTACCTTACCAGAAGCAAACGAACCATTACCCTGTGGGTTAAAGTCAACGTCTACAGTTCTTGTAGCAGACTCAGCAAGTTTGTAGTACTCAGCAGGTGGTA
>FUFK010043155.1_pt1 | contig 19417 bp, 21 predicted proteins | sample 1021851 | NCBI WGS metagenome assembly FUFK01 (sample SAMEA51879418, study PRJEB19060) | metagenome
GGCTTAGGAAAGTCAATTTTTGGATATTGCTTCATCATTTTGTTTTCTCCGTTTTGGTCAGGACCATCCCGACCACAAGAGAAGTATGACAGCTTCCGTGTCGTTGTACAACAGTTTGCAACAATTATTTTTCATTGAGATAACAATAGCTTAGTGCGCTCTTTCAGCCGATCTCGGTCATACAGCCAGAAGACCAGGAGATAACGATCGCCCCGGGCGACCGGCAACCCGCGGTGCAGTTTGGTAAAGCTTGGGAAGATGAGCGCGTGCCCGGTGGGCAGTGGCTTCAGTTTGCCGGCGCCGTGAAACTCTGTGCCGCCGCCGTCATAGTCACCAGAGTTAAGGGGCACGACCACACTGATGTCCGAGCTCTCATCATGATGCCAGGCACCCTGTTGCTTGTCGCGGATGTTGTAGTTCGCCAGCTGTATCGAGGCAATGTCTGCACAGTTGCGCTGGTAAAGCTGAAAGAAGATTGGCTGCAGCACGCTCTGTACGCAGAAAAACATTGTGCGATAAAGCTCGGGCACTTTGTCTTTGAGAACAATCTCTGGAATTTGCCGCAGCTGGTCCTCATCATTGTTGACCTCAAAGAGCCCCATCTCCCTCATCTCTTCTATTTCTTCCACGAGCATCTTGCAATACTGCCGACGCAGCAAAGGCGCTCGGTATATGTCAGGGAATAGTTTTTTTATGTGCGACTTGATGGGCAGCTGCTCAAGGTCTTCAGTCCCGCGGCTGGCTTGGTATTTCGCAATGAAAGGTAAGGATTCTTGCGCTGCGTCATACACCGGCTGGTGAATCATCCAATGAGATTCCATCGAAAGCAGATAGTTACTGAACTTGTACATATGTTTGTGCCAAGGTACTATTCGTTGTAACAGCAGATTAACAAAGAGGGACTAGACATGGAAGAAGCAGTTAGCACTCCAGTCGCCAATCGAGAGCAGCGTAAGACGTTGGCCGTCGATCCCGTCACATACGAAATGTTGTCACGCATTTGTGCGGATCAGCGTAGGTCAAAAATTACGCAGCTACGGATGTTGATTGAGGATGAGTTCGATCGACTCGATTTGAGCATGGAGGATCGATGAAGCTTTTCAAGGGTAAACAAAAAAAGGTGCCCCAGGCTTATCAGCCTGTGCTCGAGAGCTCGGAGATTATTGACCTGTTCAGTCGGATGACGCTGCACCAGCAAATGGCGTTGATGCGGTTGATGAGCCGGAACCTGGTGATTGACACCGGCGATCTTTTAATGGGTTACGAGCTGGATTGGACCGTAGAAAGCGCCCTGATCGTAGGGCGCCTTTCTCTTGATGACACCGTCACCCCTACGCCAGAAGTTGCCCAATCCCTGCCTGCCGAGCAGCAATAAGCCTGTCTTCCTCGTCCGGTAGCAAAGTGGGAGAAAGTGGCGAAGGTGACATCGCTGCCTGGAATTCAGACGCACTGACAGGCTCCATAAGCGGCAGAGGGTCGAAGACACTCTGAGATGCTGCAATGTCAGCCATACGGTTTTCCATCTCCTCTCTCGAGGGCAGCAGCTTGTCAGCTACTGTGCTTGGCACCGACTCTCTGAATCTCATCTCATTGTCTTCTGGCATCGCTGCAACTGAAGGCGTTGACGCGGATCCCTCAAATGCCAGCGGCTCCAACGTCTCGCCCTGCATGCCATCAAGTATGGCTTGGATTTCATCGCGTATTTCGGGCTCAGCTTCCCAAATCTGCACCAGGCGTCGGACGTGCTGACCAAATGAGTTGGGGTTGTAGGCAGCGGTCTGCACGCCCTCTGCCAGCCATTTCACGAACCGCGGGCTTGTCATTAGCTTGGCTGCAGCGAATGGCGCAATTAAAGATCCAAAGCCGAACTCAAAGCCGTCGGACCCGGTGGTGGCTTGGGCTGCAATGTCTGCACCAAAGGGCGCAAACAGTGAAAGCGCATAGACCGCCCGGGCAGTACCGCTGGGATTGTTCATTGCAGCAGCCGTCTTGGAAACTCGGTCTAACGCAAAGGTCAAATCGTTCAGGGCCGGCCCGAGCTCTTTGAATTGACCGCCCTGGAAGAGCGTGTCCTGGGCTTCTTTGGACAGCTTGTTAAAGTTCGTAATGAATCTGTTGGCGCTGAAACCAGCTTGTTCCAGAGCTTCCGCTCCCGTTTGCTCCAGCCCTTCCTCNCCAAACTCCCTGGCGCCTCTCGCGCCAAAGTTTGGAAGGCCCATGCTGCCCAGCATGTACCCTGTTAAAACCTTGAATTCATCGTCAGTAAACTGATCTCTCAATGCAGCTAGGCGATCACCGCCCTGTGCCATGCCTTGTGTAGCTAATGAGAGTGCTAGTCGCGCCTCATCGCCACCCTTTGCGATCACTTTATCGATGAAGCGGATAGACCCGCCGGGGCCCTGATTCTTTTTCACAAAGGCATTGGCTTCTGCGTACAGCCTTTCAATATCCCTGGCTCGATCGACAACGCCCTCTGCACCCTCTTCAAACAAGTCGCCCTGCCGCAAACGCACGGCAGCCTCCTCTACCAGGGCATCAATATCTTTCGTGAGATAACCCACTAGCTCTTTTTGCTTAGCCTGTTGAGCGTTGAGCTTGGCGCCAGTAGACACCGCGGAATCCAAATCCCTCATTAAGCTCGTTCTTAAAGCTCGCAAGCGATCGAAGGTGAGCACACCATTTTCCGCGTCTTTCAACACTTTCGCAGCTTGTTCTAAAGCAGGATGCAGGAAGGGGGCACCTGTAGCCGTCTGTGAGTCGGCTATATATTTCTCCACAAAGGCCCGTGTGTTGGGCGCTGCAGAGCTAATGTCAGGCATTAAATCGCGCACGCCGTCGTACATTCCTTTCAGCTGCGCATCGTATCGCGCCCGCGCTGCTTGGGCGCTTTCTACGACACTCTCAGCAGTTTCTGCAAAGCTGCGACGACCGCCAAATTTATCGGCCAGCGCTAGTGCTCTCTCTTCCAGTTGCTTCACTGTCCTGGCGGCGTTCTCCCGCATGATTTTTGAAGACGGCAGTAAATTCATTAGTGCGCTGTTTTCAATCAGCTCTAACACCGGATTTGCTGTGACTTGAGCCGCGGTCGGATTGGTCACTCCAGCCCGGGTCAGCTTATCCAGCGCCTCTTTGGCCGGCGCGCTAATCGAGTTGATACCCCAGCGGATTGGGGCGCCGGCAATATGTTTTACCCCTTGGGCAATTTTGTTCACGACCGGCCCAGCAACGGCGTTAATGCTAGCCGTTGTGCCCACGTCAACCAGCTGCTCGAGGCCAGTACGCGGATCCTCAATTTCGTTGAAGTAGCGCAAAATGCCGAGATAAGCCTCTCTCGCAGCCGCCGATCCCACACCTTCCCCGGCCATCACAAGTGCCGGAGCCGCTGCCGCCCCGATACCTCCACTTGCTACAGTCGTGCCTCCCGCTGCAGCAAGTCCTGCGGTAGCGCCGCCAATCGCCCCGGCTGTCTCCGCGATCTCAGGCCCGACGTCAAGAATGTCACGGAGACCTGGCACCGGGACGCCGAACAGCCGCAGATCCTCGTCGAATAAAGTCGGAACGCCTGTTTGCGGATCTCTATAAACAAAATTTCCACGCCCATATTTAGCTGCACCCGCGGCTGGGTCAAAAACTTCCACAGGCATGGCGTCAGGGTAGAAAGTCCTGAGGATCTCAAGCCGATTCGCTGGTCGTGTCGCAGCAGATACCGCAGCGCGCACATTAGCTGGCGCACCAGTTTTAGTGTCTATCTTGCTGTCCATCATCTGCTCTGTAGCTTGGAGCAGCATTTCGTCATCCATGTCTTTAAAGCCAGGAGTGACAGGCGGCGTAGGGGGGAATGCCGTGTCAAACAAAATGTCATCGGGCAGAGTGCTAAAAGATGAGTTACTCATCGAATGTTACCCCTCGCATTTCCAATCTGGCCTTGAGCTCTGGATCAGTTTTCGCCCTTTCCTTGAGCTCCTCTAGGGCCTGCTCCTGTGTGCGAGTGTAGCTGCTAGGCTGCTCTGGCTTAACGGCTTTCCTCGCTTGATCATAAGCCGCACCAGCCAAACTTTTGGCCACCTGGGCGTCTCGTAACCGAGCGGCTCTCTTGTCAGCTATCTCCTCTGGCCCCTGCCCAGGAAGAGGCACATACCGCCTAAAAACCATAGGAAATTCTTGCTGAGTAATTGCAGCGCCAGTCTCTGCTCTCAATTGCGCCTGTATGTAATCCTCTAGCGCGCGGTTGTAGAGCATCCACTTTGAAGAGTGCAAAAAAGGCTCAAAGACGTCTGGGATGAAGGGGGCATACTGAATGAGAAGCGCATCATAGGCGTTACCATAATTGAATCCGCTATCCTCTAGGTCTGCCATTGTTTTTGCAGCATCTTCCATACGCACAGCTCTAGAAGCCTCTTTTGTTTGCTCTGCGGTAAAAGGCGACTTTTTCTTCTCTGTGCCTTCAAGAGGCGTGATCTTCACCGGAGACTCGCCGAAAGCAGACTGATATTCCTCCTCAGTAACCGGCTGTAATAGGCTGGCATCAAATTCAGTCATGGGGTTGTTTGCTCATAGTAATAAAAGCCATTTTTTTCCCCACGGTAAGTAAGCCCAGGTAGGGTGGGTGGGCCTCCTTGGACTCCATCGACAGGTATTTTGTAGCGCGGCGGAGTGACCTCTTCACTTGGGGCGCCACTAGGCGGGTTAAAAATGTCCTCTACTCTACGCGGAACCTGTTCAATAATTTGTGTTCCGCTCTCTGTTTGCACGATGTTGCGGGTGATTTTTTCATACTCTGCCAAGGCGATTTTATACTCTGGCGTCTTTTTGAACTCAGGGTCTGCCTCCCCTCTCAGCAACGTATTCAGTATCTGAGACTTGACGTCTTTACCTGGGAAGTAAGCGCCGCCAAGCTTCATTTGCTCAAGCAACAGCTCTAGCTTTTGCTCCGCCAACAATTGATCCATTTCAGCTTCTTCTTTTCTTTCTTGCTCGAGCTGCTTGTATGCGAGCATGCCTAGCTCTTGCTGAAGCTTCCGCTTCTCTTCTCGGGTCTGCTTGGCCGCATCTGAAAATAAATTAAAGCCTGCAGCCAGGCCATAACCTAGCGGTGACGCCCTGTTCTTTGCGTTCTCTGTAATCCCCTTGCTCAACGCGGTTGACAGATCATAGATGTTCTGCCGGCGAGGCTGCGTCATTTGAAAAATTTGCTGCAGCTCTTGCACCCGGGTAGCGACATCGCTAGGAGAGGTGCGGTCTCGCTTGCTTATTTGGTCAAGAGTATCGAGATAATCTTGGTAAGCAGTTGAGTTGAGAGGGCTTGTGCTCATGCGGAACCACCTTGCCCCGGCACTGGGAATCGGAACGGTTGATTTTGGTTGATGTCAGGCATTGGCGTGTATCCCGGGAAATACATCGGATATGCGAAACCTGGCTGCTGAGCGGGCTGGCCCTGCTGGGCGGGCTGGCCTTGTTGGACCGGGGCCTGCTGCTGACCTGTCGGCATACCCATTTGTTGGGCCTGCATATTTAAAAACTGCTGGTTTTGAGCCAAGGCTTGCTGTTGATTTTGGAACTGACCAAACGCACCAAAGGCCCCAGTGCTTGCGGCAAGCGCTGCGCTAAGCGGATCCGGCGGTATGCCAAATGTGGTGCCCACCCTAGATGGCCCCGTCTGCGATCCGGCAAACTTCACAAACGGCAACATCGCTGAGTATTGAGCCAATGGCGCCTGTTGAGCTTGCAGCAGAGCATTTCTTTGCGCGTCCAGCTGCTGCTGCAAGAGCTGCTGTTGTTGCTGGCCCATTGAGGTCAACATGCCCACATCAGCGGCCGCTGCTTGCTGTGCTTGACTTCCAAGCCCTGACAGGAAATTAGCCCGTGCCTGTTGTGCCGCGCCCGTCTGCGTGCCAAGAGCCGCTTGTGCGGCGCCCAGATTCCCAAAGCCTGTAGCAAGTTGCGCTCCAGTGCCCATTGCATCCTGGCCCGCGGTTCTCCTACCTGCCTGAAGAGCCTGCCCTGTAGACATCAGTTGCTGGCTCAAATCTCTACCCGCGGTATAACGCTGCCCNGCTTGGCTACCNAGCAAATCTTGCACTTGACGTTGCGCCGCNAAAGTCTGCNCNAGAATATTTTCTTGAGATGAGGCCAAGTCCCTGCCAGCCTGGCGACGTTGCTGTGCAGCGGTCAGGGCCTGTTCAGCCAGTCGGTTTTGCGCTGCAAGTCTTCGTGCCGACGTATCGCCCAGCGTAGAGATGCGCTGTTGAGCGGCGTCTTGGCGAGCCCTTGCAGCTGCCATTTCTTGACCAGACAACGCTTGCGTTCCAGAGAACCGCTGACCGGCAAGGTCTGCTATTTGTCCACTGTAACGCTGTTGTGCAGCCAGACGCCTTTGCGCGGCATCACCCAGAGCATCAGCCATTCTTTCGCCTGCGGCACTTTCAGTGGAAGCTCTGGAGCCTAAAAGGTCAGAGAGGCGAGTGCCGGCAGTAAATCGCTGACCTGCGCCGCCCTCCAGCCGGGATGCTAAGTTTTCTCCTGCTGAGAAACGCTCTCCGGCAAGACTTGCAAGGCCAGACGCGGCTTCACGCTGGGCACGCTGTTGGCGCGCAAACTCTTCCATAGCAGCCGTCTGAGCCGTCTGAAAGCCGCCAGAGCGTATTGCGGCCAATCTGTCTGCCAGGCCCCGTCCTAAGGCCTCTCGTCGCTCAGCGGCGCTTAGGCGGGCTCTAGAGCCAAAAGCTGACTCGCCGCCCGTCTGTATGTCTCTGGCGCGCTGCGCCATATCCTGCTGCTCACCGGCCTCAAAAACATCATCAATCGTTTGNTGCACGACNCGATCCTCAAANGGATCGAAAAATTGTGACGTCATGCGAGGATCAAAAGCGCCNGTTGTNGTGCGTAAGCGAGCCTCAGACTCNCCTAGNCTGCGANCTAANTCNCTCACGCCAGCTGCAGTCGNTGCTTCAGAGNNGCCNAGCCGGCGATCAAGCCCGCCAATNGCAGACCGTAATGCTGCTTCTGAGCGCGCCAAGCCTGGCGTCAGCCCAGAAATAGCTCGTCTGCGTTCCGCTAAAGAACCACCTAGCTCCTGTCCAAATTGACCGATCGCCTGCTGTTCGCGCGCTAGGGCCCTATCTAGCTCACCCCCCAACGTGCCGACACCGCCTCGCAGTGTGTCTGTGGCCGCGTCTACTCGAGATCCTAAAGCTCTCTCAGCTTGCCCGGCCAGCCCCTCAATCTGGCCCAGATCTTCACCAAAGCGACCTGCAGCCCTCCTACCTATGTCTTGGAACTCACCTACCCCTCGACCAAATTCATCGAAGAGTCTGCCTCTGAAATCACCAATGGCTCCGAGCCCTCGCTCAAATTGACCTAGATTGCCAGTAGCAAAACCGCGCTGCTCCGCCAAAGCACGATCTAAATCTCTACGAGTGGCGCCAGCCAAAGCTTGTGACTGCTGCGCTCCGCCCAACAAGGCGGAAAGACCCAAACCTCTCTGCAGCTCCTCCTGACCAGCTGCTCGCTGTAATGCCGATAGAGCCCGCTGCTGTTGTCCGATTTGACCTTGTAAGCCGCTTTGCAAAGCGCCGATACCTTGGCCGAAAGCACTTTCTGCTCGCTCTAAGAATGGCCTTTGCAGTCCAATGCCCTGGCGCGCTAACTGCTGGGCTGCAACTTGATCTGGACTAAATCCCGCAATTTCTTGCGGAATGACCAGTGGCCGTCCTTCTTCGTCAAAAAAAGTCCTATTTGCTGCGCGGAAAGCTCCAGGAAGAAATCCCCCCTGTCCATCTAGCCCGAACAGCAGCTGCTGCATGATCGGGTCCATCATCTGACTGTCTTGCACTACACCTGTAACAAAAGGCATTTGGCCTGGTCCAGTGTTCATCTGAGGCATGACCTGAGTCTGAACCTGACCTTCGCTCCCTTGCTGCTGACCAAATACTACAGCTGCAGCCTCCTCATCACTGAGGTTCTGCAGCCTTGGATCGTCGGCATCAACTGGTATGATCCGGTTCGGGTCATTGGGGTCTTGAATTAATCTCGTATTCGGCGGAGTGATTTCTCCCGACAAAACTTGAGAACTGTAATCTCCTGGAAACTGACTCATGTTAAGCCCCCTGCCCTGCAGGCGGTGATGATGCGCGGCCGGCAAAAACGTCCATCATTTCGTACATCAAGTCAGTGCCCCGATCCCGATCCTCTTCTCTGGAGGGAGTCAAAGTCAAAACGCCGTTCTTGTTTTTCATGTCGAATGCGCCAGCACCGCGCACCGCGCGGCCCGTCATCACAAACTCACCGTCGCTGAGCATCGCTGGGATGTCATCACTGACCTCAGAACCAGGGCCATCAATGTCGCCAGTCATTCGCACAAACATGGCGCTATCCACGTTACCGCCGTCTTTGTAGCCTTGGACTGGGCCAGTGCTGCCCCCGATTAGTTGCGGCATGGTGCCTTGCGGCAACAAACCAAACTCAACCGGGTTCGGTGCCGGCTGTCCCATTCTGCGGGCTATCTCCGCCTCAATGTTGTATCGCCCAGCTGCATTCATCTGCGTAAGCGGAGTAAGGGGAACACCCTTCATATTTTTCGTGTTGTCATAAACCAGCTTGCCAATAAGACCTGCAAGCCCAGCAGCGCCCAACATCCCGCCAGGGAAACCGCCACCGCCACCACCCATACGGCCGAAGCCGCTTGCAAGGTAATCACCTGGAGACATCTGACCTTGTTGGCCACCACCCATACCGCCTAAAAATTGGTTGACATTAGTGAACAGGCCCTGATCGTCTCGGCCTGGCAAAATGAATTCTCCAACCCTACCGAAAATATTTTGACCTGCATACGGACTAATTTGACCAGATCGTTGTAATTCTTGAAGAATCTCCTCAAAGCCCAATCCTCTGCTCATGCCCTCTTGAATCGCTTGATCTATTGCAGGGTTGTTTTGTGCAGCTTTTGTGAGAACGTCTGCAGGGCTACTACCAAATATTGTCTGCCCTAAATTATCGATCAGGCCAACACCGTCTTTGCCGGGCATAATGTATTCGCCTATCGATCCAACCAAGCTACCTATACCGCCTCCGCTTGAGGTTGGCGCAAAACCGCCGCCTGGAAAGCTGAACGTACCGCCACCAAATCCTGGGACAGAAAAGCCTCCCCCGCCGCCAGGCATNGGTGCTCCTAAAGACATGATGCCAGCTATGGGGTTGCCTGACTTGAAGGCATCGTATGATGCGTAGGCCCTCGAAATACCTGCCGCGATNCCCTGGTGGGGGCCCGGTATAAACTGAGCCACATCGGCAATCGGCTTGATGACCTTCTTGCCGACCTTTTTTATGCTCTTCCACGTTTTTTTGAAAAACCCAAACTCTTCCAAACCTGTGAGCGGGTTGAGACTAGCGATGCCAGCGCCTGCTACATAAGCCTCTGGATCTAGATCGAGCTCTAAGAAACGCCTCTCTACCGCCGACTCAAACTGTGGGTCGGCCATCATTTGGGGCGGTAATACGACCTCCCCAGGCGTCAGATGCGCCAACAGAACGTCTTCGCCTCGGCCTGCCTGCGCCAACTCGAGGGCCATATCACCCAGCGGCGCCTGTGCTCCTATCTCAGCGGCCTCCGCCAAACCCTCTGCCACCTTAACCTCTGTAGGATCTTCTGCGGTATCTCGTGCCTCCATTAGTGCGAGTACGGATTGTGTGAGGGCATCATCCTTCGTTTGCGCTGGGGCCATCTCAGCTGCCTGCAAACCTTGCGCGACAGCTGGATCCTGTGTGTCTATGTAGTCAGTATCTACCTGGCCTCCCTCTGCCATCATCATTGGCATCTGTGACGCCCCGAGCATTGCGATCCTTTCTTGCAGAAGTGTATTCATGTGGTCACCGTCACTGTGCCTACGTTAAGGGCTGCGGAAACGCCAGACGGGTAAGTCTGGTGCTCATACAGATTTCTAAACCGCGTGCCATCAAACGCCTGATGCACTTGCTCCGTAGTATTAAAAATAATCGCTCCCGTTGCAAATTGTAACTCTGCAATTTCAGTGGCGTTGAAGTGGGGAGAAATCGAAAAATCGACGCCCCCTAAATTAATTTCAAGAATCCTGACTAGCCGATTGAAAGTATCTGCGGATACGGACTGATCAGCCCCCTGTGCCAGGGGCAGACGAGTGGGTAATAAGACGCTCATCAGCGCCGTCCGCTAGGCTGTATTTCTAGTCGTGTGCTGCCAAGTCGCCACTTGTAGCCCTTGGCATCGGTGTCGGACAAATCATCATCAGAGGCAAATCGCAGCACTACCTGGCGCGCTCTACTTCGCAAACTTTTGAAGGTGGTGTCCGTTAGTAGTTGTGTCGTGCTGTCAGTCACCAACGCCTCGCCAGGGAAGTTCCTCCGCTTGAGAAGTAGGTTTATAGCCGGCGTGTTACTGATGCCTGCGTCGATTACAAACTTGACATCGGGCACTACCTCTTTGATAAAGCTGAAGTTTTCGCCATCACCAAGGTCGATATCAGCCGACTCTACGAATACCCCAGACATCTTTGACTCATTATCGTCGTACCCTGTTTCATGCTGAAAGATGCACTGCGTGCTGTCTGTGGTAGCCGCCGCAAAAGGCGTGTCATCGATCCCAGCATCGAGCCAGGAATAGCGCACGAGAGACCCTATGCTCCAATGATTCTCCTCATAGTTATAAATCACATAACGGCTGATTTCGCCCGTGCCATCCTCAAGGCTGGGATAGAAAAACCACATTTCCCCATACTCAGAGTTGAGCCCCATGTGGCATTTGAAAGCCTGGCCAAGGTTGATGTCATTGAAAACGTACTCCTGTACCGAGCACGGCAATTTTTGTACGGATCCGGTATAGGTGTAGAACCCGGTTTTACTCGCAAAGAATACGCCATTTGGCGCCGCGACAGCAGCTTTGGGCCCGATTAGCCCGGCCCCCTCATTGACCAGATTCACCGCAAACGTCAGTGGTGGGCCGATAAACTGCATGCTGTACAGGCTGGTGTCTGTCCAGATGAGCACTTCTTGACGGCTCTTGATTCCGCCGACAATGAAGCTACCGCTCGATATTCTTAGAGACCCAGCACTGTTTGTATTCAGCGGCTCGAACTCTAATTCGTTTTCTTGATCACTAAACGCGATCAGCATCGGATCTACCGATCCTGTCCGGCTACCGCCGGATAATGGGTCGGCGCCTAACACAATCAAATGCCTGTCAGTTTCTGAGGTGATCACCTGCAACGCTTTCGTAGGCACCTTGTTAGCGCCGGTAATACCAGATAATTCAACGGCCCGTGTCGATGTGCCATCGCTCTCGAGCCATCTGTAAATGCCGCCGCCTCGCACATTGATAATCAGGTTTTCGCCATAGTTGTCATGTGTCCATATTCGCAGCTGATTGACACTGGAAATCGGTGAGGCCGAGCCCCAACCGCCAGCACCCCAGGTGCCGACCCCCCAACCAGTGGCGACCACATAGGTATCGAGCCCAGTGTTGATTTGATAAGCCCCAACCACGCTACTACCGCCGTTACCAGAGTCACTTGCATTTGCTGTGACGGTAGCGCCAGAGGTATCTTTCGCAGTAATTTCATAAGCGTTTGTTGAGGTCACCAGGCTAATTTGATATTCCTGGTTTAGTACCGCGGCAGTCACGTTGCCGCCAAGTGACGCAGCGCCACTAAAGGTAACAAAATCGCCCGTTACCGCACCATGCGCCGTGTCTGTCACGGTGATCGTGCTGCTACCATTCGTAGCAGAAAAGGTAACGTCACCAGCGCTAGTGGTAACACGGAGAGGCGTGACGTCATAGTAGGCGTCGCCTAGCTCAACGTAATATTTGAAGGTTGTACCGATCCCGAGATATCGTGTTCCATCGAGCGCAATCCAAGCGTGTAATGCGCGGCCTGTGCCCAGGTAGCTATTGTCTCCGAGCTTTTGCCAGCCACCGACTTTCTCCACGCGCCCTTGTCTGAAGCGGACTAAGTTGCCATCGACCCAGCCGCCCTTCGCCGCATAATCAGTGGATTCTTTGTCTATCCCTGGCCGGAACTCTATCGCTTGCAGTGGCATACATTATGCCAACCGGATGATGGCGCCCGTCGCTGTAGGAGAGGGAAAGACAACAGTGAAATTGCCCGCCGTGCTTGATTTGTCCGCGCCAAAGTCGAGGCTGCAAACCGCTTTGTTCGAGGCAGAAGAGTTATAGATGAGAGCCCCGCGGACGCCACTCAAAGTCGCAGTGCCAAAGGTAAGGTCTGTAAAATCGCACACCGCAGTGGAGCTTGATAGAACTGGCGTAACGCTAGTAAGGGCGTTACCCCCGCTTGTGTAGTTGGTGCCAGACGCTTCCTGGCTCGTTGTAAACGCCGTAGTGCTGGCGCCTAATGTTGCCGAAGACGTGTATAGCGCTAACTTAAAAGTGTTTCCCGAGCTGGCAGTAAAATTGTGAGTTCCAACTAGGAGCTCTTGCTTAAAAGAATTGCAGACTGCGTTGGAGATGGCCATTCAAAGCTCCTTCAGTATCTTAGCTAGATCAGCGTGCCCCTGGCTGTTCAACAGATACGCCAGAGTCGTGCGATCACTTGATATCGCACTCTTCATATTTCGCAAGACTACCTCATATATCTGCTGCCGAAAAGCCTCGGCCTGCTGGCGTATATGTGGGGGAGCATTCTCTGAAATGCCTGCGATTTGCTCTATTGCGCGATTGGCCCAGAACTCAGGTGGGTGACCTCCATTGTCTGAGGTGGCAACCCCAACCGTTCCCACCTCTACTCCTACGTTTGCGCTTATCATCCCTTGTACGGCTCCGGTGCTGCTGGCAGTTCTACCTTCTGAAAATTGTATTGCGCCTGGGCTTCAGCAAACTGGCTGCGCTTGCAGACCAGCCATTGACCATCCTCATCTGGCGTTGCTAGAAGAGGATCATCTAAACGATGATATCCATATAACCGTTCATGCGGCTCTACATTACTGTCTAGTAGCGCTGACCGGGGGCTGCACCCGACACTGACACCATTGCTAATGCAGCGAGAAACCCAAAACTCTACACACGCCCTCCCGGCCTCTGCGAAATGCAAATTGTGTTTATAACTAAAATCCATACCATAAAGGTCAATGTGACCGACTTTGTTATATAGGGCAAACGCAATCGCATACGCCACAGTTGTATTCATATATGCGCATTTCTGATCTCCGATCACATCATTGATCGGATACTCCACAACAGCGGGCACTCTTTCGTCTAGCTCGCAAGAGTAAATCGGGATGGCGGGGTCAAAGTCAGGCAGCAGGCGCCGCATGACGTCGGTTTGGTTACCAGCGTCTTCTGTGTCTAAGTAGCGCGATGCTGGGTCCATCATAAAGACCCGATCGCACTTGAATACGGAAATACTTGAGTTGATGCACCAGACTTCATCCCAGACAGCGCTGTTTTCTCTGCCGATTACATAATCAATCTGTGATGCGCCTAATCCAATTATTGCTACTTTCTTGCCTTCTAGATCCCTGATTCTAGACACTCTACGTCACTCCTGTCCTCAATAGGTCAAACCGATATTCGTCTCGGGTCGCTCGACCCTCCGACACATTCTTCATTCTTGTTATGCCTTCTTTAAATCGCTGTTCAAAATTAGCGATCACGTCGGGCGGCTCTTTTAAAAACACCGCGGCCTCTACAAGCGTGCCATAAAGCAGCGGGTCTGGGTGATCAGTGGAAAGCAATGTGCTCCCCGACTCTGTGCCGACCGTAAGTGATGGCGGCTTATGCAAGTAATGCAGCTCGATTGAATAGCTCTGGTCTGGCACTGGGGACAGCTCGAAAGCCGTGTTATCAAACAGACTGTAATACCGTGGGCGCCCGGTCACCGTTGTGTCAGGGCTAAATTCTTTTATAAACGACGGGTGCTTGTAATCCAGGTAGTGATACTTGTTACTTGAGATCACGGCCAGAGAAAACGGAGCAAAAAAATCAGAGGGCGTCGCCAAAAACCTGACGGTAGCAGTGACGTTGCCGCTTACGTTCTGACGTTGCTCTGGCAGCTGCACCAGCTTGAAGATGCGGCTCTCAGCTTCTTTGATAAACGTGTCTAGGTTGTTGTTAAAAGTTGTCTCATCGACCTGTAAATAATCTTTGACTGCAGTCTTCAGAGTTGCAAGTGTAAAGCTCATGTCGTTGTCACCGTCACCGTCCCTACGCTAACCGTCAGTCCAAACGGCGTCAGTTGGGTGCCTAGTTTGCCTTTGCCGACGTTAGTGTACACCATGAAAAAGTTGCCATCGTTGCCGTCTGCGGATACATCAATTCTGGCGTCTCGCACTGCCTGAGGATCAATCGGCGGGGGCTTGGGCATCAATTGGGGGTGCTTGGGGGACCATTGATCTGGGCCCACCAGCAGGCCGTCCCAGGTCTTTTTCATGTCCTTCAGCTTGTAGCGGAAGCCTGTAATATCACAGATGCCATAAGCATTTTTGCCCGGTGCGAATGGCATCAGGCAATCCTGTAAATAGTAAGATCAGGCGCCACCTTAAATGAGGCCCTGCTCTGGTCCTGGCTCAGTGCTCGCTCAAACTCTTCCTCATACAGCTGCTTCAGAAGGGTCACCTTCTCTGGCGCGCGTTTAAGCGCCATGTAGTATGCCAAACCAGCGGCTAGGCACGGGTAAAACCGAAATGGCATTTCAAGGGTATCGGACCCCACATCTGCGTCATCCATTCGCACCAGCACGTTGACATGGATGGTGTAAGTGCTGTTCTTATCTGGCGCCGGCCACACTGTAATAGTGGGGCTGATTTGCTTGTCAACAAAATATTGATTCGGCTTGCCAGTAGTAGTTTTCGTGGATATATGAGCGTACTCAGCTCGAGATAGCTTGCTCAGCGGCACGTCAGTGGTAGTGCCCGATATGGTTTCCCTGACAAACACATCTAAGACGTCAATGATGCTTGTGGGCGTCGCGGAGTCCACATCATAAGTGATAGTGTCCTTCACCGCCGTAATAGTCTTGGCCTTAATTGTCCACTGATTGAGCCCTCTGTTAGCCCATTCGGCCAGCATCAAATTCAGAGACCTTTGAGCGGTCTTGAGGTCATACCCCGTTCTAAGCTCTAGTCCGCAACGCTCAAACGCCTCCTCGACGTAATCTGCAACATCGAGCTCAAAATCTTTGCTTCCGCTAGTCGCCATCCTCTCTCTCCGCGTACAGATTGTTGAAAATCTGCTGGACATCAAGAGTGTAGTCTAAGTCACTTTTGCTGTAATGGATATGTTGTGACGGGCGGAAGTCAGGCGCCCCCTCTCCTGTTTCAAACCAGGCGGGGTGTGTCACCCTCACGCGATTGTTGGGCAGCGCCACAATATTGCCCGTCCACGACCCAGCGTCTAAGAGTTCTAACACATGACTTTGCTTATGCTGCGCGGGATCGTCCGCGATCTCATTCTCAGAGTAATCCACCGTAAAATAGTATTTGGCGGGATAGGACTCTCCGTCAATAATCGCCAGCCAGGGACACGGGGTGGCTCTATCAAGGACATATACAGCATGATGGTGGGAGCTGCAGTCCCAGGGCTGCGCCGCCCACACGGGCATTGGCTCGGGCCACTCCTCTAAGGCCGTGTCACCCACCAATGCCGTAATAGGCATGCGAGCCCACATGGCACCGCCATGTACGTTAGGCTCATCATCATCGTCATAAGTTTCAGCGCCGGTGAATATCAGCTGAAAACTCAAGCACCGTGTAGGCATCGTAGTCACGGCGATCGCCATCGCGTGGATAAACTCGCCGTGATACTTTTGATGGTTATGCGTGTATTCCCTGCGCACCCAGCATTTGAAGTGGGGTACGTTACTTTGCAGATATGCCATCTATCTCCCGTATAGGCCGCTCTTATTGCTTGAGGGTGGACGCATGTTCCGCTTCACGCCGCCTTTGTTGCCGCCTTTGGTTTTCATGGCACCGCCTTTAGCCATGCCCTTGGACTTCATCATGCCGCCCTTGGCCATGCCTTTAGTTTTCATCATGCCGCCCTTGGCCATGCCCTTGGCTTTCATGGCGCCGCCTCGTTTTTTACCCGAGGTTTTTTTCATTTTATCGAGTTCTTTTTTGGTGGTGGCAGCGCCTGTTTTTTTGCGGATTTTCATCTCATCAATCTCTTTTTTTGTCACAGCGGCGCCTGATTTTTTACGCAGAGACCGCGCCTCTTCTTTTGTCAAAGCACCGCCTTTGGCGTAACCCTTAGACTTCATGGCGCCGCCTTTCTTCCTGCCTTTTGCTTTCATGGCGCCGCCCTTCATTTTTCCTGGCAATTTTTTCCTCATCCCCTGATCCATTTTGCGCATATTGTCCCTCAACTTTTTGCGATCTGCTGGACTCAAAGACTCATCTATGGGTGAGCCTGCTCCAGACCCAATGTTTTTAAAAAATTTGTCTTTCATTATTCTCAGCGACTTAGATCGACTTTGCAATTGATCATCACTAGGTGCCGTAAATGAATTGACTCGAGAGCCATCTTTCCTTTCATAAACGTATTGCGGGGGGTCACTCAACAATCTTATGCCCGTAAATTCAAGATTGCTCACATCATTTTTTTTTGAAGCCATGCCATCTGTCTCCAGTTATTTGGGAACCCGGGTGGTCTTGCGCTTGGCATTCATCATGGCGCCGCAGCCTCGAGCCTGGAGCTCTACCATCCCACCGTTACGCATATTGCGGGCGATCGCCTCACCGCGCTTCCGCTCGTATTTACTGATCTTACCGTCTTTATTAAGGTCAGACTTTTTAGCATCAAACTCCACGCTGCCTCCCGCTTTCTTTTTCAGAAGGTCAGCATCTGCCTTACGCGCACCACCCTTTCCGGTTGCGAAGGATCGGACTCTACCGCAGGCCCATGCGCTGGCGGGGACGTTACGAGAGCCGCTACTGTAGTAAGCCCCAAGACCGCGCTTGTAAACCTTATTGAGTGTAGAAACTGATTTGCCGCTGCTTTTCGCGTGCTTCTTGACGCACGCCGGCGTTCCACCGCCTCCCTTTTTCGCTGAGCCACCTTTCTTCATGCCCCTTGCCGCACGCTCCTTAGAGATGCGGTCCATTTCTGCTTTAGTCAACGTACCCTCCCTAGCCTTTTTGGCCGTCCGCTTCATTTCAGCTTCTTTGGCTTTTTTTTCTGAGCTGCTTAGACCCTCAAGGTATTTGAGCGGCGTACCGCTGCGATTTTTNGGAACCGGAGCAAACTTACGCTTGGCCATGATTACCTCATAATCATCGGGGTTCGAACACGGTCTACAACTGCCCGGCCAGGCACTGGCATAGCCGTTTGTTGCTGATCATTCGCCCCGGGCGCCTGGTATCCAATAGACTCTAGGTAATCTGCGATCTGTTTCTGTAGCGCCGTTAGGTCGAAGTTCCCTCCAAAGATGCCTGGTATCCCTTGCTCACGCAAACGATCGATAGCGATTTGCACGCTATCTGGCAGCACCGGCGATGTGTCTGCTGCTTGTGTTGTTTCTTGAACCGTCCCAAGCGTGTTGAGGAAAGCTTGCTGTGGACCTGTGGCTGCGATTGTTTCCGCAGCTGCCTCAGGAGCAGCGGCATCAGCTGCTGACTGATTCCTCATAAATTCAGCATATTCCGCGTTAGTAACCATGCCGTCATTGTTGAGATCGTAGCCTTGCTGTATGCCGTAGCTCTGCTTAGCCAGGGCCTCTAGACGAGTCATTCCGCTATCCATGAGCTCTTGAATCCGTGACTCTACGCCAGTGAACTCTGGATTCATCGACATTTGGAACTCAGCGTTTGTCACAACGCCGTCGTTATTGAGATCATAGCCCTTGCCGATCGATTTGAGCTGGTTATATAGGGCCTGCTCCCTAGTGAGTCCCTGATTGGCGGGATCCATAAGCTGAGCGATCCGTGCATCAAGATCTTGACGTGGATCGTCTGCACCTAGCACTGGGGTCGGTATTGGGTCTGTAACAGGAGCGCCAGTGTCAGGGCCGGTAGAGTATGGAGGCTCCGTTTGAGGAGTGGTCCGATCGTATACCGGGCGACTAAAGTACTCAGCAAAACCTTCATAGGGGCTCCGCATTCCGCCATATTCGCGCATTGCTTCTTGCATTACGGCAGAGGCGTTAGGGCCAAACAAAGACTCTTGAGTGGCGGGAGGCATGATAGGCATGGTGGATACCTCATCGCGGTCATCAATCCCGTTCCCATTACCGTCGATAAATCTCATGTCGCGAATCGCACCGCCTTCTTGCATGCGCGGTGGCGGAAGCCGCATGTCGCGCTGATCAGCGATTCGTTGTCTTGCTCGCCTTCTCGCCATAATCCTGTCCATCAAGCTGCCTACGCCCCCTGACGGCATATTACCTCCGCCCATCGGACTAAAAGGGCCTGGGCCACTAGAGGGGGGTATCTGCCCAAGTCTAGGCCCGCCAGTAGGCGGGCTCACTCTTGTGGGGATGTATGGGTTTCGCGGACCCGGTGGCATATTTGGATTCAGTAACTGCGTGCCGGGCGCTGATTGTCTTGCCATATTCGTAAAAAATCCCACGGGCTTCTCCCTCTACCAATTCTTGCAAGACCAGTAGCTGGCTGCAAAAACATCTTTTTTCTTTTCTACCGCGTCACAATTATGACGGGCTCGAAAATTCTTACGGCGCCCAGGCTGATCTTTTTTGATAGTCATGTTGGGATCGCCATATCTCACAATCTTTACCTGGTCCCCTTTTTTTGCGAGAACCTTGAACTTTTTATTTCCCCCAGGCGTCCTTACCTGTTTGTTATAACCAGGGAAGCGCTCGCCTCGATAAACGAGCGAGCCCCCCTTGGTGCGTTTGACATCTTTGACATCAGCCATAGCTTTTGATCAATTCGAGAATGATCATATAACTATCACCACTTGAGTGGCCCACGGTCGTAAAATCCAGGTCTCCGGTTTTTCCAGAGCCTGCATTATTTGGGATGCCAGAGAAGTTGGAGTAATCATGGTGACCGTTTGAGTTCTCGGACAAGCCAATAGCCAAAACATTGCTTGACGCATCGAACTCAATTTTTACGGACATGCCAGTGCACTGCCACCAGATCTTATTGATGGTGACAGCGGTGCAAGCCTCTCCGCGAGTGTTGCTCTCCAAAGCGGATACATCCACNTTTTTNACAGCGGACTCGCCGGTGCCATCACTGGCGTTNGTAAATTTCAAGACGGCTTTACGTTCACCGTCTTGAATCGTTTGAGATGTGACAGCGTCTGCCATTGTAGATCTCCTTAATTAGAGCTCTGTATTAGCAGTACGCTCTTTCATGGCGGTAATGTAATCGACCGTGAGTACCTTTGCAGCGGCTGCGCCGTTTTGGATACCGAAAGAAACCGTCAACTCTTCATCGTCTGGCGCGTTGGTGGACGCCACAGTGCCAACTTCAG
>FUFK010039072.1_pt1 | contig 19416 bp, 21 predicted proteins | sample 1021851 | NCBI WGS metagenome assembly FUFK01 (sample SAMEA51879418, study PRJEB19060) | metagenome
ATTGGTATATTGATAATGTCGACAATATCAATTTTTTCTTCTATTATTGTTAATATTATAAAAATAAGTAATTAAGGTTTTTATGAAAGTAAAACAGGTTCATAAAAATATTGGTGTTTCAATTGAAGGTATAGATCTTTCAAAGATAGATGAAAATACATTTCAAAAAATCAAAGATCTATGGGTGCAATATTTAATTATAATATTTCCAAAGCAAAATATTTCTGATGAAGATCACATTAAATTTGGAAAAAAATTTGGTGAACTTGAAATGCATCCCTCTTTATCTCATAGGTCTTCAAAAAACCCTGAAATTTATCGAGTATCCAACGTAGACGAAAATGGAAAAATTATTCCAAATAAAGAAACTTCTTGGCAGTATTTAAAACAATCTTGGTTATGGCATACAGATAGTTCTTTTAGAAAAATTCCGAGTAATGGCTCAATTTTACATGGAATCTCTACCACAAATAAAGGTGGAAATACTCTATTTGCAAATATGTATAAAGCATATGAGGATTTAGACGAGATATTAAAAGAAAAGATACGAAATCTTAGAGTGGTACATGATCATGAATATATAATAAAGTTATCAAAGGAGTTAAGTAGAAGAAAAAATAAAGGTAATTATGATAAACTTGACCCTGTAATCCATCCATTAGTAAGGAGGCATCCAGTAACTAAAAAACCATCTCTTTTTCTCTCTCCACATACAATGGTTAAAATTGTAGATTATGATTACGATAAAGGAAGAAAACTATTAGAAAAATTAATAGAGCATTCTATTCAATCAAAATATGTTTATGAGCATATATGGAACAATGATGATATTGTAATGTGGGATAACAGATGTACAATGCATTCAGTAAAGCCCTTTGATAATAATATTATCAAAAGAATTATGCATAGGGTTACGCTAGTTGGTGATAAAGAGCCAGTAATGGCATAGTGTCTATGAACGANCAAGACATTCCAATAATTGACGCACATCACCACTTTTGGGATTTAGATAAAAATTATTACCCTTTTTTGTCAGATCATTATGAAGAGAATTTCTTTTTAGGTGATTACAGCGATTTAAAAAAAAACTATCTTCCAGAAAATTATGAAAAAGATACAATAAATCACAACATAGTCGGAACAATTCATTGTGAAGCTGAATGGGATAGATTGGATCAAGTAGGAGAGACTAAATGGCTAAAAAGTATAAAAGATAAACATAATTTACCCACAGCTGTTGTTGCTCATGCCTGGTTTCATACCAAAAATGCTGAAGAAGTTATTGAAAAACAAGCATCTTTTGATTTTGTTAAAGGAATAAGATCAAAGCCCGTTGTAAAAAATAAAGAAAGTGAAAGTTATGGTAATTATGTTGGAACTATGCAAGACCAAAAATGGAGAGNTGGNTTAAAACTTTTAGAAAAATATAATTTGAATTATGATTTAAGAATTCCATCTTGGCACCTAATTGAGGCATTACAAGTTATTAGACTTATTCCGAATGTAAAAGTCATTATTAATCATGCAGGTTTTCCATGGGATCGAAGTAAAGATGGAATACTAAAATGGAAAAATTCTTTAAAAGTTTTAGCTAACGAAGAAAACGTTTATATCAAACTTTCTGAATTTGGCGTTAAAAACCAAGATTGGAACTTTGAGGAGAATAGANAAATTATATTAAATGTAATTGATATTTTTTCTCCATCTAGATGTATGTTTGCAAGTAATTTTCCAGTTTCAAGTTTAAAAATTAGCTTTAATGATCTTTATAATAATTATAANAAAATTGTAAAAAAATTTACTTTGAGTGAAAAAAAAGATCTNTTTTNTAACACAGCATTNAANGTTTATAAATTAGATTTAAAAATTGAGGAGTAAAAACTCCTCAATNTAGGACTATATATTNATTAAAACATTTGAAGATNTAAGTGTTCCATATTCATTTGCCTCACTGACAAGTTTTTGAAACTCTTCAGACATTCCTACTCTATCAACAATTTCACCCATAGAGGCAATTGATGAATAATAGTATACAACAAATAAAGCATCCATTTTGTCTGCAATAATTGGTCGAAGTGCCAACATTTTCGAATCTTCTTTTTGNACTATTTCATCAACTTTAGANAGNAACTCAATTGCTTTAGGCATNGATTTTCTATTCATNTCATATTCTCTGAGTAAGAGGACATTATGATCTGGGGAAGGAGAACCATAAACACTTGTATAAATTTCAGGNCCNATTAGTGTTGCTGCTGGATTATCTTCTCTTTCTTTCATTAAAGAAATCATTTCAGGATNTTTAGAGTATGNTTCAAAAGATTTTGTAGCTTCAGTCATGNTTTCAAAAATTGTAGTAAGTTGAATAGAACCGTTTAAAGANCCACCNACAAACTTAGCNGCTCTTGCTTTTGCNCCAGCCTTTATNACTAAATCTTTAAATCTTGTNACTCTTGACAAAACCACATCGGTTTTACCAGGTAATGGTTTTGCAATTCTTCTAGATACTATTGTCAATTNATTCTCCTCTGTTAAATTAAATTATNTTNTATTATATCAATACTATTGATAATGATTATCATTGTAANAATNCGTGTATTAANAATANTTTTTTAAAAAAAAGATGCTTTTATGACTAATAATTATACAAAAATTTTGAATTCACTTCCTAGCTCAATTCCTTTTGTTGGTCCAGAAGCTCAAGAGAGAATATTAGATAAATTTTTTGATTCGCGTATTGGTGCTAATGAAAGTGTTTTTGGCCCATCATCTGAAGCACTAAAGGTGATGAAAAATGAGCTCAATTCTCTTTGGATGTATGGTGACCCAGAGAATTACGACCTTAAAATTGAAATAGCCAAAAAGCATAATGTAAAACCAGAAAATATTATTATTGGTGAGGGTATTGATGGACTTTTAGGTTATCTTGTTAGGATGTTTGTAGAGCCCAGGGATAATGTTGTTACAACTGACGGATCTTATCCAACATTTAATTATCATGTAAATGGATATGGTGGAAAATTAAAAAAAATTCCTTTTAAAAATGACTTTGAAAATCTTGATAGTTTATTGAAAATTTGCAAAATTGAGTTTCCAAAAATTGTGTATGTTTCAAATCCAAATAATCCGATGGGAACTTTTAATAAAAAAGCTGAAATGAAAAAATTTATCACCGAAGTCCCTAGAGAAACACTAATTTGTCTAGATGAAGCATACGCCGATTTTGTTTCTGTAGACGAATTGATTGACATAGATATCAATCAAGAAAATTTAATTAGAATGAGAACTTTTTCAAAAGCTTATGGGTTGGCAGGTGCTCGTATAGGTTATGGCATAGGTCATAAAAAATTAATNAATAATTTTGATAAAATTAGAAATCATTTCGGCATGAATAGGGTCTCTCAATTTGCTGCCATAGCATCATTAAAAGATAATAAGCACTTAGAAGATGTAATTTTAAAAGTAAAAAAATCTTTAAAAAAATTAGAACAAATTGTAATTTCAAATAATTGCAAATTTATAAAAAGTTATACCAATTTTCTTGCTATTGATTGTGGCTATGATGGTATTTTTGCAAAAAATGTTTTAGATTTTTTAATATCAAATGGCATTTTTGTAAGAATGCCTTTTACTAGTCCAGAAAATCGTTGTATAAGAGTATCAGCAGGAACTGATAAAGATTTAAAATTATTTGAAGAAAAATTTCCATTAGCGTTATCTAATGCGAAGAAAAAATTAAATTTAAAATAACGGAGAATAAAATGTTACAAAACTATCCAAATACACAATTATTTTTAGATGGAGAATGGAGAGATTCCGTTTCTAAAGAAACCTTAGAAATTATTAATCCAGCCACGGAAGAAGTTATAGGAAAATTATCACATGCTAGAAAAGAAGATCTAGATATTGCTCTATCTGCCGCAGATAAAGCTTTTAAAGAGTGGAAGGATGTTTCTGCCTATGAAAGATCAAAAATTATGAGAAAAGCTGCTGATATTTTTAGATCAAGAGCAGATTATATTGCAAAACTTTTGACTATGGAACAAGGCAAGCCTTTAGCGGAAGCAATGATAGAAACTCTAGGTGCAGCCGATTCAATTGAATGGTACGCTGAAGAAGGTAGACGCGCTTATGGTAGAATAATACCTCCAAGGGCAAAAGGTATTTATCAATTTGTTTTTAAAGAACCAGTTGGTGTAATAGCAGCATTTACTCCATGGAATTTCCCAATAAATCAAGTTGTTAAAAAAATAGCTGCTGCNTTTGCTGCAGGTTGNACAGCTATTGTNAAAGGNCCTGAAGAAACNCCAGCAAGTGTTGCTGAATTGGTAAAAGCTTTTGATGAAGCTGGAATGCCAAAAGGGTCTCTTAATCTTGTTTTTGGAATACCTGCTGAAATATCTGAATATTTAATACCGCATCCAATTATTCGAAAAGTNACATTTACNGGTTCTACAGCCGTAGGTAAACAGCTTGCTGCTCTAGCTGGTGCACATATGAAAAGAGTTACTATGGAATTAGGAGGACATTCTCCTGCTATAGTGTGTGAAGATGCTGATGTAGATGTAGCGGTAAAAATATTAAGTGCTAATAAATTTAGAAATGCAGGTCAAGTTTGTATCTCACCAACACGTTTTTTAGTCCATGACTCAGTTTACAATAAATTTGTTGATGGCTTTGTAAAAAAAGCAGAGGAACTTAATGTTGGTAATGGTCTTGAAGATGGCGTCAAAATGGGTCCTTTAGCTCATGATAGAAGATTGACTGCTATTGAAGGCTTCGTTTCAGATGCAGTTGAAAAAGGTGCAAAAATTCTTACTGGTGGAAAAAGAAAAGGCAATAAAGGATACTTTTTTGAACCAACTGTAATGACCAATGTTAGCCAGGACGCAAGAATTATGAATGAAGAACCATTTGGGCCATTGGCACCAATTTCATCATTTTCAAAAATGGAAGAAGTTATACAAGAAGCTAATAGACTTGATTATGGGTTAGCTGCATATGCTTACACTAATTCAAATAAAAAAGCTCAAGAATTAGGAGCTGGTATTGAAAGTGGGCAAGTTTCAATCAACCATCACGGATTAGGATTAGTAGACACTCCATTTGGTGGTGTTAAAGATTCAGGTTATGGTTCCGAAGGTGGTCCTGAAGGTTTGGATGCTTATATGACTACTAAATTAGTTTCTCAAACAGGTTTATAATTTTTTGTTATTAGCTTTATGAATCACTGGGTAGCTCTAGATTGGGGAACATCTAATTTTAGAGCTTACCTAATGGAGAATAATAATGTTATTGATCAGGTTTCTACCCAAGAAGGCATGAAATTTGTTGATCAAAAAGAATTTGAAAATACACTTGTAAAAAATATAACTCCTTGGAAAAAAAAATTTGATATCAATATTGTTATTGCTAGTGGAATGGTAGGGGCAAAACAAGGTTGGATTGAGGTGCCTTATATAAAATCTCCCTGTAATATCAGGAACCTTAATTTTAAAACTATAAATATTCTTGATGATATTAATGTCCATATACTATCAGGTGTATCTCAATCTAATCCATCGGATGTAATGAGAGGTGAAGAAACTCAAATAGCTGGTTTTCTTTTAAATAATATTGGTTTTAATGGTTCTATATGTTTACCAGGAACACATAGTAAATGGGTCAATTTGAAAAGTTATAATATTCATGAATTTACTACATATTTAACTGGTGAGTTATATGAAATAGTAAAAAAATATTCTATTTTAAAACATAGTTTAAATACTACTAGACTTGAAGATGAAATTGTTAAATCGGCTGCTAATTTAATTATAGAAAATCCATCTTTTATTTCTAATAAGCTATTTGAAATACGCGCTGAAAACTTGTTAAAAAACTCAAATCAAACATCCAATAATTCAAAATTAGTAGGTTATTTATTAGGAATAGAATTGTCTGGGAGTAAGACATATTGGGAAGATAAAGACTTAGTAATAATTGGTTCTTCAAATTTGAATAAGTACTATGAATTAATATTAAATGGAAGATCAAAATCTATTCAATTATTTAATTCAAATGACATGGTTTTGAATGGTCTATCCTTTTTTAAGAAAAGTTTAAACCTATGAAATATTTACCGTTAATTGCAATATTAAGAGGCATAACTACTAATAAAGTTTTAGATATAGCTGATATATTGATTGACAATGGTTTTAATATAATTGAGGTACCTTTAAATTCGCCAAACCCACTGAAAAGTATTCAATTATTGGTTAATAAATACACTGACAAAGCACTCATAGGAGCAGGTACTGTTTTAAATGTTAAAGAGGTAAAAGATGTATTTGACACCGGAGCAAAGTTAATAGTTTCTCCGAACACTAATGAAGATGTTATTAAAGAAACAAAGAAATTCAAAATGGTAAGTATTCCTGGTTGTTTTACAGCTTCAGAGGCATTGTTAGCACTTAATTCAGGTGCTGATGCTTTGAAGTTTTTTCCTGCTTCAAGTTTAGGCCCAAAAACATTCAATGCTATTAGTCAAATACTTCCCAAAAATACTAAATGCTTTGCTGTTGGAGGAATTAATTCTTCTAATATGAAAGAGTGGATTGATTTTAATATTTCTGGTTTCGGTATTGGAACTAACATTTATAATCCTAAAATGGGTTTATATGAAATTAAAAATAGAGTTGAAGATTTTACAAAAATGTATCAAGCTATTAGNAGAAATAAATTAANTAAAATTTCTTTTTAAATTAAATAATGTACGCAAGAACAATCAAAATAAATTTTAAAGATAAAATGTCAAAAGACATGTTTGTAAACTTTACAGATAATAAAGCTGACGCCCAAGGAATAAAAAACGGTACATTACTAAAGTTTATATTTGAAAATTCCGATACATCAGCAACATTGGTGTTATTGTTTCCTGACTTTCATACATTTAAAAAAGACCATGATAATTTAGCTGGACCGATTATAGAGTCTTTAAAAAAACAAGAGTTAAAAATTCAATTAGAAGATGGTCCAATTGTAGGGTCAACAGCTGTGAAACAAAATTTTATTAATGTATTAAAAAATAATGCTACTTTTTATGAATAAAAAAAATTAAATTTCTTGCATTATTTTTTTTTAATGATAATAGTTACCTAGTATACTGTTACCTAGGAAACTATTAATGGAAGAAGATTATAAAAATAATATTGGTTTTCTAATTCATGACGTTGCTCGTCTAATGAGAAACCTTTTTGATAAAAGAATGTCAGAGCTTGGTTTAACTAGGTCACAATGGTGGATACTTAATTATCTATATTTTAATGAAGGGATAAATCAATCTGAATTTGCAAAATTATTAGATTTAGAAAAAGCTCCATTAAGTAGGTTATTAGATAGAATGGAAAAAAAAGGATGGATAATAAGAAAAAGTGACAAAGTTGATAAAAGAATTAAAACTGTTTTTTTATCAAAAAAAATTAAACCCATTATCATCAAAATGAGAGATAAGGCTCAACAGACTAGGCAAGAGGCCCTCTCAAATTTAAGTTATATTGAAGATCAAAATCTAAGACATTATCTAAAAAGAATAAAAGAGACCTTAGTAAATAAAAGTTAATCAAATGATTTCAAAAATAATAAAATCTAGAATATTCTTATTAGTAATTGTCCCAATTTTTTTGATATGGATAATGTTAGGCTATTATTATTCGCTTGGTAAATTAATCAAAACCGATAATGCTTATGTAAAGGCACCTATAATTTCGGTACAAAGTGAAGTTTCTGGTAAAATAAAAGAAGTCTTAATTAAAAATAATCAATTTGTAAAAAAAGATCAAATTTTATTAACCATAGATGATGAAGATTTATCTATCAAATTAATTGAAAATGAACAAACCCTTAAATCTATTGAAGAAGAAATTAAATCCAAAAAATCAAAGTTAAATGAAATTGAGCAAGAAATTTTAATAGCTCGTGAAGATATTAAATATAGGAATAATGAAGAAAATAGAATAAAAAACTTAATTAATAACAAAATTAAAATTGCTGAAAGTGAAGTTAATTTTTTTAAATTAGAATTTAATCGGCAGTTAATGTTAACAAAAAAAGGTTTTGGNATCAAAAAACANCTTGAGGATGCAAAGTTTAAATTTGACAAAGCAAAAACAAATCTAATTTCATTAAATTTAAATAAAGAAGTTGATGAAGCAAAATTTTATAAAAAAATTGCTATAAAGCAATTGAGTTTACTTGAGAAGAAAAAAGAAACAATATTAACAACACTGGGTGGAAAAAGAAATGTTGAAGTAAAAAATCATCCTCTATACTTGAAACAAAAAGCTGTAATAAATGGAATTAAGTTAAATATTAGAAAATCAATTATTAGAGCTGATAAGGATGGATTTGTTGCTAACATGAATCTTGAAAAAGGTGAAGTCGTAAGGCCAGGTCAAAAACTTTTTGTAGTTGTTCAACAAGACAAAATTTATGTTGAGGCAAACTTTAAAGAAACTCAAATAACGAATTTGAAAATTGGACAAAAAGGGGAATTTATTCCAGACTCTTTTCCAAATTTAAAATTTAAAACAGAGATAGAAAGTTTAAGTCCTGCAACAGGTTCAGAATTTGCAATTTTGCCTGCTCAAAATGCTTCTGGAAACTGGGTAAAAGTTGTTCAAAGAGTTCCTATAATTTTAAAAATTAAAGAATCTTCAAGTTTAAATAATCCTAATTCAAAGTTAAAAGTTGGCATGACAGTGTCTGTTGTTGTAAATACTGAATTTAAAAAAGATATTCCATTTATTATAAGTCCTATTGCAAATTTATTTTATAAATTTCATACACTATAATAAATGTATTTTTCTGCATCTGAAAATTATTTTAAATGGTTGATCCTTCTGACAGGTTCATTTGTTACAATGCTCTATGGCATGGCTGTTTTTATTGCAACTATAGCACTTCCCGATATGATGGGTGCTCTATCTGCTACCCAAGATCAAATAACCTGGTCAGTGACAGGAAATATAGTTGCAACAGCAATATTTACACCATTTGCTGGTTGGTTATCAAATAGATTTGAGATTAGATATATATTAATTATAAGTGTAATTGGCTTTACCCTCTCATCTGTTTATTGTGGATATTCGTCTTCCCTTGAAGAAATTGTTATTGCTAGATTTTTACAAGGTGCCTTTGCTGCTCCACTTCCGCCTTTGTCGCAAGCATTAATATTAGGTGTATTTCCAATTAATCAAAGAAGTCTAGCTATGGCAGTTTGGGGAATGGCAAATATATTGGGATTAGTGATTGCTCCAATGATAGGTGGTTTTTTAGGAGAAATTTTAGAGTGGAGATGGATTTTTTATTCTCTAATTCCTTTTGGAATTATTGCGTTTATATTGGTATATTTTATAGTCCCTTTTCATCAAAACAAAGCTACAACTTCTCTAGATTGGTTAGGTTTTCTATCTATTTCAGTATGTGTGGGATCTCTTCAAATATTGTTTGATAGAGGGGAGAGAAATGGATGGTTTGAAAGTAATGAAACTTTATTTCAATTAGCTTTAGCTCTTATTACATTTTATATTTTTATTGTTCATAGTATTACTTCTAGAGGACCTTTCATAAATTTAAAAATCTTCAAAGATTGGAATTATTCTCTTGGATTAATTTTAATTTTTTTCTTTGGAATGTTAAATTTTGTTCCTATGATAATTTTTCCACCACTCTTACAAGAATTAAGAGGTTATCCACAATCAATCATAGGGCTTTTGATTGGTGTTAGAGGAATAGGGGCTTTTTTTGGGTTTGGTCTAATGGCGCTAGCATCAAGACTAGATCCTAGAGTTTCTCTAACAATAGCATTTTCTTTACAAGGACTCTCAGGTTTGTATATGGCTTCGTTTAATATAGATATGACTTTTTCACAAGTTGCATGGGCAGGAATAATTCAGGGAATAGGAGTAGGCATGGCGTGGGTTCCAATAAGTGTTTTAACATTCTCTACTCTAGATAAACGTTATTTTGGTGAAGGTACGGCAATGTATCATTTGATTAGAAATGTAGCTTCTAGTTTTTTTATTTCGATTACAGTTGCAGTTGTTTTACATACTGGCCAAATAAGTTTTGGTAATTTAAGTTCTTTAGTTACAGATTGGAATATGGGTTTAGCTTTAAATTTTACGGATCAATTTATAGAAAACTTTGATCAGGTTACAATTAAGAATTTGACTTCAGAAGTTAATAGACAAAGTTTAATGATTGGGTATATAAATTCATTTATGTTATTTGCAATTGTAAGTTTTTTAACAATACCTTTTTTATTTTTAATTAAGGAAAAAAAATAATGAAAGACATAATGCTTTTAGATGGCGGTATTGGTCAAGAACTAGTTAAACGAAATTTATCAACTAAAGATCCTTTATGGTCGGCTAGAGTTCTTCTAGATAATTTTGAATTAGTTAAAAATTTACATATCGAATTTCTTAATTCAGGCAGTACAATAATCACAACTAATTCATATTCTTGTACACCTCAAAGATTAAAAAGGTTTAATCTTGAAAATGAATTTAAGAATTTACAAAAATTAGCCTTAAGAGCTGCAAAAGAAGCTATAACAGAAACTGGATTAAATAATAATGTCAAAATAGCTGGGTGTTTTTCTCCACTTCCAGGAAGTTATTTTAAAGATAAATCAATTAGTAAAAAAGAAATGATTGAAACATATTTATCAATAGGTGAACTTCAAAAAGATGATGTTGATTTTTTTATCATTGAAACAATGTCTTCAATTGATGAAGCAGTAAATGCAGTAGAAGCACTATCTAATTTTAATAAGAAAATTTTAATATGTTTCTGTTTGTCAGAAGGTGATGGTACAAAATTATTTTCTGGTGAGGATTTAAGTAAAGCTTGCGATCTAATTCAAATTGATAAAATAAGCGGACTTTGTCTAAATTGCTCTCAATTTGAAGACATTTCAATAGGTTTAGATATATTAAAAAAATATGGCTTACCTTTTGGAGCTTTACCAAATAATTTTCAATCAGTAAAACCTCTTAAACTTGGAATGTCTGTTGACAATATAAAAAAAAGAAATGATATTTTAATTGAAGATTTTGTAAATTACTCAAATATCTGGTTAAAAAAAGGATGTACAATTTTAGGTGGATGTTGTGAAATTACACCAGACTATATAAATGGACTAAATCAATTTTTAATGAAAAATAAATATAACAAAGTAAATTTTTTTAATTAGGGTATTGTATGCAATTTAAAGGATCAAAAGAGTATGTCTCTACTGACGATTTATCTATAGCAGTTAATGCTGCAATAAATCTTGAAAAACCATTATTAGTTAAAGGAGAACCAGGTACTGGAAAAACTGAGTTAGCAAGACAAATATCTAAAAGTTTAAATTTAGAAATTATCGAGTGGAATATTAAATCAACTACAAAAGCTCAACAAGGACTATACGAATATGATGCAGTAACAAGGTTGAGAGACAGTCAATTATATAAAGATAAAATTGATGATATCTCAAGATACATAAAAAAAGGTAAAATTTGGCAATCATTCGAAAGTGAACAACGAGCTGTTTTATTAATTGATGAAATAGATAAGGCAGATATTGAATTTCCAAATGATCTTTTACAAGAATTAGATAAAATGGAATTTCATGTTTATGAAACAGGAGAAACTATTAGAGCAAAAAAAAGACCAATAGTTATAATCACCTCTAATAATGAAAAAGATTTACCTGAGGCTTTTTTAAGAAGATGCTTTTTTCATTACATAAACTTTCCCAATGTTCAAACTTTAAAAAAAATAGTTCATGTCCATTACCCTGATATTAAAAAAAATTTATTAGATAACGCTTTAAAAATATTTTTTGAAATAAGAGAAGTTAAAGGGTTGAAAAAAAAACCTTCAACCTCAGAAGCACTTGACTGGATAAAATTACTATTAATTGAGGATATAAGCCCATTAGAATTAAAAAAAGATTCTAAAGATTTATTACCAAAACTACATGGTGCACTTATAAAAAACGAGCAAGACATTCATCTTTTTGAAAAGTTAGTTTTTATGTCCAGAGGACAGAATTAGGATGTTTTTAGATTTTTTTTTAGATTTAAAAAAAGTCAAAATACCAGTATCTTTAAATGAATACTTTAATTTTTTGGAAGCACTAAAACAAGGCTTATCTTTATTTGACTTAAATTCTTTTTATTATTTAGCTCGTTCTAGTCTCATAAAAGATGAAAAATTAATTGATCGCTTTGATTTGGTTTTTTCTAAGTATTTTAATGGTTTAGATGACATTCAACTTGATGATATTTTGAAACATTTAAAAGTACCTAAACAATGGATTGATAAATTAATTGAAAGAAATTTTACTAAAGATGAAATCAAAAAAATTAAATCATTGGGTGGTTTAGATAAATTAATGGAAGAACTAAAAAAAAGAATAGAAGAGCAAAAGAAAAGACATCAAGGTGGAAGTAAATGGATAGGAACTTCTGGAACATCTCCATTTGGTGCTTATGGATACAATCCAGAAGGATTTAGAATTGGTCAAACTGAAAGGGGTCAAGGCAAAGCTGTAAAGGTTTGGGATAAAAGAGAGTTTAGAGACTTTGATGACAAAAAAGAAATTGATACAAGAGGAATGCAAGTAGCTTTAAAAAAACTCAGACAATGGTCTAGGACTGGTTTTAGTGAAGAATTAGACATAAATGACACAATATCATACACTGCAAAAAATGGATTTTTAGATGTAAAAACCAGGCCTGAAAAAGAAAATTCAATAAAAATTCTTTTGTTTTTAGATGTTGGTGGCTCTATGGATGAGCATGTTTACAAAGTTGAAAGTTTGTTTTCAGCTGCGAAAAGTTCATTTAAGCATTTAAAACATTTTTATTTTCATAATTGTTTATATGAGGGTGTTTGGAAAAATAATTCTAGAAGATGGTCAGAACAATTTGAAACCTTTGAAATTTTAAGAACTTATGGTGAAGATTATAAATGTATATTTGTTGGTGACGCATCTATGAGTCCTTATGAAATTATGATACCTGGGGGTGGAAATGAACATTATAATGAGGAAGCTGGTCATGTTTGGTTAGAAAGAGTAACAAATAAATGGAGTTCTCACTTATGGATTAACCCAACACCTAAAAAATATTGGAGTTATTCTCATACAACACAAATTATAAAGCAGATTTTTGATAATAAAATGGTTCCACTAACAATAGAAGGACTTGTTGAAGGAACAAAAATTTTATCCAGAAAATTTTAATATATGGTTTTAAATAATGTTAAAGGTTTTGATGGTCCATACGAAGCTCCTTTGAAGCTTCCTACAAGGAAAGTTTTAAAATCTTGGATTGATTATAACGGTCACATGAACGTTGCTTATTATACAATGGCAATAGATAATTCAATTGATTATTTCTTAGAAGAAATTTTGGGAATTGGTGAAACGCACGCTAAAACCAATGACCAAGGACCATTTGTTGTACAAGCAAATTTTAATTATTTAAATGAAATGGTATATAAGCAAAAATTTTTTGTTCAATGCTCACTTATTAATTTTGATACAAAAAAAATGCATTTATTTTTAGAATTAATTTCATCAGATAATAATCAAATTATGGCATATTCTGAACAATTATTATTAAATGTTAATTTAAAAAAAAGGAAAACAGAAAATTATTCAAAATGGGTTGTAAAAAGATTAAAACAATTAAAGAATGATCATAAAAATATTCAATTTCCAGAAAATATAGGTCTTTCAATAAAAATTAAAAATCCTATTCTTTAGCGTCTTTTATTGATAAATAGGTTGTTGAAATTAAAATAATTATTCCTCCAATAATTACAAAAATATCTAATTTTTCATCGAACAACATTATGCCAGCTATTACAGACCAGACTAGCTGAAGGAAAGTAAATGGTTGAATTATAGTCATTGTTGTAGCTTTTATTGCCATCGTCATAGTCAAATGTCCAATCGTAGCAATTATAGAAATCAAAATAATAATTGAAATTTGATCTGTATTTAATTCAACCCAATGAATTAAAGCTAAAGGCGTAAGAAAGATTGTAGTAAATANTGATAGAAATCCTACNATCTCNAGAGAACTTTTTGTNTTNGCTAAATACTTGACCATTAAATAAGAAAAAGAAAAAANAAATGCTGCTAGGAGCATTGAATATTGTCCTAAGTTAACTTCTTGAAAACCAGGCCTTAAAATTATCATTGCTCCAATAAAAGATAACGTAATAGCAAATGCTCGAAATCCTTTTATGTTTTCTTTAAATAATATAATGGCACCAATACATACAAATATAGGAGTTAAATATCCTATTGCAGTTACTTCAGCTATAGTTATTACTGTCATCGAATAAAACCAAAGACTTACTCCAATGGCATGGAAAAAACTTCTTAGNATAAATTTATTGATTAATTTAATTTGAATGTCTCTAAAACTATTTATNATTATTGGCAGTAAAAAAATGGTACCAAATAAATATCTTAAAAATGCTGTCTGAGATGATGGAATTTTTTCACCNAGAATTTTNACAAATATTGTTACACCAACAAAAAATATTGTTGTGACAATCATCCAAAAAATACCAATCAAAGAAGATTTTTCTCTAAGTTTATTTAACATTATTAACATGTTAAATGAACTAAGATTAAAAATATATATAAAAGCTTAATTAGATAAAATTTAATTTTTTGAAGGTTTTGATAATTTCAATTGTGATTTAGTCATTAAAACTAATCCATTATTCTTATTTTTTAAATCACATAAATTAAAAACTTTATCAAAAATTTTTTCTTTTTGTTTATCATCAGCAACTATAGTTACAATTGCAGCTTCACCAAAAGTACCAAATTGTTTATTCTCAAAAAGATCGTCAGATCTTCCAGCGGCGTTTAATATTTGTAAAACACCTGGAGAGCTATTCATTTCTTCAAGAATCTTTTGACCATAATCTTTTTCAACAAGTGCTATTATTTCAACAGTCATAATTATCTCTTCATTTTAAATTTTTAATAACNGCGTCTGGAATATACGTAGCTACTTTGTCTAATTCTGATAAATACATAATCCCTTTTCCAGGTTTGTCTAACTCACCAGCAAGATACATTGCTTCAAATACTATTTCAGATTGTTCTTCTGAAACTATAACTCTTATAATTTCTTTTTGCTCATCGATAGTAACCCCCAGTAATCCTAATTTTTCTCTAATGCCAGTACCTCGAGCATAATTTATAGTAGCTCCTTGTGCACCACTATTTTTGGCAGCTTCCAGCACTTTTTCTGCTGATCCCATCTCTACTATGCATGTGATCAAACATGCGTTAGTAAGATAAGTTATGTTACGTTCACTCATATTAAAGCTCCTTTTCGGTAACAAGGTTTTGATCAATTGTATCTGATACATCCTCGTCTTGTGCAAATTTATTTTTAATTTGTATTATTATTCCCATTGTAAGTACTGCTATTATAGGACATATACTTGCCAATGATAATATTCCAAAACCTTCTATTGCAGATACGGCGTTTCCAAGACCTAATCCCATTGCAAGAACAAGAGGAACTGTAACAGGTCCAGTTGTAACACCAGCACTGTCCCATCCTACGTTTACGAATTCCTCAGATGAAAAGAAAGTTAATATTAAACCAATTGCATATAATGGTAAAAGTAAAGTGGCAAGATCTATAGAAAAGATCAACTTAGCGATTCCAAGAGATATACCAGTTGCCACCCCAATAGAAACACTNTACATAAGCATTGATTTTTTGAAAGCACCATTTGTTAAGTTCTGTACTGTAATACCAAGAGCATTTAATGCTGGCTCAGCTAAAGTTGCTCCAAATCCCAGTAAGAATGCAAAAACTATAACAATTATAAAACCTACAATTTCAGAATATATTGGAGATACATCACTAATCGGAATGTTCATAAATGCTGCTGGTAAAATACTGCCTGTTTGCGTTCCTATAGCCCCTAAACCGTATGTCAAACCAACATTGAAAATACACATGCCAATGATTGATAGAACTAAGCCATATATTGTTATTAGTTTATTTGGTAAACTACTTTTTAATACTATAAAAAGTACAAACATTAAAAATATTACTAATGGAAGGATTGCTCTTACTCCTAATATAATTTCAACAAATGGGGTTTNATCNAANATTGATTGATCTGNTACTACAACAGNAGANACANTTTTAGCAGATTCTATNATTTGNTCTGGAGAAATNGAAAAAGATACAAATAAAGCTAAAATTAANACGGCCATAATTGGNAATAATGAAGCCATAGTAACCACACCAAANCCTGAGAGTGAGGAATCACCTTTNCCAGCTGCATTTGCTATACCAATCCCAAGAGACAATACCAATGGGACTGTAACTGGACCAGTTGTAACAGCACCACAATCCCAGGCNAATCCCAAAATTGATCTAAGGTTTGGGTCAAACCATGCAAATATTGTTAATACAATAACTGGCGCAATTGTTATGTAAATTAAAGGTTTAAGTGACCAGCCTTTCACAAATCTAATGGTTCCAATAATGGCTGCTATACCAACACCAGCTCCAACCATTAAAACTAAAGGTAATGTCCAATTATTNAGAATTTCATAGAGATATGGTGCTTTATTTACATCAACTGAGGATCCAAANGCTTGNAAAGCNCCAATTGCTGGTTCAGCAAATGTTACACCAACACCAAGTATTCCAATAATTATTAAAACAACGATCATGCTAGCTTTTTTTGGCAAATTATCACCAATTATTGTTCCAAAGGGCATCAATCCCGTACTCAGGCCTTCCATAAAAACTGCAAGTCCCAAAATTACTGCAATTAAACCTCCAAGCAATGCAAGAAAATCTTGAACTGGGTATTGTAAAACAAAAAATTGAAACAATACAAGATATAACGCTAAAGGAATAACTGCTTTCATCTGTTCATATATTCGTGAGGTACAATAAGGTTTGATTAGATTAAANGCTTGTTGACCGGTAACTTTAATCTTTTTATTNTCNGAANTATTTTTAGTTAATAAATTATAACTTATACTTTTGTGTTTAAAATGAACATTGTTAATATAATCTGAATATTTCATAATAATCTTCTAACTAGTTTATAAATGATAATATTATTAGATTATAAAAAAAAATACAACTTTAGATATTTTAGTAGTCACATCCCTTGATAATTTGGTCCCCCACCCCCTTGAGGTGAAACCCAATTAATATTTTGAGTAGGATCTTTAATGTCACATGTTTTGCAATGAACACAATTTTGCGCATTAATCTGTANTTGTTGTACATTATCTTTCTCAACAATTTCGTAAACACCCGCTGGGCAATATCTCGTTTCAGGGTTATCATATTTTTCTAAATTTATCTTAATTGGAACAGATGCGTCTTTAAGTTGAAGATGGCAAGGCTGGTTTTCTTCATGGTTTGTTCCTGAAAATGAAACATTAGTCAATTTATCGAAACTTATAATTCCGTCAGGTTTAGGATATTTTATAGGATTATACTTTTCTTTATTTTCTAATGCTTCATGATCACTATGTTCGTGTTTTAAAGTCCATGGAGCTCTACCTCTAAATAAATATGTGTCAACAGCGCTATAGGCTAATGCTTTCCAAAATCCCCATTTAAAAGAAGGTCTTATATTTCTTACTGAATAAAGCTCTTTGAAAAGCCAACTATCTTTAATATTTTTTGAAAAATCCTTTAGCTCTTTTTCTTTTTCAATGTTTTGAATAATTGTCTGTGCAGCAATTATCCCAGACTTAATTGCTAAATGAGTACCTTTAATCTTTGGAACATTTAAAAAACCTGCTTCACAACCTACTAATAATCCACCTGGGAATGTTAATTTTGGTAATGATTGTATTCCTCCTTCATTTAAGGCTCTTGCACCATAGCTAATTCTTCTTCCACCTTTTAAATGTTTAATGATATCAGGATGGTGTTTAAATTGTTGAAATTCTTCGTAAGGGGATAAGTAAGGGTTTTTATAATCTAATCCAACAACAAATCCAATTGAAACTAAGTTTTTATCAAAATGATATAAAAAGGAACCACCATACGTGTCACTGCTTAAAGGCCAACCNGTAGTATGAACTATTTCACCAGCGTTATGATTTTTAGGATCAATTTCCCAAAGTTCTTTTATTCCTATTGCATATGTTTGATTTTGATTATTTTTATTTAAATCAAATTTACTCATTAAAATTTTTCCTAGGTGACCTCTACAACCCTCTGAAAAAATCGTTTGTTTAGCTAATAATTCTATGCCTGGTTCATAGTTAGGTCCTTTAGTNCCATCTTTTAATATTCCCATATCATTTGTTGCAACTCCTGATACACTTCCATCAGAGTTAAAAAGTATTTCACTTGCTGCAAATCCTGGATAAATTTCAACTCCTAAATTTTCAGCATACTGACCTAGCCAAGAACATAGTTTTCCAAGACTAATTATAAAATTTCCATGATTATTCATTTGAGGAGGGGTAGGTAATTTATATGATTTATCTTTCGTTAAATATAAAAAACTATCCTTTTTGGCTTTAGTCTTGAGAGGAATATCTGTTTCTTCCCAATTAGGTATCAATTCAGATAAACTTTTTGTTTCAATTACTGCGCCTGATAAAATATGTGATCCTATCTCAGAGCCTTTTTCAAGAATACAAACAGAAATATCTTTATTTTTTTCTTTACTAAGTTGTTTTAACTTTATAGCAGTTGCTAATCCTGATGGCCCTCCNCCAACTATTACAACATCATACTCCATTTTTTCTCGATTACTCATCAGTTTTCCTAAAGTTNTTGAAATTTNTATATTATTAATTATTAATAATATATATTATCTAAAATTCAATGATAGTTATTAAAAATTATAGAGAGTTTTATGGATCCATTGACAGGTGTTATAATACTAGCNATATATCCTATTGTTTTGGTAGGTGCTTTAATCTTATTTGGTAAATATTCAAAAGATCCAGAATAGGATATTAATTTTTTATTGATTTAAAAAATGCTTCAAATGGCATTTTGATACACGTATGTCTATTTTTTATATCTTGGATTGGCAGGAATATTTTTAATTCGTCAGGAAGTTCACTAGGATATTCATGATAGTTTTTAGTAAGCCATTTATCAAAATATTCCATAAAATCATTTGTTGGTAAATTTTTATTTAAAAAATAGTTTACAACAACCCCAGCTGAAGCTTCACACAAAGCACAACCTTTTACTTTAGCAGATANATTTTTTATACTATTATTTAAAATATTAACTCTAACTTCAACTAGATCACCACAAAGTGGATTTTTAACTTCTTTAGAAAAATTAAAATCATTTATTTCTAGACTTTTTCTATTAGCAGAGGCTAATTCTA
>FUFK010662801.1_pt1 | contig 19415 bp, 14 predicted proteins | sample 1021851 | NCBI WGS metagenome assembly FUFK01 (sample SAMEA51879418, study PRJEB19060) | metagenome
GTTCCACCAACTGATGAAATTGGTAGAGGTGAAGATCCCAATCCTCTTTGAACTTGCATTGCAGATACAACATCAGTTAAACCAGCCCAGTTACTCCAGTANACTCTNCCATTTTCCATGTCATTTACTGGCATACCATTGATTAAAACCGCGATGTTTTCTTGGCGAAAACCTCTAATGTTGATTCTAGAGTCACCAAATGCACCACCTTGACGAGTTGCATAAACNCCAGGTGTGGAGTTTAATAATTCAGGTAGTTCTAAGTTACCAATNCGGTCTTCGATTTCTGCTGTGGTAAGTGTTGAAACTGCAACAGGAGTTTCTCTATCTTTAGCAAGTGATACGTTTCCAAAAACTGTAACACCAGAAAGGATATTTTCACCTGGATTAAGTTCGATTGTTCCTAAATCTCCAGACTCACCAACAACTACCTCAACTGAATCATAACCAATGTACGATACAACTAATGTTGCACCAGTTTCTACACTAATCGTAAAAGCACCATTAAAGTCAGTCGAAACACCATCAGATGTTCCTTTAACAACAACGGATGCTCCTGGTAGGCCAGACCCGACCTCACTGTCTACAACAGTACCAGAAACTGAATTTTGAGCATAACTAGTTCCAAATATGAAAACAGTTATGAAGAAAAATATTAATTTTTTCATGTATTTATTGTTTAATTTATGTGGCAGAATTTACTATTTTTTTCTCATTCGATTGTTAAGTATATTTTAATTTTATGAACATACTTTTTAAAAAAAGGACAGGAGGTTAGTAAAAGAGTTTTCCTTGCTTTATTTATTGATTAATTTATCCAAAAGNTTTTTGGTAGAGGCATCGTGTTTAAGAATATTTTTTGATTCAATTTCTGTTAATAACTTACTGGCTAGAGATTTACCAAGTTCTACGCCCCATTGATCAAAACTAAATATGTTGAGTATGATTCCCTGAACAAAAACTTTATGCTCATACATTGAGATAATCATTCCCATTGACTCTGGACTGACTTTATCAAATAAAATTGTATTGGATGGATTATTTCCCTCAAATTTTCTAAATGGACTATCACCCATTGATCCTCCAACCATTAATGCCTGAGTCTGTGCAACAAAGTTTGACATAAGTTTGTTGTGTGCGTCATCATTGCCGTGTAATGAAGATTTAAAACCAATAAAATCACAGGGTATTAATTTTGTTCCTTGATGAAGTAATTGAAAAAATGCATGTTGTGAGTTNGTTCCTGTCCCCCCCCAAACAACAGTTCCGGTCTGATAATCAACTTTTTCAGAAAATCTATCTACACATTTTCCATTACTTTCCATGAGCATCTGTTGTAAATAGTTAGGTAAAAACTTAAGATATTCACTGTAGGGTAAAACAGCTTCTGTTTCACAACTCATAAAATTATTATACCAAATACTAATCAATGCCAAACACACAGGAATATTCTTATCATAATTTGAAACCTTAAAATGTTCATCCATTTTATTGGCTCCTTTTAGAAACTTTTCAAAATTTTCATACCCAATTGCTAATGAAACTGTTAATCCAACAGAACCCCAGACAGAAAATCTTCCACCGACAAAATCATACATTTTAAAAATATTTTCCTTATCCAGACCAAATTCTAATGCATATTTAATATTGGAAGTAACTCCTATAAAATGCTTAGAAATATCATCAATTGATCTCTTTTCAAGAAATTCTTTGATTTTTTTAGCATTAGTTAATGTTTCCTGCGTTGTGAATGTTTTGGAAACAATAACAAATAAAGTAGTCTCTGGGTTAATCACTTTTAAGATTTCTGAAAGGTGATCTCCATCAACATTTGATACAAAATGACAATTAAGTTCAGTTCTATAAAACCTTAAAGACTCAATAACCATGTTTGGTCCCAGATCAGATCCACCGATTCCAACATTTACTATGTCGGTTATTTTTTTATTTGTTGATCCTTTAGTTTTTCCAGATAAAATATCGCTTGTAAATTTTTTAATTTTTTGTCTATCGGAAAGAAGTTCTTTACCAATTTCAGAATTTAAATTAAAATCTCGCAATGCTGTGTGAAGAACCGATCTATTTTCAGTTTCATTGATTTTGTCACCATTGAAAAGAGAGTTTATATTTTTTTTCAATTCACAATTCTCACATAATTCAAGTAATAGTTCAAAAGTCTCTTTATCAATTATGTTTTTTGAAAAATCTAGAAACATATTTTCAAAATCAATAGAAAATTCTTCTATCCTGTTATTTGAGTTAGCAAAAAGATCAATAATTTTTGTATCAACAAGCTCCTCACTTTTTTTAAGTAGCATTTTCCATGCGGGTGTCATTGTGGGATTGATTTTGGAAAGACTCATTTTATGGTATAATACTTTTTAAATTTGACCCAAAGTTAGTTGATTTCATTTTATCTAACCTGGCTTTGACAGGTTTCATGTATGCAAGATACTCTTCCCTAAGTTTATTTGATATCGGCTTTGCCTCAGGAAGTTTTTGTTTTAAAGGGTCTACTTGTTTACCATTTTTCCAGAATCTATAGCATACGTGTGGCCCCGAGGTATATCCAGTCATTCCAACCCTTCCGATTCTATCCCCTTGATTAACATATGTCCCTACCTTTAAGCCTCTCTCTCTCATGTGTAAATATTGTGTTGAATAAGTTGCGTTGTGTTTAATTGTTACATAATACCCATTCCCCCTAGTGTAGCCTGACTTAACGACTCGTCCAGCTGCCGTAGCTCTAATTTCAGTTCCAACTGGTGCAGCGAAATCGGTACCATAATGAGGTTTGATTTTTCCGTAATACGCAATTTTTCTTCTAAGGTTAAATCTTGATGAAATTCTGCTAAATTGAACTGGCGAAAGAAGAAAAGCTCTTCTCAAATTTTTTCCATTTTCATCAAAATATTCATAGATATTTCTCAAACTGTCAGTCTTAAATTCAACAGCATAAAATGGTTTTCCCCTGTGTTCAAAAAATGCATTGTGTATTCTGTTTAAGCCTATATAGACGGAGTCATTAACGTATCTTGAAGTATACATTATTTTAAAATTATCTCCCTTTTCAAGTCTAAAAAAATCAATATTCCATGCATAGATTTCTGAGAGTTCATTTGTTAAAAGCGGGCTTAATTTTAAGCTTTCCATAGTTTCTGAAAGTGAACTGTAGATTGTTCCGGATGCTTCAAATTCTTTTAATTCAATTTTTTTTTGCCTTTTCTCAGCCCATATAGAATCAGATAATGAAACAACAACATAATCCACAGGATTAGGCTGGTAGATGAATACTTTTGGTATTTCAAGAGAATCTTTTGAGTAAAGAACTGTGTAAGGCCTACCAATATTAATTTTTCTAATATTGAATACTTTGTTTGTGGCTTGTACGATGTTGTAAATTTTAGGGTAAAATAGATTATTATTTTCTAAAATTTGACCAAAAGAATCTCCATTTTGTATGGTATCACGTTTTACATTGTAATCATTTAAAACATAACCAAATTCCTCAATGATTTTTTCTTTTTTTTCAATATCTATTAAATTTACTGAGTCATTGGAACTACAGAAAAATAAATTATAGCAAACCACTATCAAGCCTAGAAATAGAAAAATTTTCAATGCCAAACTTTTTAAGCTTATATTCTCCTTTTTTTTATCACTATTAAAATTCTCAAGCATANAAATTTATTCTACTATAATATTAAAGGGGTTTAATAGTCCTCTGAATCTAAAAAGATCAGCAGTAATTGAGCCAACCCTAAGATTAGCTTTGACTTTTATTGGAATTCTATTTTTATCATTTGTAACCCATAAAGATATACCTTCATTATCCCTAAAAACTCTCCCTGATTCCATGAAGGGAGTAAATTTCATGCATTCAACCATACCAAATTTTGTTTTCAAAATTTCTTTTCCTAAATATTTCATTTTAAAAGGATAGTTTTCGGCACTGAAAAATATATTTACAAAAATATAATCATTTGGTTTAAGTTGTCTTATATCTAAGTGCTTTCTGAGAAAATAAAAGGTTGAGACTAAATCTTGAATATCGTCTAAAAGTTTTATTTCTCTTTCATTTCCATTTAAAATATTTTTAAAATAACCAATATTATTTGTGTGGTCAAAGGTTGTTTCAGAATTTCTAATATAGCCTCCCTCATATATGTCTCTAACGGATTTTATTGGCCTAACAAAATCTTTTTCGAAATAGCTTTCATATAAATCTTCAACTTTGAAAAAAAGTCTAGCCATCCCAGTCGTTCTACCAATTGCGGATGCTTTATAAATTTTTTTTCCGTTTTGATTTATTTCATTTAAAGAAAGTGAAGCATAACTCGTATTAAAAAACCCGTACTTTAGTTTGTATTCAAGAATTTCTCCGTCAGCAAATGAATTATAATTATTACCATACAAGTTTTCTACTTGCGAATTGACTCTTGAGGAAAAAACAATTAAGCAAATTGTGATTTTAATTATTAATTTAAATTTTTTCAAAGGCTTCTAAAATTTTTTTTGCTTTGTCACCCCCAATTTCTTCCTTAATTTCTTCAAATGAAAGTTTTTTAATCATTGCAAGAGACTTGTACTTTTTCAAAAGTTTATTTTTGGTTATTTCACCAACACCATCAATTTTATCAAAAATCGAAGACATTGCATTTTTCACTCTTTTACTTTTATGAAACTCAATTCCAAACCTATGAGCTTCATTTCGTAAATTTTGAATAACCTTTAATGACTCAGATTTTTTATTTAGGTACAATGGAATGGAATCGCCAGGAAAATAAATTTCCTCTAATCTTTTTGCTATTCCAATAATTGTTACTTTTTTTTCAATATTCAATTTCTTTAAACTTTTTACAGCTGAACTTAGTTGGCCTTTGCCTCCATCAATAACTATTAATTGTGGTAAAGATTTCTTTTCTTCAATTAGTCTTCTGTATCTCCTGAAAACAACTTCTTCCATGGATGCAAAATCATTTGGACCGCTTACTGATTTAATATTGTATTTCCTATAATTAGATTTGGATGCCTTTGCATTCATAAAAACAACACATGCAGCAACGGTATTAGTTCCTTGAATATTCGATATATCAAAACACTCTATGTGAGAAGGAATATCATTCATTTTTAAATCAATTTTTAGTTGATTCAAAATTCTATTCGAATGTTTTTCAGGATCCAATATTTGGATTTGTTTTAGTCTCTCAATTCTAAATGATTTAGCATTTTTGATAGATAAATCCAACAATTTCTTCTTATCACCTAGCCTTGGAATTATAAACTTTGTATTTATTTCATTTGATAAATCATAATTAGATATTACGGTGTTAGAATTTGATTTAAATTTTTCTCTTGAATCAATAATGACCAAACTTAAAATATCACTTTCTTTTTCATCTAATTTTTTCTTTATCTCTTTATTTTGGAATCTTATTACTCTACCATGAGCTATTTGAAGATAATTGGTATACGCATACTCAGAGTCTGATATAATACTGAAGACATCAATGTTATTTAATTTGTTGCTTACAACAGTGGATTTAGATTGATAATTTTCTAGTAAAAGTAGATTTTCTTTAATCTTTTGTGCATCTTCATACTCAAGATTCTTAGAGAATTTCAACATACTCATCTTAAGTAGATTTTTCACATCTTTTAAATTGCCCTTTAAAATTTTTTTTATTAAGGAAATATTTTGATTATAATGTTCTTCAGAAAGAGAATCTTTCCCTTTTTCACTAGAGAAATTTAGAATTATTGATTGCCCCTTTTTTTTATATATGTTTAGATACAACGGCGAATTAATTTTTTTAAGCTTATTTGGACTAAAGTTATAATTGCTTGATCTTATTGGATATAAATTATTAATCAAGTTCAATAGAATGTATACGTATTTTACATTCGTGTATGGTCCAAAATACTCTGAGCCGTCGCTAATTACTTTTCTAGTGAGAAAAACTCTTGGAAATCTTTCGTTTTTTATACAAATCCAAGGGTATGTTTTATCATCTCTTAAAAGAATATTGTATTTAGGCTGATTTTTCTTAATTAAAGAATTTTCTAGAAGAAGAGCATCGGATTCTGAATAAACTACAGCATGTTCTATTCTATTAATATTTTTAACTAGGTTAATAGTCTTACGTGACTTTATGTTTTTTTGGAAATATGATGAAACTCTTTTCTTTAAATTTTTTGCTTTCCCTACATATATTATAATATTTTCTTTGTTGAAAAATTGGTAAACACCAGGCTCTTCGGGAATGGTTTGATACATTATTTTACCATCTTTAGCCATCAGACTAAAATAATTATTTTATTTGTTACATATTTTGAAAATGAATAAAAATCAGATTAGAAAAAAATATAAAGATTTGAGAAAAAAATTAGGTGAGCCAGAGCTAAATAATTTAAGTGATAAAATTTTTCAACAAGCTCTAAAGTTAAAAATCTGGAACAAAAATAATTTTATGCTGTATAAATCGATTAAATCTAAAAAAGAAGTTGATACATCTAGTTTTTTTCAAATTTTAAATTCAGATTCAAAAAAAATTCTGTACCCCAAAATCAATTTTAAAAAAAATATCATAAATGCTTTTTTATTCACGAACGAAACATGCTTTGAAATGAATAAATATGGAATTGAGGAACCTAATAGTAATTTGATTTTTGATCCAAAAATGATTGAGGTCGTTTTTATACCATTACTTTCCTTTGATATGAGGGGTAATAGAGTCGGTTATGGGTCAGGGTTTTACGACAAGTTTTTGAAAGAATGTAATTCCAATACATTAAAAATTGGCTTGTCATTTTTTAAACCAGAGAATTTAATTGAAGATACAAATTCATTTGATGTCAAGTTAGACATGTGTATAACACCTCAAAAAGTTTTTAGCTTTTAGAAAAAAAAGTTTTATAATTAATAATTATTAAAAATATTGCAATTGAAATTGAGGCATCTGCGATATTAAATACCGGTTCAAAAAATACAAAATCTTCACCACCAACTAGGGGGAACCAACTGGGCCACGTCCAATTAAACATCGGGAACTGAAACATATCAACAACACTCCCGTGAAATAAACTTTCATATCCATTTCCAATAGACAATGTAGCTACTTTAAAATAACTATCTGTAAAAATATAACCATAAAAAACAGAATCAATTGCATTTCCAATAGCTCCAGCAAGAATTAATGACAACACAATTGAATTAATATTTTTTAAACCAATTTTGATTGACTGTTTAAGCCAAAAGAAAATAAAACCTATTGCAATAATTCTAAACAATGTCAAAATTAGTTTTGCGGATCTTTCACCAATAAAGGGCAGGAAATCATTAATAGATGCACCCCAAGCCATTCCTTTATTTTCAACAAACAATAACTTAAACCAGCTGTAATCAAATAAAATTTGATCACTATAAATGGTTAGTGGAAAATTAAGTTTTATATATATTTTTAAAAATTGATCAAGAATTAGAATTCCAACAATAATTAATATGCAATGATGAAACTCAAGCCTTTTTTTCATTTGTACTCTCAAAAATGTGATTGGCAGAATTAGTTATAAATCCATCAAAGCCATTGTACCTATATGCAAATTCATAATAACATCCCGGTATTTCGAAATCACCATCTGAGAACTTAACAAGAATATTTTTTGCCATTATTGAAGATTGTTCCAAACCAATATTTGATGAACCTTTTATTTCCCCACCGGATGAATTTATTTCAAAACCATTTTGTTTTAAAAAAAGATTTATCTGCTTAAGATTTTTAAAAAAAGTACAATCAGTTACGCTGACAGTAAAATGGTTTGCAATATAACCATGTGACAGTACCCAGGCAGCATAATCAGATTCATCTTGAACTTTTTTATAATCTAAATATGATATTTTTTCCCAAGGAGTACCATTTGTTAAGAATAAAGGATCACTTAACTCTTTGTCATCAATATTGTCAATAATCATGTTAATTTTATTTTGAAATTCAGTTGAGAAATCTTGTATTCTCAATTCACTGATGAATATTCTTGGAAGTTTATCATCGGGATGAACATAATATGAAGCATCAAGTTTTTTTTGATCAAAATGTAAGTCTTCAACAAAATTATATCCTGAATTCACAAAAAATTCAGCCAACTTATTTTTGTTTACTTTTTTATGATTGAAGGTTCTAAGAGCAATGTGGTCATTAACGATTTCAGATTGCTCTTTTGACTCAATCAATTTAAGAACTTCTTTGATGTGTGGATTTAAACCTGTATATGTTTTCCACATCTCATTTAGAAGGTCATGGATTTTCATAAAAATTATGACATTTTATTTTTTGCCTCTATACTAAGTGTTGCATGTGGAACAAGTTCGAGTCTTTTTTTTGTAATTAGTTTCCCAGTAACTCTACATATTCCATATGTTTTGTTTTCAATTCTAATCAAGGCATTTTTGAGATCTCTTATAAATTTTTCTTGCCTAATTGCTAATTGTGTATTTGCTTCTTTAGACATAGTTTGTGATCCTTCCTCAAACGCTTTGAAGGTTGGGGAGGTATCCTCCGTTCCGTTGTCTCCATCGTTCATGTATGCACTTCTAATCAGACCAAGGTCGTTCTGAGCTTTACTAATTTTTTCTTCAATAATTTTTTTGAATTTTGCAAGTTCTTTATCAGAGTACCTTACAACTGTATTATCCTTATCCATAATTAACTTATTTTCTTTATTTCTAATTCTAATTTTATATTATCAAATTCAAACTCTCTTGGCGTATCTAGTTTATCTACAAAATTTATTTCAGCTGCAAGAGTTTCATTTTTGACATAACCTAAATTGTCTTTTAGAGCTTTATCAATTAAATTATTATTGACAATATTAATAATAATTTTATCACTAACATTAAAGTTTGAGTCTTTTCTTAAGTTCTGAATTTTATTCACAATTTCCCTACTAATGCCTTCATTTTTAAGCTTATCATTGATGCTAATATCCAAGGCAATGGTGTAGCCACTTTCAGAACCAACTTGCCATCCTTCTATATCCTCATAGAATACTTCGATGTCTACCAATGATAGATCAAATGAAAAATTATTTATTTCAAAGTTTAGTGTTTCACCAATTTCTAATAAATGAATTTGCTCCCCGTCCATATTAAGAATTGTCTTTGAAACGGCTTGTATATTTTTTCCAAATTTTGGACCCAAAGATTTAAAATTAGGTTTTGCTTTTTTAACTAGAATTTTAGATGAGTCACTAATTAATTCAACCTGTTTTACATTAATTTCAGATTTAATAAAATCCTCAATTTCTAAAATTTCACTCTTTTCACTTGGGCTTCTAAATGGAATTAAAACTTTGTTTAAAGGTTGTCTAACCTTAATTTTCTCTCTTTTTCTAATTGAAAGCGCAATTGAACAAATCATTTGAGATTTTTTTATTTTTTTCTCTAGTTCAGAGTCAATGTTGTGAATGTCAACTTTAGGAAAGTTTGCCAAATGAACAGACTTGTTTTCATTTGTTAAATCTTGAAAAAGTTGGTCCATGTAAAAAGGACTAATTGGTGAGGAAATAATGGCAATCTTTGTTAGACACTCATGTAATGTTTGAAAGGCGGATATTTTTTCATCATTATATTCACCTTTCCAAAAAACTCTTCTTGACAATCTCACATACCAATTACTAAGGTCATCTTGAACAAATTGAGAAATTAATCTTGATGATTTTGTTGGATCATAGTCTGTGTATGCNGATTCAACCTTTTCTATTAATGAGTTTAAACATGAAATAATCCAACGGTCGAGTTCTCTTCTTGACTCATAAGGAATCATAACTTCATTCTTGGTGTATCCATCAATATTAGAATACAAACTAAAAAAAGCGTAAATATTGTAAAGAGTACCAAAGAATTTCCTCCTAACCTCGTCAATTCCATTCAAATCAAACTTTAAATTTTCCCAAGGGTTNGAGTTTGAAATCATATACCACCTTGTAGCGTCAGGTCCATATTTTTCCAAAGTTTCAAAAGGATCTACAGCATTACCAAGTCGCTTAGACATCTTTTGCCCGTTTTTATCCAGTACCAGACCATTAGATATAACATTTTTATATGAAATTGAATCAAAAATCAATGTACTAATAACATGTAGAGTGTAAAACCATCCTCTGGTTTGATCCACACCCTCTGCAATGTAATCAGCTGGAAAGTGTGATTTCAAGTCAATCATTTCTTTATTTTCAAATGGATAGTGCCATTGGGCATATGGCATCGATCCAGAATCAAACCATACGTCAAGTAGGTCGGCTTCTCTGTATAGAGGTTTGTTACTTTTCGAAACCAAAATAATTTTATCTACAACATGCTTATGAAGATCAATTTTTTCGTAGTTAGATTCGGAGAAATCATCTACAACAAACTTTGAAAAAGGATTTTGCTTCATAAAGCCAGATTGTATAGATTTTTCAATTTCAGTATAAAGTTCTTTTACAGAACCAATAACTAATATCTCTTTACCATCTTCAGAGCACCATATCGGTAAAGGAATTCCCCAATACCTAGATCTTGACAAATTCCAATCGTTTGCATTTTCAAGCCAATTTCCAAACCTTCCACTTCCTGTTGACTTTGGTTTCCAATTAATTTTATTATTATTCCGAATTAAATCATCTTTCTTTTTTGTTACGGAAATAAACCAAGAATTGAGAGGGTAATATAGAATAGGTTTATCGGTTCTCCAGCAATTAGGATAACTGTGTGTATATTTTTCAACCCTGAACGCTTTATTTTCTTCCTTTAATTTTATTGCAATTTCAACATCAACTGATTTTTCAGGCACTTCCTTTTCATTGTAATATTGATTCTTGACATATTTTCCGGAAATTGATCCCAAACCCTCAATAAATTTTCCTTGCAGGTCAACGAGCGGAGATAAATTACCGTCTTTATCTAATATTAGCATTGGTGGGACTTCAGGTTTTGCATTTTGTGCAGCTATCATATCATCTGCACCAAATGTTGGTGCGGTATGCACAATTCCAGTTCCTTCATCAGTTGTAACAAAATCCCCAGAGATTACGCGAAATGCATTTTCAGGATTTTGAGTGGGTAAGGGCGAGTCTGCCCATAGTTTTTCGTATTTGATATTTATCAAATCACGCCCTTTAAAATGTTCAGAAATAAAAAACGGAATATCATTATTTTTTGAAAATATTAATTCCTTAGTTTGGTTAACTTCCTTATAATTATTTTTTAAAACTTTTCCAATCAAATTTTTTGCTAAAATGATATTTACTGGCATTTCTGTATACTGATTAAAAGTTTTGATAATTACATAATCAATGTTAGCTCCAACTGTTAGAGCTGTATTTGATGGAAGGGTCCAAGGCGTAGTTGTCCATGCTAGAATATGAACAGAGCCATATTTTTTTAAAAATTCTGGCAATGATTTTTCTATGCATTTAAACTGAGCAGTTACCGTAGTATCGGTTATGTCCTGATAGGTTCCAGGTTGATTAAGTTCATGAGAGCTTAATCCTGTTCCAGCTTTTGGTGAGTATGGTTGTATGCTATAACCTTTGTAGATCAATCTCTTTTCATGAAGTTCTTTTAAAAGCCACCAAACAGACTCAATATATTTTGATTTGTAAGTAACATATGGGTTATCCATATCAACCCAGTAGCCGATTTTTCTTGTCAAATCATTCCATATATTGGTATATTTCATCACGGCATCTTTACAACTTTTATTGTAATCTTCGATACTAATTTTAGTACCAATATCTTCTTTGCTGATGCCAAGTTCCTTCTCTACACCCAGTTCAATAGGAAGCCCATGAGTATCCCAACCTGCTTTTCTCTCAACTTTAAAACCTTTTAAAGTCTTGTATCGGCAAAAAATATCTTTTAAAGCACGGGCCATGACATGATGAATTCCAGGCCTACCGTTTGCAGATGGAGGGCCCTCGAAAAATACAAAGCGCTTTGAATCATTTCTTGATGATATACTTTTTTCGAAGGTTTTGTCCTTATCCCAAAAACTTAAAACATCATCTGAGATTTGAATTAAATCTAAACTTTTATATTCTTTAAATGACATTTTCTAAAAAAAGCGAATGTAATTAATTTAACTTAAAGTTAAGATTAATTAATGCTTAATTAAAAAAAGCAGAAATATTAAAATTTCTACCAGGCGAACTTATGCCCGAAGCGAATTGTTTGTAGTGTATATCAAATACATTTTCAATTGAAAAATTCAGGTCAATTAACCTTTTGAAAATTTTTACTTTATGAATTGAAGATATATTAAAAATAGCCCATTTTGGCATTCCTAAATATTCAAAGTCTCCGCTAATGTTAATAAAATAAGGTGTTTCATCCAATCCATCCTCACCGCCCAAACTATAACTGTTGGCCTTTTTGTTTTTTGAAAACTTATACGATAAAACTAATTGATTGTTGGAATATTTCCACTTTAATTTAAAATCTCCAAACAGAGGAGGAATTGAGGGCATTGGGCTTCCGGAACTTAGTTCTGTCCCTTTTGTGTATGTTACATTACCATCAAGACGGATGTTTTTAAAAATATTTAAATCAATATTATAATTGAAACCATAAACTTTTGACTGACCTAAGTTATAATTAGCCATTGTAAAAACTTCTTCATTTTGGTAAATAATGGTTGACGNATCAACTGTTGTTTCATCGACACTATCATAGAAAAAATCTCTTCCAATTGTTCCATCTAATATTGTATAGTAAATATTTAATGATGAATTAAAATCATTTGAGTAATTGCTCCAGCCAACATCTATTGTATAGGCTTTTTCAGGCTTTATTTCTGTATTTGGAATTAGTAAAACACCGGCATTTTCCCTAATCTTACTTATATCATCAATGTTTGGTGATCTATAGCCGCTTGATAAATTAATCGAAACCTTATTATTCTTCAATATTCTTGTAACATAACCAAAGCTACCAGTCAATGATAAATTTCTCAAATTCAACTTTTCAAATTGATTTAAAAAAATCACATTAATATCGTTATTCAAAAATTCTTCTGAATTAAAATCCCATCCAAGCTTAACTCTATTATTTGACAGCCTCAATCCAAAATTTAAGTTTGAATAATTATTAATTTTTTTTAAATATTTAAAATAACCCGCAAGCGATGAGTGTGTTGCTTGATCATTAGGATATCGAGTAAGCGATTTAAATTCACTTAAATACAGAGCAGGGTTTGAGGTGTCAATTCTATTTGAAACAGATCTAGAGTATAGATTGTTGTGAGTGTATTCAAAACCATATAATAACTCTGAGTTATTCACTGTAGTTTTAGAAAAGTCACCATTTAAAGAATAGACATCTATTTTTTCCGTTTGATTGTATAAAATTTCTGAACCAAACTTTCTTTTATGCCTGGATTCTCCAATAGATTGGTAAGAAAAAATAAACCTCCCATTGTCAAAAAGTTTTGATGGACTTAAGTTTAAAATNGAGGATAACATAGTTCTTTTTTGAGGNCCATAATACCACTCAGCAAATTTTAAATCCAAGTTAGAGTCTAANTCTGATAATTTATCAAATCTGTTAATTTTNGAGGACCTAGAGACTTGAAAATTTAGAATCAAATTGGAGTCATTCTTAAGCTTTAAATTAACTTTTGTTATAAAATCTTTCTGATCATAAGCGGTATTTCTTTGAACATTAGGGTCACTATTTACAGACGGACTTAAAAAAAAGTTATCTCTATTGTTTTCTGAAAAATGGTTAACTAATCCCCAATCCTCAAATCCATGTTTTCTGTTTTTACCCATAATTATATCACCATAGTCTGAAATTGACAGACTTGAAAACAACCCCCAATTTTTATTAGTAGCAGTCAGTTGGTAGTTTCTTGTTTTTGATTTATTTGTAAGATTATATGAGCGCTTCTTTTTAAAATCAATTTCTTTTTCAACAGAAAATTCAGGAATTTTTGTAAAGTAATGCACTANGCCTCCTATCGCGTCAGATCCATAGCTCACTGAAGAAGGACCGTACAAAACCTCAATTCTTTCTAAGTAATTTGGATCAACAGTTATGGAGTTTTGTAAATGACCTGAACGGTATATTGTATTATTCATTCTAACTCCATCAATTACTAACAATACTCTGTTCGCTTCAAAACCTCTGATCACTGGGCTACCTCCGCCAGATTGTGATTTTTGAACATGTATTCCACCTGCATCATATAGAATTTCAGCACCAGTTTTATCTACATTGGACAAAAGGTCATCGGGGCTTATTAATGATACTTTTCTAGAAATATATTTTAAGTTTTGCTTATTTCTACCGACAGATAAAACCACTTCATCAAGCCCCATCATCGATGGATTTAGATAAATAATATTTTTATCTTTTATGTCCTTAAAAAGAACTGAGTTTGATTCATATGAAATGTGTGAGAAAAAAATCGAATCGTTGGCTTTAAAAATATCCAAATCAAACTTACCCTGAATATCAGTCAAAATTGTTTCTGTTTGACTTTTATTAAAAATTAGAACTGAAGGAATTGGCTCTCCACTTGAACCATCTAATACAGAAATTTCAGTCTGGGAATAATTGAAGTTTATAATTGTAAAGCTTACTAGAAGTAGTAATATTTTATGAAAATAATCCATTTAAAATTTCGAGTGAGTTTGGCCTTTTAAAACCGGAAATATGATATTTATAATAATTCATTAAAAAATTTGTCATATTTCTTCTTTGATTGGTTGTTTTTAATATCTCAAAATATTGATCAAAATTTATGCCCAAAAGTTTTTTGAATTCAATCACCAACTCACCTCCAACACAGTAACGCGAATCATTAATTGTCTTAAAAATACCATTCTCAATATCAAAAAATTTAAAATTTTCATTGTTTACCTCCGGTTTAATTCCTAAAAACTTTAAAAGATTTATCAAAAAATTGATATGAAAATTTTCATATTTTGAGATCTTGTCCAAAGTAACAAGAGAATCTTTAATATACTGATAAAGACTTGGGTTTTCCTCTTGAAATCGTAAAACAGTACTCAAAAACTCCGCAAGAAATAGTGCTATGTTAGATTTAATAATATTAAAACGTAAATCATCATAAATAACAACACTTTTAATATTTTTTAAATGTGACAATTCACCTTTTTTAAGTCTATTAAATTCAATTTCAACAATACTAAGGGGTTCTATGCTGCCTAAAGAAAATTTTGTTCTTTTTCTACTCCTAACACCTTTAATAATAAAAGATAGAATTCCATAATTTTGAGAATAACATTTCATGATTACGCTCGTTTCAGAGTATTTTATGGAATTTAAAATAATTGCCTCAGTAACGCTAGCCATGAATTTTATACAACCCCCTGGGCTAACATTGCATCAGCAACTTTTATGAAAGAAGATATATTGGCACCTTTTCCATAATTTATGTAGTCCTTTTCTTTTCCGAATTCTAGACATGATCTGTGTATGTTGATCATTATTTGTTTTAGCTTCTCATCAACTTCTTCTCTTGACCAAGAATACCTTAATGAATTTTGAGCCATTTCAAGACCAGATACTGCTACTCCGCCAGCATTTGATGCTTTACCTGGTGCATATAAAATTTTATTCTGTTTGAACTCAGAAATAGCCTTAATAGTGCACGGCATATTTGCACCTTCAGCAACACAATAACATCCATTTGAAATTAAATTTTTTGCATCAAGGTGATCTAACTCATTTTGGGTTGCACAAGGAAGTGCAACATCACATTTTATTGACCAAGGCTTTTTGTCTTTTACATACGAAGCGTTGGGATATTTTTTTAAATATTCGGATATCCTAGATCTTTTTACATTTTTTAAAAACATAATGTGCTTTAGCTTGTCTTCGTTGATTCCATCTTTATCAAATATAAATCCGTTTGAATCAGACATTGTTAAAACTTTAGCACCGAGATGAAGACACTTTTCGGCAGCATACTGTGCAACATTGCCAGCGCCTGAAATTGTTACAGTTTTTCCTTTTAAGCTGTTGCCTTCATAATTTAACATATCCTCAGCAAAATAAACTGTCCCATAGCCAGTCGCCTCAGGTCTAATTAATGAACCACCCCAACTTACGCCCTTTCCAGTCAAAACACCAGTAAATTCATTTTTCAGTCTTTTATATTGCCCAAACATATAACCAATTTCCCTTCCGCCAACTCCAATATCACCTGCCGGGATATCTGTATTAGGCCCAATATGTCTAAAAAGCTCTGTCATAAAACTTTGGCAAAACCGCATTACTTCGGAATCAGATTTGTTCTTAGGGTCAAAATCTGAACCTCCTTTTCCACCTCCCATTGGTAGAGTAGTTAAACTATTCTTGAAAACTTGTTCAAATGCAAGAAATTTTAAAATACTTAAATTCACAGAGGGATGAAATCTTAAACCTCCTTTGTAAGGACCTATTGCAGAATTCATCTCAATTCTGTAGCCTCTATTTACTCTAATTTCACCATCATCATCTACCCAATTCACTCTAAACATTAAAACCCTTTCAGGCTCACACATTCGCATTAGAATGTTCTTACCATGATATATGTCTTGTTTAATAATGTATGGGATGAGGTCTTCAGCAACTTCCTTTACGGCTTGCATGAATTCGGGTTCATGAGAATTTCTTTTTTCAATCTCACGTAAAAAACTATTTAATTTTTTTTGCATATAGATTGATTATTATCTAAATGTAAGCAATATTAATTAATTGCTTTATCAAGATCTTTTATTAGGTCAGCTGAATCTTCAATGCCAACACTTAATCTAATTANAGACTCTGTAATACCATTTCTTTCTCTGTCCTTTTTTGGCATTGAAGCGTGAGTCATAGTTGCAGGATGATTGACTAAACTTTCAACACCACCAAGGGATTCAGCAAGTGTGAAAACTTTTAGTTTTTTTGTGAATTTAACAACATCACTATAAATATTTCCAGCAAAAGTGAAGGATATCATGCCTCCAAATTTTTTCATCTGTTTTTTTGCCACCAAATGATTTGGATGAGACTCTAGACCTGGCCAATATATTTTTTCAACTTTTTTACATTGCTTTAAATATTCAAAAACTTTTACTCCGTTAGAGCAGTGTCTATCCATTCTGACATGAAGTGTTTTTATTCCTCTTAAAGTGAGGAATGCATCCATTGGCCCACATATTGCACCACTAGAATTTTGTATAAAAAATAGATTTTCGGCTATTTTTTCATCATTTAATGCAATCAACCCAATTATAACATCACTATGGCCAGCTAAATATTTTGTTCCGGAGTGCATAACAATATCAGCCCCCAAATCTAAAGGTCTTTGAAGATAAGGAGTGGAGAATGTATTATCAACACCAAGCAGAATATTATTTTCTTTACATATTTCAGAAATTGCGGCAATATCAATAACATTAATCATGGGGTTTGTGGGAGTTTCAACCCAAATCAACTTTGTTTTTGGAGTAATTAATGCTTCAATTTCAGAAGGTTTAAGGCACCAAGTTTTATTATCAATTTCGCAAAATACAGGTTCAGCCTCCGCTTGAATAACCGCATTTGCGCAGGCAGCGAAGGTAATATTAGGAACTATTACCTCATCTCCCCTCCCAATATCTAATGTCTTCAAAGATAAATGCAATGCAGAAGTGCCATTAGAGACTGAGACAGAATATCTATTTAAGTGCAATTCACTAAATAGTTGCTCAAACTTTTTTACGTATTGTCCTTGAGAAGATATCCAATTAGTTTCTAAACAATCTTTTATATAATTCATTTCATTACCAGATAAGTCTGGTTCTAAAATTTGAATTCTATGCGTTTTAGTAATACTTGCTATATCGACCAAATTAAATTCATCATCTATCAAAGGTATGTATTTAATATCTTCCTTAAATGCATCCCTAATTATTGAAGCTGCAGTTTGAACATGGAAATAAACAAATTCCTTATTCATGACCTCTGATATTTGACATTCTAAATTACTTGATTTCAAAAAATATCTCCTCAAATCACCATCTGTTAATAAGCCCAAAAGCCTTCTTTTTTTAACTACAAAGCATATTCCACATCCATTTTGATTAATAACTGAAAGCGCCTCTTTAACAGTTTTTTTATATTCAATTACAAATCCCTTTATGGACTCCATTAATACTTGAACTACAAAACCCTAATAATAACATAATTTTCAGTCAAAAATTTTTTAAGATTACCCAATTAAAGCCAAGAAAACAACTTTGGTTTTACTTATTATTTAACTTAAATTATTATTGAATCTCTTTTAGCAATTTTCATATCTGCACTAATCATTTCTGCGACAAGTTGTTCTAATGAACAGCTAGCTTCCCAATTTAACATTTTTTTAGCTTTACTTGGATCACCAAGTAATGTTTGAACTTCTGCAGGTCGGTAATAAGCAGGATCAATCCTTACTACAGGATCTCCATTGTCAACTCTAAATCCAACTTCATTACTCCCTTTCCCCTCCCACTTTAGGCCTCCCCAACCAATTTCAATAGCTGCTAATTCTAAAAATCTTCTTACACTTTCTTGCCTGCCAGTAGCAATCACGAAATCATCTGGTTCCTTTTGCTGTAACATTTTCCATTGCATTTCAACATAATCTCTTGCATGTCCCCAATCCCTTAAAGCATCTATGTTCCCAAGAAATATACATTTCTCAAGTCCTTGATTTATTCTTGCAAACCCCCTTGTTATTTTTCTAGTAACAAATGTTTCTCCTCTTCTTGGACTCTCATGATTAAAAAGTATTCCATTGCAAGCATACATTCCATAAGCTTCTCTATAGTTAACTGTTATCCAATATGCATATAGCTTTGCAACTCCATATGGGCTTCTTGGATAGAATGGTGTTGATTCGGTTTGAGGAATCTCCATTACTTTCCCATAAAGTTCACTAGTACTGGCCTGATAAACCTTTGTAGTCTTTGATAAATTTAATATTCTTATAGCTTCAAGTATTCTTAATGTTCCAAGTGCATCGCAATTAGCAGTATATTCTGGGCTTTCAAAACTAACTGATACATGACTTTGTGCTCCGAGATTATAAATTTCATCAGGCCTTACTTCTTGAATAATTCTTATTAGGTTTGTACTATCAGTTAAATCCCCATAATGTAATATGAATTTCTGTTTATCTATATGAGGGTCCTGATAAAGATGATCTATTCTCTCGGTATTGAAACTACTAGATCTTCTTTTGATCCCATGCACTTCATAGCTTTTTCCCAATAAAAATTCAGCCAAGTAGCTCCCATCTTGTCCAGTAATTCCTGTTATTAGAGCTCTCTTCATGAAAATATTTCTACTTATAATAATTATATCAATGAACAAATTCTAATTTTTTTTTTCCCAAAATAATTAAATAACTAGAAGTTTAAGGTTT
>FUFK010041898.1_pt1 | contig 19410 bp, 34 predicted proteins | sample 1021851 | NCBI WGS metagenome assembly FUFK01 (sample SAMEA51879418, study PRJEB19060) | metagenome
TGGTTCTTTTGCAGTAACAGTTTCAAACGTATCTGCTGGTAACCTCAGTGAAGCTATTGTTATTAACTTTGTTGCTCTTAAGGGTGCATCAAGCTAATGGCAATATTCGCTTTTAGGCGAATGAGAGAACAAAATGAGGCTGCCCACAAAGCAGCTTCACTTGTTCAAACTCTAGAAAAGCCAAAACCAAAATCTAAGCCCAAAAAGGTAAAACTCAATGGCGATAACTCTTGATGCTACTGTTGGCGGTGCNAACGCAAACACTTATATAACTCTTGCTGATGCAAACNCNTTTATTGAGGGNNTAGTNCTNAGTGATGACNCNGCNGCNTGGGATNNTTCANNTAACAGATAACAAAAATCGTGCNNTNTTTACNNNTGCNCAANGNATTGATNGNGAAAAGTTTTTNGGNGCNAGNGTAGATGATACTCAAGCTTTGGAGTGGCCTAGATCAGGAGTAAGGAAACCTGACACATACACNAACNTGTATGGTTTNAGCTTTCCAAATAGANTAGTTGCTGANTATTACNNTGATACTGAAATCCCAGANAGGGTAAAACACGCACAGGTCATCTTGGCTGTATATCTAAACAACAANAGGAACGGNNTNGAACTNAGCGGCTTNGAGGACTTTGCTGCTGTAAGTATTGGNAATATAAANGTNACTCCNAGATTTTNTGGGGCTNNNGGTATTGATCGTATTCCACCGATAGTTGATCATTACTTGATGGGTATTAGAATAGGTGGAAGAGCAAACTTATCAATCAAGAGGTCTTAAAGTGAACTACGGCTATCAATACCCAGCAGGGTTAATCATTACAAATACTGCAACCCATACAGGCAGATTTGGTAAGGTGCATTGTTTGGCAGATGCTGAAGCAACTTTTGTAGCAGAAAACTTAACTGAAAATGGTTCTTCAACCATAAACGGCATCACAATGAAAGCATCAACAGAGGTTGAAGGTGTTATCACAAGCATCACTCTTGCCAGTGGACAGGTCATAGCTTATTCATTATGAGTCTTGCCAAAGCACTAAAAAAAGCTGCCAGTGCTTCATTGAAAAAGCTTGGTGGTGATGTGACTATCAGACAAGTAACAGTAGGGGCATATAATACCACGACTGGAGCTATTACAGAATCTACATCTGATACAACTGTCAAAGGTGCATTAAGTGGGGTTTCAAGAAATCAAGTAAATGATTTAATTGAGTCACAGGATAAATTGCTTACTATATCGGCTGGTGATCTTACATTTGTCCCTACAACAAAAGACAGAGTTGTTATAAGTAGTGTTGAATTTAAAATTGTTCAAGTAATAACAAATGAGCAAAATAATACACCAGTAAGTTTTGATCTTATCTTAAGGTAACTATGACAAGACAAATTAGAATAGATCAAATTCCAGATGTTATGGAAGAAGCTGTGATTGATTTAGTAGCTGCAACTACTTTGGAGTGGACTAGGAGAGTAAAAAAGGCAACACCAGTTGACACTGGTAGGCTTCGGAACTCATGGCAGACAGAGATAAAACCAACTAGCGGAACTATAATTAACAACTTACCCTACGCAGAACCTGTTTGTTATGGAACTAACTTGCCACCATCATGGGGCGGTCAATTTAGAACAAGACAAAAAACAGTGGCTGGATTTCCAGAACTTATTGGAAAAGAGTTACAGCAGTGGGCAACTGATGAATATAACAAAATCAAACGGAGGATATAATGGCTGCTGTAGATTTAAATACTGTGAGATCCACAATAGAGGCTAGGTTAGCCACAGAGCTTGCTTCTAGTCCAGCTATCCCTGTTTTATTCAACAACATGACCTTTGATTCTACAAGCGAAGATACATTTGTCCAATGTGTTACAAGCTTTGGTGCAAGTAATTATTTAACTCAAGGCGGTGCAAGTGATTCTGATAATTTAATTAGTGGATTAGTTTTATTGAATGTATTTACAGAAGAAGGTATCGGGGCAGGGTCTAACTTTACAATTTGCAAAAGACTTAGGGACTTATACAATAGAATTACAGTATCAAGTGTTATTTTTGATGCACCTGTTGGCCCTGAAATTCTTACCTCAAGTCCAGAAGGTAAGTTTCAAACTCAAATCAGAGTCACATTTACAATTTACGAGGATCTTTAATCATGCCAAAACTTGTTATTACGGAAGAAATGCTTGACGCTATCGAAGCTGTTAAAGGTGTAAGAGATCCTCAAATGTATGATCCAAATTGCAAAAGATATATGGAGAGTCAACAAAATCAAGAAAAAGATGTAAAAAAGACTGAAAAGAGTTAATATATTTATAAATCTTTCTTTTTTTTGTCATGGCAGCTATTAAAGGCGATAGTGGAAAGATCATGTTTCACAATGCGGCTGGTACTGAAGCTGATATTGCTGGGACAAGGTCTTGGGAACTAAGTGTTTCAAAAGATACTTTAGAAACTACAGTTCAAGGTAACACTGCAAAAACATTTATTGGTGGACTTATTTCTGGTGAAGGTTCAGCAACACTTATCTACGACAACGCTGGTAACTCTGATTATCTAGCATTTGTTGAAGATGTATTAACAACAGGTGATGCTGGTGACGCATTGTTTGAACTGTTCCCTGATAGTTCAGCTAGTGCTAAAAAATTATCTTTTTCTGGAATAATTACAGGAACAACATACGGAGCTTCAGTTGGAGAAACACAGGAAGTAACTGTTTCCTTCATTACAACTGGTGCAATAACTTCAGCTATATAGTAAATTAAAAATACTTCGCATTTAATTTATGGCAGAAAAAAGAACCCTCGATCTTTTAAAGGAATCGTTTGACCTTTCTAAAAGGCGTAAATTTGACGTTAAAGATGATGACGGCAAAGTTGTAGTCAGTTTATATTTCAAGGCTATTACAAGGGCTGACAGAGCCAGAGCAACGCAAAGGGCTGGTAGTGATGATCCTTTAATAGTTTCTACACATATGCTTTGTCAATTAGCAGAAAAAGAAGATGGCACAAAAGCATTTCACCCAGCCGATTTTGCCAATTTGCAAAATGAGTTACCAGAAAATGTTTTAAATGAAATAGAGTTGTTTTTATTTGGTGTCAATGCAAATTTAAATATTGATAACGCAAAGGAATCTTAAAGGGGGATAACTGGTTAAATTTTGAGTTTTTCCTTGCAACAGAATTAGGTAAGACAGTAAGTGAACTAAGAACACAACTTTCAGATGAGGAGTTGATATTTTTTGCTGGTTACTATGAATTAAAGTATGATAGGGAAAAGAAACAGGCTGAAGCGGCAAAACGCAAAGCCAAGTATAGTTAAAGGAGTTATTGTTTAGTCGTGGCAGTCTCTAATGTAGAACTAAGAGTTAATGCTACGCAAGCGATCACAGCGTTAAAGAATGTTGATGTACAGGCAAAGAAATTTAATCAGACTGTAGGTGGTACAAGTAGCAAATTAAAAGACGCAAATCATGGTTTAAGAATATTACCAAAAGGATTTTTTGGTGCTGGTAAGGCTGCAAATGGAGCTTCATTAGCTTTTAAAGGTGCGGCTGCTAGTCTTGCAACTTTACTAGGCCCAATAACTGCTGGTATTACTTTAGTTGCTGCTTTTGGAAAAGTATTTAGTACTTTAGCCGCACAGGACTTTGCCACTGCAAAAGTTAAAACTCTTGGAGTTGATGTAGATGCCTTAAATCCAAAGCTGGCAAGTTTATCTAATCAGCTTAGTGGTCAAGTATCTCAGCTTGAGTTATTGACACAATCTTATGATGTAGCATCTGCTGGTTTTGGTGATGTGGCAGAACTAACAGATGTTTTAAAAGCATCACAGTTAGGTGCAACTGGTGGATTTTCTGAATTAGGCACTGTTGCTGATGCTACTACCTCTGTTCTTAATGCTTATGGTCTTAGTTCAGACAAGGCAGCTAAATTAGTTGATGGATTTATACAGACACAGAATGATGGTAAAATTGTTGTAGATCAATATGCACAGCAGATAGGTCGTTTAGCACCTATAGCGGCTGGTGCTGGTGTAGGAATAGATGAACTCAACGCTGCCATATCTACTGTCACTGCAACTGGTGTTCCTGTTGAATCTACCTTTGCTGGCTTACGACAGGTCATTGCTTCAATACAAAAGCCCACTGGTGAGGCTTCAAAAGCGGCTGAAAAGCTCGGTATAGATTTCAGTGCAACTGCACTTAGTACAAAAGGTTTAGGTGGTGTTTTAGAAGAAGTTGTGGAAAAAGGAGGAGCTACTGAAGAAACACTTGCTTTGTTATTTGGTTCTGTTGAAGCAAGAACAGCAGTTTTGCCACTTCTTAACGATCAGCTTGTTTCATTTAACAAAAATCTAGAAAATCAAGCAAAGGCACAAGGCACTGCGGCCAGAGCCGCATTTACAGCATCAAATACAATTCAAGGACAGCTTAAAAGAATAGGCACAGCATTTACTAATTTGGCTGGACAAGGTGAAACATTTACTGGACTCTTAAGAGAATCTTTGAAGGTAGTTGCTGTGACAATTGAAGCGTTAGGGGTCGCTGTTAAGTTAGTTTTAGCACCATTTCGAGCTTTATTTTCTGCAATTAATCAGATAGGTAAAGCAATAACAGAGGCAATCGGTATGGACTCAGTTCAAACTGTAATGGATCTTGAACAGTCATGGGTAGCAGTTAAAGAAGGTGTTACTGCTTTTTCTGATAGTGTTGTAAAACTAGGTACAACTGTTGGAGAAGTGATAGGCAAAATTGTTGGATTTATAGTCAGACAATTTAAAAAAGTAGTGGATTTTGTAAATGAAAATCCAGTATTGAGATTTATTTTCGGCAGAGTACCACTACCACCTTTAAAACTTGCTATTGAAACAAACACAGAAGCTGCTACAGAACTTAAAGAGGCAGTAGAAGGTACAGTTGAGCCAGCCAATAACATTAGAGAAATAAATATTTCTACTGGGCAAGTGATTACAGGAATTACTGATGGAATAGTTGATGCTAATACAGCTTTAGAATCTGGTGTTCAGCTTTTAGATTTTCAAAATAAACAAGCCGATCAATTAAAACAAAAATTTGACCAAATTGGACAATCTGTTGAACAGAATTTAGTACAAAATTTAACTGATGCTGTGATGGGCGCACAGACGCTTGGACAGGCATTGTCTAATGTATTAAACAACTTACAAAGACAGCTTGTAGAAATGGCAGTACAGAGTGCAGTAGGTGGTATCGGTAATTTATTTAGTAGTGTTTTAGGGTCGGCATTTGGTGGTGGCGGAGGTGGTTTTGGCGGCATACCTTTTGTCGTTCCAGATACACCACTTGTTCCAATGCCAACTGGTTTATCTTTTGCAAATGGTGGCAACCCACCAGTCGGCAAAGCTTCACTTGTGGGCGAAAAAGGGCCTGAGTTGTTTGTTCCTTCCAAAAGCGGTACTATTATTCCAAATCATGCTCTTGGTGGTACTACTAACGTGGTGGTAAACGTAGATGCCTCTGGAAATCAACAAGCACAGGGAGATGATGACAAAGCAACTAAATTAGGTCAACTTATTGCAGCAGCAGTTCAAGCAGAAATTGTTAGTCAAAAAATGGCTGGAGGTTTATTAAGTTAATGGCTAGTTTTCCAACAACAGTAAATCCTACTTATGGGGCGGTAAAAAATTCTCAACCTAATGTTCGTCTTGCTCAATTTGGATCAGGATATTCTCAGAGATCTACATTCGGCATAAATCAGAATCTTAAAATCTATCGCTTTGATTGGAGAAATATATCAGAAACAGATGCAGATGAAATAGAAACTTTTTTAGATGCAAGAGCAGGGGTGGAAAATTTTGACTACACACCAGCAGGGGAATCAGCTTCTAAAAAATTTATTTGCCCTCAATGGAATAAAACTATACCTTATTTAAATAGAGCATCAATATCAGCTACGTTTGTAGAGGTAGCCGAGGCATGACAAGTACACAAATTTCACCATCATCTTCAAAAATTAGTGAAGAAATACAAAAACTTGAACCATCAGCAATCATAGAATTGTTTGAACTAAAATTAACTGCTGATATTAATGGTGTAGATCAAGTTTATTATTATCATGCTGGAACTAATGAGTTGAAAAGTAATATTGTTTTTAATGGTGTTACTTATTTTGCTGCCCCTGTTCAAGTAAAAGGTTTTGATAAAACTACAAAAGGAACATTGCCAAGACCAACTTTTAGTGTTGCAAATGCTGATAATGCCATAACAAATTTGTTGCTTCTATATAGTCCTTTAAATGCAGAACTTAAAAGAATACAAACCTGTAAAAAATTTTTAGATGCTGTTAATTTTTCTAGTGGTACAAATGCGACAGCAGATCCTACTGCAATTTTTCAAACTGATGATATTTGGTATATAGATAGAGTTGCTGCGGAAACACCAGAGTCAGTGAGTTTTGAACTTACAGGTAAAATTAATTTACAAAATCTAAGATTACCAAGAAGGCAGATCGTTGAACATTGCCCTTGGCTGTATCGTGGTACTCAATGTGGTTATAAGGGTAAAAAGTTTTTTGATACAAATGATAATCCTGTATCTACTGAAGCTGAAGATAAATGCGGACACAAATATTCAAGTTGTTTATTACGTTTTTCTGGAATACTTGATAAAGTTCCTTATGGTGGATTTTTAAATGCAAGGTTACAGATGTGATGTTATTTAAACAAGCTGCTAAAGATCACGCAATTAAGGAAGCACCGAAAGAATCTTGTGGAATTGTTGTTAATGATATCTATTATCCTTGTAATAATATTTCGGATACACCAGAGGATAATTTTGCTATACACCCAAAAGATTTTTTGAAAGCAAGATCAAAAGGTAAATTACAGTATATTATTCATTCTCATCCAGAAGGCGGTGATGCAAGCGAAGCAGACAAAAAAGCTTGTAAAGCTATAAAAATACCTTGGTACATTTATCTTTTACCAGAGGACTCATGGCAGATTATAAATCCCTAGTAGGAAGACAGTGGAAATATGGTGTTTTTGACTGTTATTCAATAGTGCGTGATTATTATTCGTTATTAGGAATTGACTTACCAGATTATGAAAGACCAGAAAATTTTGAAACTTGTGAAAGTATTTTTCTTAGTGAGGCAAATAAACTTAATTTTAAAGAAGTAGATATAAATCAAAGGAAACCAGATGATGTTTTAATAATGAAAATGTGGACTAAAGAACCTATGCATGGTGCTGTTCTTTTAAAAAATGATATGATACTACATCAAAAATTTGAGTCAGTGAGTTGTTCAGAATACTTCAACCATTATTATAGAGAAAGAACTGTAGGGTGTTTTAGATATGCAGCATAAAATTCTGCTGCTAGATGAATTAGGTGAGAGATGGGGTAAAACTCATGTGTATCATAATCTAAAATCGCCAAGTGAGGCATTAAAGTTGCTTTATATAAATAACCCTGACTTAAAAAAATATTTTGCTACAGCTCACGAAGATGGAATAGGTTTTACAGTTGTGCAAGCTGGTGAGTATTTAGATTATGAGGATTTAAATTTACCATTAGGACAAAATGATTTAATTATTGCACCTGTTATTTCTGGAAGTAATAGTGGTGTCGTTAAAGTATTAGTTGGAGTAGGTTTAGTGGTCGCTACTGGTGGATTTGGTGCTGGTTTTGGTAGTACAGCATTGTTTGGTAGTACAGCTTTAGGTGCGGCGGCGGCAAAAGTAGGAGCAGCTTTAATTGTAGGCGGTGTTACGGATATACTTTCGCCACAACCACAATTACCTACTTTTGATTTTCAAGCACCTGTTTCAGGTTTTACTGGCGGTGCTGGTGGTATTACAAGAGGATCTGATGGTTCACAAAGCTATGGTTATACAGGAGCTGCTAACACTGTCGGTATAGGTAAAACAATACCTGTAGTTTACGGAAAAGCATTAATAGGTGGTCATGTTTTAAGTGCAAACATAGATATAGCATCAAGTGAAGATACGTTGATGAAATTTATTAGACCACCAAGCTTAAGCACAGTTAGATTTAATGGAGAGGAATTAAAAGGAGAATACACAAATGCTGGTGGAATGAGTGCAAGAAAATATGATGGAACAAATGGTGAATTAGGTGGTAAAAAATTTTTAACTTCAAATAAAGTTATAGATTTAGAAGTAGAAGGAGAGCAAGAAATTGATACTATAGTAGGCGCAACAGGTGGCGATCAAAAGACTAGCAAATTTCAAATCCTTTTTAGAGTCAATGGACTAATGGATTTTGTAGGAGAAGAAGGCACTACAAGAATTGATGGATTTATAACATATCAAATAAAAATAAGATCAAAGAGTGAGAAAACTTTAGTTTTAAACAGTCAAGCAACAATTCAAGGACTTACAAGAAAAACACAAAATTATAGTTATTGTGTTAAATTACCTTATCAACATATAGGAACTTTAGATACTTATAAAATTACTATAAGCATTGTTGATACAGGAGTTGATTTTGACAAAGCTTCATTAATAATTAGACAGATAGGATATAATTTGTTAACAAGTTAATTATGCCTTTAAATTCAACGTCAGTAATAAAAATTGTTGATCTTCTTTGTGAAGGAGAGATTCTTGCGATTGCTGGAGGTAAAAAAGGAATTTTTTTAAATGAAACACCAGTAAGATCGGAAACAGGTACATTAAATTTTAAAAAAGAACATTTTGATTTTGACTTAAGAACAGGTACTAAAGAACAAGCTCAGTTGCAAGATTATCAAAAAGATGGAGCATCAAATATAACAAATATTTCAGAAGAATTAGGAGAAAATTATAGTGAAACCGTCAATGAAAACAATAAAGTAATAGATAGAAATTATGGTGCAGGTAAGAAAATAATACAGATAACAGATCCACAAACAACATCAGTCGAATTTCTTTTTACAATACCTTCTTTATTTTGCACTGCTATGGAAGGTGTAGCTAGGGGGCAACTATTCAATGCAAAAGTAACGATTCAAATTTTCTTAAAAGCTAACGGAAAAGATTTTAACAAAGTCTATGAAAAAAGTTTTACAGGTATTTCAACATCTGAATTTCAGTTTAAATCAAATCAAATAGATTTGACAGTAGATGAAAATGGCAAAGAATTAGAGGCACCTTATACAATAAAAATACGAAAAATAACAAAAAATGAAAATGATTATGAAGTTAAAAAAACAGATTTTGAAGATATAGACGAAGATACAGCATTAGAAAATACAAGAGGAAATAGAATATTTCTTACATCAATGATTGAAAGACAAGATTTTAAAAGTCGTTATCCATTTACAGCGTGTGTAGGTTTATCCTTATCAACGGAAGCATTTTCATCTTTGCCCACCAGAGCATATTTGATAAAAGGATTAAAAGTAGCTATACCTCACAATGCAACAGTAAGAGATGATGGGAGTTTAGCATTTAATGGTTCTTTTGATGGGAGTCTCTTCCAAGATGATGATGGTAATGTCTTAAAACAATGGACAACTTGCCCTGTTTGTATTTACTACGATATGCTAACAAGCGATAAGCATGGGGCAGGGGATTTTATAAAAGCAGCAAATACAAGTTGGGTAGATTTATACCCACTTGCTCAATATGCAAATCAACTTGTAGAAACGCCAGATGGAGAAGAACCAAGGTTTGCTATAAATACTGTAATAGCTGCGCAGAATGATGCTTATAAAGTCTTACAGAACCTTGCCAGTACATTTAGAGGCATAACATATTGGGCCGCTAATACGGTAAATGTAGGTGCGGATCATGGAAACCTAGACGGATCAGATGTTGACCCAGTTCATATTTATAATAATTCAAATGTTATTGGCGGTTCATTTAATTATTCTGGAACGTCTTTAAAAACAAGATCAACTTCAATAAGAGTTAGATATAACGATCCAGATAATTTATATAAACCAAATGTAGTAGTCGTTGAGGATTATGATTTAATTACAAAATATGGTTATCAGGTTAAAGATCTAGTTGCTTTTGGTTGTTCTTCTAAATATCAGGCACAAAGATTAGGAACTTGGATTTTAAAATCAGAAGAATTAGATGCAGATGTTGTAATTTTTCAGACGGGTTTAGATGGTTTAGCTGTATTACCCAGTCAAGTTTTTGCAGTGGCAGATGAGATGAGACAAGGTGTACAAAGGGCTGGAAGAATTGCTACTGGTGCAACGACAACAGTAATAGTTCTTGATAAAGATTTGTCGTCTACAATTAATAGTGATCCTTCTTCTTTCACTTTAAATTGCACATTACCAGATGGTTCTGTTGAATCAAAAACAATAAGTGCAGTTTCTACAACAACTATCACTGTCAGTAGTGCTTTTAGTTCTGCGCCACAATCTCAATCTGTGTACACTATTACCTCAAGCACCTTGCAACATCAAAAGTTTAGATGTATTGATGTGACAGATAATAATGATGGAACTTATACAATAGAGGGAGTGCAGTTTAATGATTCCATTTATGACGCTGCCGATACAAATTCAGAATTAGCGTACACTGAGATTACTGCCTTTGATGAAACTCCTACAGCTCCTATTAATTTGCAACATACAGTAATTGCAACTAATACACCTTAATTATGTCAAGTAAAGCAATTTTTAGTTGGTCAAGAGGAACAAATGGCCCTAGTGTAAGTTTTCTTATTGAATATCAAATTGGTGACGGTGATTTTATAAGTGCCAGAACAACAAAAACAAGTTTTGATATAAATGATTTAAAACCAGATTCACAAGTAACTTTTCGAGTAGCTGCTGTTGGGATTGCTCCAAATGATAAACAATCAGCTTTTGCACAAACAACAATAACAATACCAAAGGCATCTATACCTGCTACAACTTCTCCCGTAACTCCAACAGTATTATTACCACCAGATCCTACAAATGTATCTGTAGAAGCTACAACAAAAAATGAGGCGATTGTTAAATGGAATATTCCTTCAACTTATACAGGTAATAAGGAAGAATTAGTTGCAATTATTAGACATTCAGCCTTAACAGATGGCACTGGAATATGGCCTGATAGCAGTTTGCTTAGAGAAGTTGCCGCTGTTACTGATTATTTGATTGTTCCGTTAATGAACGGAGAATATTTAGTCAAATTTAAAGATAAAGAAAATAACAAATCTGCAAATGCCGCAAGTGCTGTCATAAATTTACCCGATGAATTACCAAAATTATTAGTTCAGACAACAAGAGAAGATCAAGGAGTAGCACCTTTTCCTGGTCAACGTAATGACTGTTTATATTCTGATGAATTTGATGCACTTGTTTTGACTACAACGGATCTTATAGATGACATAGCTGACTTTGAACAAGGCTATCTGCAAAATATAGATTTTGGTAATACGCTAAAAAATTCAGGTGAATATTTCTTTGAAAATACTGTTGCACTTCCAGGCATCTTTACGGTTCAATTCAATAGAATTTTAAAAATGAGAGGTCTGTATCCAAACGACTCTATTGATTTACATTTAACAAATATTGACCAATGGTCTGATTTTGATGGTGCATTACCAGATGAAACAAATGGAATATTAAAATTCAGAAAAAGTAATGACGCTGCAACTGATGATGAAATACAAGATGAAAATAGTGAATTTTTATTATTGGAAGATGGAAACAAGTTTGATCAGGAAGATTCAACAACTTATGGTGAATTTGTACCATTGGAAAACGGAAGATATACAGGCAGAACTTTTCAATTCAAGTTAGATTTATCCTCTGAATATAATGACCAGACACCACTTGTTGATGAATTGGGTTTTGAATTGTTATTTGAAAATAGAACAGAAAGTAATTCTTTTAGTAGCGGTGCTGGTGCAAAAGCGGTAACTTTTAGTAAAGCCTTTTATCAAACTCCTAAATTGGGCATTACTGCTAGTAATATGGCTTCAGGTGACTATTATGTTATTAGTAGTGAAAGTCGAACTGGATTTTCAATTACTTTTTTCAATAGTTCTAATGCAGCCATTGACCGCACATTTGCCTATCAAGCAAACGGCTTTGGTGCGGAAGGTGCTTAATTTCTTCATCCTATGGTATAACTGACTTATGGCAACACATGATTATAATTTAGCTAACCAATCAGGGGCAAGTTTTCGTTCAGACCTTAATAATGCCCTAGCTGCAATCCTTTCAAATAACAGTAATGCTTCAGCACCATCTACCACTGTTGCATATAGCATTTGGGCTGATACAAATGCTGGTAAACTTAAAATACGAAATAGCTGCTAATGATGCATTTGTAGATTTAATAAATTTAGATGGAACTATTGCAAGAGATTTACAATTAACAGGAGCATCTGCAAATATAGTTTTTGATCAATCAGATAATGCTCTTGAATTTGCTGATAATGCTCTTGCTACTTTTGGTGATGGTGCAGACCTTACAATTTCGCATGATGGTAGTAATTCGATAATAAATGATGCAGGTACTGGTGAATTACAACTTCAAAGGGGTGGTTCTACAGTTGTTGCTCTTAGTTCAACTGGTGCTGACCTTACAGGAGATTTAACTGCAAGTGGTAAATTTATTGCTTCAAGTTCAAGTTCTGGAGATTATGTAAGAGTTTATGCTGGTAGTGGAACTGGTAAATGGGATATGTACGGAAGTGGAGCTAATTTGCGTTTCAGTGATAATGACTCCGCTGGTTATGTTCAAATTGACACGCGATTAGGATTGGGTACATCAAGTCCATCACAACAAATGGAGCTTTCTTCAACAGCACCTAATATAAGGCTTACTGATACGGTAGATGGTCACTCTGAACTTGATGGAAATACTGCTAGTTTAAAATTTAATGCTGATAAAGGTAATACAAGAGCAAGTACTACAATAACTTTTTTTGTTGATAACAGTGAAAAAGTACGTATAGATAATAATGGACATTTTTTAGTCAACTGCACCTCTTTACCAAGTTCATCTGTGGCTGGTGCTGCTTTTGAAAAAAATGGTAACACAGCTGTTTTATTTGTTTCAAATGGTTCTGCAACAACAAATTCCAATACCGCTGAGTTTTTAAACGGCAATGGAGTTGTCGGAAGAATAACTACAAATGGCAGTAACTGTTCGTTCACAGATGTTAGTGATTATAGGTTAAAAGAAAATGAAGTTTTAATATCAGATGGAATAACAAGATTAAAACAATTAAAACCATACAGATTCAATTATAAAAGTGATGCATCAGAAACATTTGATGGATTTTTTGCACATGAAGCACAAACTGTTGTACCAGAATCAGTAGTTGGAGAAAAAGATGCTACAAATAAAGATGGTTCAATAGATCCACAATGTATAGATCAAAGTAAACTTGTACCTTTACTTGTAGCTGCTGTGCAAGAACTTATAGGTAAAGTTGCTGCATTGGAAGCGGCTTAGTAATATATAAAAAACATCTTAAAAACATGACAAATCCTATTGATCTAATTAAAGAAGAAATTGCAACCATTCAGGAACAATTAGAAATTGATGTAAAAAAAGTTTCTTTATTACAACAAGAAATTAAAGAAATACAAGAAGAAGCACAAAAAGCAATAAATGAAAAGCAGACACAGATTAATAATGCAACACAACCAATATTAGAAAATCAAGGATCTTTAAAAAAACTTACTGAGTTGTTAAACAAATTAGAGGGTAAGATAGAAGCAACAACTGATAAATAAATGGCTGATAGGAAGATTACAGCACTTACTGAATTAACCGCACCAGTAGCGGCTGATGTTTTTCCTATAATTGATGTTAGTGAAGCTGTTAGTGCTGATAAAAATAAAAAAATACAACTTACAACTATATTAAAAGGCATACCTAGTGGGAGTGTATCTGCACCTAGTGTTGGATTTATTGATGATTCTGGACTTACTGGTTTTTTTAGAGTTGCAAGTAATGAAATAGGAATATCAGCAAATCAAACATTAATTGGATCGTTTACAACAACAGGATTTCAATTAGGATCTGGAACCCCAGCTGCACAGTTGCATTTGTTTAGTACAGACACGACTGATCAAATTATTTTTGAAAACAGTTCTGGTGATGCCGATTCAGCGCCCGACCTTGTTTTATTTAGGAACTCAGCTTCACCAGCAGCGGATGATTTGCTAGGAAATCTTGTTTATAGAGGAGAAGATTCTGCTGGTAACACTCACGACTATGCAAGTATTGTTGCTTCCATAGAAGATACAACAAACACATCAGAAGATGGCATATTAGATATCATGACAAGTTCTGCTGGTACACTAGCTTCAAGAATAAGACTTAAAAATAATAAAGTTGGTATTGGTGAAAATGATCCGATATATCCAATGCATTTGACAACAACTCTTACAGGTCAAGCTTTACAGCTTCAATGTGATGCTGATGACGCTGCTAGTGGTGCGAACCTCATGTTGTATCACAGAAGAGGATCAAGTGGTGCTGGACAAGATAATGATGTTATATCAACAATTTTTTATAGAGGTAAAAATGATGGTGCAAACGAAACAGGAACTGTTCCAGAGGAGATTGACTATGCAGCTATTGAATCTGTAATTATCGATGCAAGTGATGATACAGAAGATGGACAACTTAATTTAAAAGTAATGGATGCTGGTACATTAACAACCCAAGTTTCTGTTGATGCTAATGCTGTAACTTTTGGAGATCAAGTGCATCTTATATTTAACACTTCTACAGGAACAAAGATAGGAAGTGCTGCAACACAAAAACTAGCATTTTTTGGTGCAACACCTGTTGTTCAGCAAAGTGCTATTGCAAATATTACAACAACAGCAAGTTCTGGTACGCTTCCAACTGCAAATGGATCAGTCACTATTGCTAATGCTGCTAGTGCGACTACAACTGAATTATTAGAATTTTGTGTTGAGATAGAATCAAAACTTGAAAGTGCTTTAGCAGTATTAAGAACTTTAGGATTGATAGCCACCTAAAATTTATTTATAATGTTTAATATATTTTAAATTATTATGGCAACTACTACTTGGGCATTAGCTAATGTTGAATATGATGTAAGTGATGGATTTTGTCATACAGCACATTGGACAGTAACTAGAGTTGATGGAAATTATAGTTCCTATCGTTATGGATCTGTTTTTCTTACAAGGCCAAGTTCATTGACAGCTAGAACAGATTTAAAGTCAGCCGATATTATTGCAGACGTAAAAGCAGTAATAGGCACTGATGAAGTAACAGCTATTGAAACTGCCCTAATATCTGATATAACCGATCAAAAAACACCAACTCAAGGTTCTTTTGTACCAGCTAGTTAGTTTTTTCTTGCATCTGCCTAGTCATCAAGCCCATAGTGACGTAAAGAGGAGAGAGGGCTACAATAAGCAGTAACACAAGCAAACTTGTAAAAGATAGTGCTTTGAGTATCGCAAATTTAACCATGCTAAATAAAATTTCATCTATTTTGTCCATCCTATCATTTGTTATTTCATTAACAACTATTGGGGCAGGTTACGCAACTTACAAATGGGTAAGTAGTCCACAGTTTGAAGCAATGATGTTAGAAAAAATAATGGGGTCTGTAGATAAAATATTACCTAACCAGATAGAAAAGAAAATGCCAAAAGTAACTGGGCCTATGTTGCCATTATGATATTTGGTTTTTTTAAAAAACTAATTCAATATTACATAGACAAGTTAGTTAATTGGATGCGTATGCAGAAGTTTAACTTACAGCTTGATAATGAGATAAAAAAGTATCACGATAGTTTTGAAAAGAAAGAAAAACCTAAAATAAGAGAAGTTGGAAAGTTTGGTGAAGATGGCTGGTCTATTTCTATTGGAGATATAGATGACGAAGATACAAAAAATTGAAATAAAAGAGGTTTACGTACCAAAAATAAGGTTATGGGAAGTACAGCGACCAATATTAGATATTATTTATAAGCCAGTTGTTGATATACCAGCTTGTGTTGATGCTCATAGAAATAATCTTACAGGACTTATAAATGAAGATGAATTAGGCACATATCAAGCTTGTGGTACGTTTAATATTCCTAGTTTTGAACCACTTGAATACAACCCAGCTAATTTTAAATATACTGCACCAGCAGAGCAACAAGAGCAAAAACAAGGACAACCTCCACAGCAACAGGCAAAGATTCCAGAAAAGAAAAAAGAAGAAGAAATAAAAATCCCACCCTGCCCTGACAAAAAGGCTTTAAGAATAGGATCATTTGTTAACGATAAAAAATTAGAACGGATTTCTGGTTATGAGCGTGGTAAAAATGGAATAGATTGCATCACCTTGTATGAATCGGTCCCTTTCGTCTCGCAGTACATTCCAAGTTTTAAGCAGTTTACTGGGGTTTTTAGTCTTGCTCTGGTCGGCTGTTCTGCTCCGATCATTCTTAATTTAGTAAAACCAGTAGTAAAAAATGTAATAAAGAAACTGACAAACAAGAAAGATAACGTATAATTAAAAGGCCCTCCTTGGCGAAGATAGCGTGTCTGATCGCAAGCTATCTTGTTTAGACAAGTAATTACCCGTAGCTTGTCTACTCTAATTTATGAGTGTGCGGTAATACTTGATTCTTAACTGGACTTACAACCACATCTTTACATAGATCAAAGTAAGGACTATCTGTAGCAAATGATATTCCCTTGATTGCTAATTCTCCGCAATTTTTAAGCCTTGCAAGTTCGTAGTTTAATCTTTCCTTAGATAATATTTGGCTTTGTATTTTCTCTTGGGTCGTAGCACTTTTCAAGCAAGCATCTTGAAATCTGTTATCTAATGGAAAAGTAAAAGTCAATGCTGCTCCTGCATTTAATCCTAAAGAATCCTTGTTACCACTATAGTTTTGTTGCCAATAAAGAATTTGACCGGGATTGATTAGATTTCCGTCTTCATCTACACTTGGATCGTAAACAGGTGTTTGGTAAGTATAATCTTGTGGTCGCTTTTGGTTAAATGAAGTAGTAACAAAGGGGCTGAAAGACATTTGTGGTCCTTGGCATCTAATACCATTCCCGAAATGATTTTCTATAGTATTTCCCTGAAGCACCTGTGTAGCAAAGTTTGATACAGACCCACTGGCAGAAGCAGAGGGAGCAGCAGTGTTTGAGGTATTAGCAAACGCTGGACTCCCAAATAATAATCCTATTATTGTGAGAATATTGTAGTTGTATCTGTTACGCTTTCTGATTGGATTGTACGAGTCACATCTGAAACTGATTCCAAACCCGGAGGAGTGTAAACTTCGGTAAATTGGAAAGCATCTCCCTGTACTGTTTGTGTCCAGTTTGGTTTTTCTCCTAAATCTAAACCTGTCCATGTATATGTCGTGCCGTTTATAGTTTCATTAACAGTTGCGTTTGGTGCTGATATAGTCGATCCATCATGTTGTATACCTGATCCTGTAACTGAATATGTGTACCCAGAATTATAATTTGTTGTTCGTATAGTCTCAGTAATATTTGTGGTAGTTTCTGTTCGGCTACTGCTTGAACCCTGAGTGAAGTTAGGAACCACAGGCACAGCGTAGACAGGGCTAGATATAAATAAAACAAAAGGTATTGTCCTCCACATCTAGTCTATTTGAAGATCGGTAACAAATTGTCCAGTCAATGTTATACCTGTGCCAGTTCCTCCATCTAAACCTATTGTATGGTTATCCAAAGTTATGCTTGCTGTACCTACGCTAGCTGCCGCTGAAGATGTTATATCTGAAAAGTTCGGAACCTCACCTACTGTTGCTGCGGTTGTGGGTGTAGCATCTCCTTCAAGGTAACTTTGAGAAAATGAAAACGCATCCCCTGAAGTGCTTTGTGAAGCTGTAACTGTAGTTAAAGCTGGAACGCCATTAGTGACTGTGCCAAATCCACCGATAGTTGAATCACCGTCACTATTTACTGTGGCTACACCGCTACCTGATACTGAATAACTTGAGCCAACTTTATCTGCTGATGTTGCTGCTGACAATGCCTCAAGTTTTACAGTTGACATTATTGAATGATTTAGGTCTGCGTGTGCAACAGGTACTCCGAAAAGTAGCAAAAGTGATAAAAGTTTTTTCATTTAATTCCTACTTTGTTTTTACTATTATTTACTATATTAACCTTACCAAGTTTCTTTTTGCCATTTGTAGCAGATTTTACTTGTAGACCCATGTTCGNCATGACAGCACTTAGCAATCCAGCAGCGAAGGTGGTGTCAATTTGACGGGTTGAATTTCCGAAGTACGCAAAAGAAATAACCCCTAAACTCCAAAAAAGTATAATCATCTGGACAAGGTTAGACAAAATTGAATTACCTTGCTGCGGTTCTTCTTGTTCTACTTCTTTAGCAGTATCTTCAGCCATAAACTTAAAGTTTCTTGTTTAATACTGGCATATTAGCTATGTTTGGAAAAACAAACAAATTATGTCTAAATTTCTAATCGGTATGTTTATCAAGTTTGGTAAATCAGAATCTTTACGTAAGGCAGCATTGTCATTACTTAAAGCTATGGTGGCAAAAACTGATAATGATGTAGATGACAAATTAGTTGAGCTTCTTGAAGCTAAATTATTTCCAGTCAAATGAAAAACATAATAGATGCACTGACTAGCAGCTACAGTCTTGAGGGTGAGTTTGAAGTGCAAAAGTCTATACAGTTTATCCAGAACCTAGAAGATATTGAACTACTTAAACCTTATGCAATAAAGCTATTACAAACAAATGCAAAACAAGCTCATTTCGTTAGCAGTGCCATAGAATTTATTGCTCACCAGCAAGCTTATGTTGTAAGGCTAGAAAGTAAAGTACAAAAGAAAAAAGCGACCCTTTGGGATCGCATGAGATATGTTTTATTTAACAAGAAGTCAAGGAACTAAATCTTTTTCTGTAATATCAAACCAAGTTGCAGATTCATACACCATACCAGTAAGTTCATCTGTTTTTGTGACTTCACAAAATTCATAGGTTCTTTTAGATTGTGCATGATAGAAAATCTGACCTACATAGGGATTGTTTGGAAAAGTTACTAAGTACATAATTAAAAAGGTAAATCCTCTGGAAGTTCACGTTGGTTTGCTTTGACGTTTACAGTCCTCTCAGAGGCTGGTTTAGGGTTCATGGGTGCAATCTTGCCTGAGTTACCCCAAAGGCCGCCCCAGATCGAAAAACCAGCTATTTCATCATAATCTGATTTGCTTTTGTAAACCCTTATCTTAGTATCTTCGATATGGGCATTATCAGCCATAGTTTGTAACCAGTTTGCCATCTTCATAGCTTCATCAACTGATATGTCGATAATTAAGTTTCTTTCTGGTGCATTGTCTCTATCGCTGTTATTGTCAACGATTCTAAATTTTGCGTTAAATGCGGTGTTTGCCATAGTAATTAAAAGGGTTCAATGGGTGTAATGCCGTTGCTTTCTTCCCAAGCAAGGACTTTGTGAAGGTCA
>FUFK010756818.1_pt1 | contig 19408 bp, 17 predicted proteins | sample 1021851 | NCBI WGS metagenome assembly FUFK01 (sample SAMEA51879418, study PRJEB19060) | metagenome
AGCTATGCCAACGCTGTCCTGCGGATGATCATCCTGAACGGCGAATTTCACGGCGACCCCCATCCCGGCAATGTTTTCCTGATCGGCGAGCAAGATGTTGGTTTCATCGACTTCGGATCGGTCGGGACGCTCACCAAGGCTAGGCGCGACGAGATCGTTCGCCTCGTGCTTGCGATCGCTGGCGAGGAAACGAGCGAAGTCGCGGATGTCCTGCTCGCATGGGCGGGGGAGCCGAAGGTGGATCGCAATGCACTCGCGGTGGATCTGGATCAGTTGATCGGAGAGTTCAGGGGGACCGTGCTTTCTGGAATCGAGTTCTCGCAAATTTTTTCCCGCGTTTTCGATCTTTTGCGGGATTATCAACTGGTCCTGCCACCCGATCTGGCTATCCTTCTGCGTACCTTGCTTACGGCAGAGGGTGTCGTCCGATCACTGGCACCCGACTATAACATTGCCGAGGACACCCGGCCGATCATGACGGAGCTTTTCGCCGAGCGGTTCTCGCTCGCTAGCGCTCGGTCGGGTTTGAAGAGACTTCGCGGTCAGCTGCTGGGGTTGTCGGCGTCCTTGCCCGACATACTTGCCACTGCGAACTCGATCGCAAAGTCAGGATATGTGCCGGTTCAGCTCGATCCGCTCAGTATCGAGCAGCTCGCTGGACTTCGCAATGAGCGTCAGTCCATGAAAGGCCCTCTAGCTGCCGCATTGATCGTGGCTAGCGCGTTGCTTGTCGATCAATCTTGGCTTCTGGCTGGCGGCGCGCTTGTGATTGCTGGGGTGGTGCTCATCCGAAAATCATAATGAAGGAGCAATTTAATTCGTGCACGGTCACGTTAGGGCAAAGCCGAACTTAATGAGGATTTCATGCGCCTCACTTCAGCGACCAAAACGCACCGTGAAGAAAATTTTTCGACCTACTGCGATTGAAGGCTTATTTTCCTCAATCAGACGAAACTTTGGAACGGCAGCTTTCAGGTTTGTCCTCGCCTGACTTTATGGCTGCTTTGGGGCGCTTTGCTGACCAGCAGCTCACACTAATAGCGGCCCGGCGGCTTCGGGGCCGTTTGCTGACTGTCCGGTTTAGAGGACCGGGGGTGGTAATGCTGACATTCGGGCGAACCAATGACTGTGTCCTTCGACAAATCGGACATTCGAAGAGAATTCAGAAGTCTCTGGAATCTGCCGTCTATCCATCCACTGTGCCAGACACCGCCATCGCTTTGGCAAGACCCGATGCCGAGTCCAACTTGGATTAGTCAGCAAGGTTGCCAGACAATTTCACAAGTAGGTTTTTGACTGTGGCAAGCTCCGTTGCGGAAATCCCGGTCAGCAGTTGAGTGTATATCGCGTCGGCCTCTAGCCTGAGCGATGGAAGTATCTCGATAGCCTTGGGAAGCAGGTGCAGACTCCAGACCCGGCGATTTCCTTCAATCGACCGCCGCTCGACAAGATGGGCCTTTTCCAGCTGATCGATCACATGACCCACACTCGCGCGTTCAAGATCGAGGTGTCTTGCAAGTTCGGTCTGGGTGAGTCCCGGTGAGCGGTATAGATAGGCAAGGGCGCGCCACTGAGTGCGAGACAGGCCGAATTTTGCCGTGGACGCATCAAACACCTTGCGCAGTTTGCGCGGAACTTCCTCGACGAGAAAAACGATCTCGTCGGCCTCGGTCACATAGCTATCTTGGCTGATTTCGTCCGGCATTGGTCTGTGCCTTACGCGACGGGCAACGGATTGTAATGACTTTACTGTAAGATATATTACAGTAAGCTGCCGTCATGGCGAAAGAATCGATCAAACTGGCCGGTCAATCCGCCCTTGCCATTTCCGCCAGTGTCGAAGGCGCAAGCGATGAAATGCCGGTCATCCTCGCGCATGGCTGGGGACAAACCCACCGTGCCTGGAAGAGGATTTCGACGCTTCTCGCAAGTAATGGCTTTCACGCGATTGCATTGGACCTTCGAGTTCACCGGAACAGCGAACGGGCATTGATATGAGTATAGCACCCAATCACAACATTGCCCAAAAGATCCCTTCGGCTTCGTTATCGCCGTTCGCAGATGGATTTCCCCTTGGCAAATGCTTAGCCTAATCTGAAGAAGCTTCGCCGCCAACTTCTGTGCTTGTCGGCATTCGTACCCCAACATTTCGTATGGGTCTGAGCCAAGACTACTGGAGAAACCGATGACCATACAGCAGCCCGTTGATCCGGTCCCCGCGGCCACCATGCTCTTGCTTCGCGACACGCCGGAGTTTCAGGTCCTGATGGTCAAACGCCATCACCAGATCGATTTCGCCTCCGGCGCGCTGGTGTTTCCCGGAGGGAAGCCTTCGGTTGGAGATGAAATTGTTGAATGGGCCGATCATTGCAGGGGCTGGGGCACTTTCGACGCTACGCAGCGCACTTTGCGGATCGCCGCGATCCGCGAAGCGTACGAGGAAGCCGGGATCTTGCTGGCTGATCATCGTGACGGCGGCGCGTTTGAAGATACATGTGATCTTGAAAGCCGCAAAGCGGTGGAGCGAGGCGAGCGTGAATTTCTTGACGTCGTTCGCGAGGCCGGTGTGCACTTGCGCCTCGATCAGCTCAGCATATTCGCAAGGTGGATAACGCCCACCTTCATGCCCAAGCGCTTCGACACCCATTTCTTCGTTGTTCGCGCGCCCGAACGCCAGATTGCCGCATGCGATGGATACGAAACCGTCGATGCGGAATGGCTTTCGCCGCATAAGGCGTTGGAAATGGAAGCAACTGGCGAGCGAACCATTATCTTTCCTACGCGCTTGAACCTGCAATTGCTGGCCAAAGCCGCAAGCGCAGCGGACTGCGTGGCGCAGGCTGAAGCCCGCGATATCGTAACGGTTCTGCCGGAAATCATTCAGAGAGACGGCAAAAACGTCCTTACGATCCCAGCTGATGCCGGATACGGCCCAGCCCACGAAATCATGGGCTGAGAGCAAGCTGCCAGCGGCGAGGAAACTTTGTCGTCAGTAGCCGGATAGCTGGGCAAAACGGTCCTTGAGGTAGCTCGACGACCCCCAACTCGCCTCGAGCACGCGAGCACGCTTGAGGTAGAAGCCGACATTGAATTCATCGGTCATCCCGATGCCGCCATGCAGCTGGATACCCTGATTACTGATCGCGTGTAGAACGCGATTTGCCTCGGCCTTGGCGATGGTCGCTGCACGCGCGATACCAAAGTCGCTGTCGACTGCCTGTAATCCCGCCTCGACTGCGGAGCGCATCTGCGCAAGGTCGGCGAACAGGTCCGCCATGCGGTGCTGCAGCGCCTGGAAAGTGGCGAGCACCTGATTAAATTGTACGCGCTGCTTCAGATAGTCGAGGGTCGTGTCGAACACGGCTTGCGCCATGCCGAGCATTTCGGCCGCCGAAAGTACGCGCGCCCGGTCGAGCACGTCGTCAAGCAGACTGTCGCTTCCGCCCTCGAGCTTCTCGGCGGCAGCGCCAGCGAAAGAGACATCGGCGTGGCTGCGCTGGTCGGTGAGTTTGCGCGTGGTCAGTGAAACGCCATCGCCCTTCTCGACCAGGTAAAGGCCGTCTTTGGCTGCGACAACGAAGAGGTTCGCGCCATGCGCTTCGTGAACGAATGCCTTTTTGCCGGTCAACTTGCCGCCCGCAACGCTTGTCTCGATTGCCGAGGGATCGCAATGCGCGCCTTCGTCGACAGCCAGCGTTGCCACGGTTTCGCCGCTGGCAAGCCTGGGTAGCCATTTGGCCTTCTGCTCGTCGCTTCCGCCCAGCAGGATTGCACTAGCCGCGATAGTTGTGGCCACCAACGGACTTGCGGTCAGCGTTTTGCCGAGTTCCTCGACCACGAGGCCGGCCGACATGAAGCCGAAATCCGATCCACCATGAGCCTCGGGAATGATGATCCCGGCCCAACCCATTTCGGCCATCGCGGCATAGGCGCTGGAGTTGTAGGCCTGCGGTTGGCCTGCTGCACGGACTTTGCGGAATTCGGATACCGGGCTTTCCTTGGTCGCCCAGTCTCGCGCCATGTCGCGCAGCATTTCCTGTTCTTCGCTGAGAACTGCCATTGTCCTTGCTCCCCTCGCTTACTGGTGGTCGAGCATGCCGAGCACCCGCTTGGCAATGATGTTGTTCTGGACTTCGGTCGAACCGCCATAAATCGTCGCTGCCTTGCCGAAGAGCCAGCCGCGCACATCCTCGAGTTCGTCATCGCCAAATTCGTCGCCTTCCCAGCCGAGGCCCTGAAGGCCACGGATTTCGATCAGCAACTCGCTGCGTTCCTGGGCCAACTTGGTGCCGACCTTTTTCAGCACCGAGCTGATCTCTGAAACGCCGCCTTGCGCTTTGCTTTCCTCGACCGCACGACGCGCGGTGAGCAGGAAGCTGTTCCATCGGATCTCGAAATCGGCGATCTTGTCGCGCAGGACCTTGTTGACGAGCGCGCCATCACCGCCGGTTTCGCAGTATTTCTTGGCGACATCGGCAAGGCTCTGGCCCATCATTCCGGCAAGGCGCCCGCCGCCTGAAATGTTCGTGCGCTCGTGCTGAAGGAGGCGTTTGCCGATAGTCCAGCCTTGGCCTTCCCTGCCCACGAGATTTTCCTTCGGCACCTTTACATCGGTGAAGAAGGTCTCGCAGAACGGACTCGTTCCGCTGATCATGGTGATCGGGCGGACTTCAACGCCCGGTGCATCCATGTCGATCAGCATGAAGCTGATGCCCTTGTGCTTGTCTGACCGGTCGGTGCGGACGATGGCAAAGCACTTGTCCGCCCACTGGCCACCGCTGGTCCAGGTCTTCTGGCCGTTAACGAGGTAGTGATCGCCCTTGTCGACGGCGAAGGTCTGCAGGTTCGCGAGGTCTGATCCGGCATTCGGTTCCGAGTAACCCTGACACCAGCGAATTTCGCCACGGCAGATTGGCGGGATATGCTCCAGCTTCTGCTTTTCATCGCCGTATTCGAGCAGGGTCGGGCCGAACATCATCACACCCATTCCGCCGATCGGATTGTAGGCACCGACCTTGGCGAACTCGTGCTCGATGATCCTGGCCTGGCCTTTGGTCAGTCCGCCTCCGCCATATTTCTTGGGCCAGGTCGGTGTACCCCAGCCACGCTCGCCCACGGCTTGGCGCCATCTCTTCTGCACAGGGGTCTCGTTGGTCGGACCGTCGAGCCCGGCCAGCATATTGCCCGTGCCCCTGAGTTCGTCAGGGAAATGGGCGGCGAGGAAGTGGTGCACTTCGGTGCGAAATGCGTCTTCGCTCGCCTGGACATCGGATTCTGGATGAGTTGGCACGGAAACCTCCGTTCAAAAAACTGAATTCGTGGTGCCCCAGACGAATGATAAGGCCGCGCTCTGGCTGGTCAGTATTGCTGCTCGGGAACGTGCAAAACCAAACCTTCCACTCCAGCCTCGATGGGTATCTGGCAGGCGAGGCGACTGTATTCGTTGGCCCCTTCTGCAAACTGCAGGAGTTCGGCCTCCGCTTCGCCTTCCTTCAGACGACCAACCCTGTCGATCCAGGCCGGATCGACATGGACATGGCAGGTCGCACAGGCACAGACACCGCCGCAATCGCCGTCGATGCCCGGTACATCATTGAAGAGCGCCGCCTCGCGTGCGGTTTCGCCCTCAGCAGTTTCGACTTCCCGCCGCGTTCCATCGCTGGATACGAACGTCACTTTGACCATCATAAACTCCGTATGTCTGCTTCAGCAAATCAGCGCGCGTGCAGCCGCACCGGTAGCTTGGTGATCCCGCGCACAAGGTTTGAGAAAAGGCGCTCGGGTTCGCCGGTCACTTCGACCTTGGCGAACCGCCTGTGAATCTCTTCCCAGATGATCCGTAGTTGCAGTTCTGCCAGCCTGTTGCCCATGCAGCGGTGGATGCCATAACCGAATGACAGGTGATGGCGCGGATTCTTGCGGTCAATGATGAAGCGGTCGGCCTGGTCGATAACCGTGTCGTCGCGGTTGCCCGACAGGTACCACATCACGACTTTGTCGCCCTTCTTGATCTGCTTGCCGCCAATCTCCCAGTCCTGCAGCGCAGTGCGGCGCATGTGAGTCAGCGGCGTCTGCCAGCGGATGATTTCCGGCACCATGCTGGTGATCAACGATGGGTCGTCATTCAGTTTGCGATATTCGTCGGGGTTCTGATTGAGCGCCAGCACCCCGCCGCTGATTGAATTGCGTGTGGTGTCGTTGCCGCCCACGATCAGCAGCAGCAGGTTACCCAGAAATTCGAGGAAGGGCATATCCCGTGTCGCCGGGGCATGCGCCATTATGGAAATCAGATCGTTCTTCGGTTCTTCGTTGATGCGCTGCTCCCACAGGCCTTTGAAATACATCGCGCACTCGATGAGTTCTTCACGCCTCGCTTCGTACGATTCGACAATGCCGGTTTCAGGAGCGGCGGTGGTGACATCGGACCAGCGCGTGAGCTTGCGGCGTTCTTCCCACGGGAAATCGAACAGGGTGGCAAGGGTCATCGTGGTCAATTCAACCGAGACCTTGTCAACCCAATCAAATTCCTCGCCTATCGGCAAATCATCGAGAATCTGACATGCTCGTTCGCGGATTGTCGGTTCGAGCAACAGCAAGTTGGACGGCGCCACAGCGGGGGTGACGGCCTTGCGTTGCTGGTCGTGCTTTGGCTGGTCCATGGCGATGAACATTTCAAGTTCGAGCGCGCCTTCCACCGAATGCATGTCCTGAATGGCGATACCGCCGAGCTTTGCCTCCGACGAAAAGACTTTGTGGTTGGTGTCGACGGCCATGATGTCGTTAAACTTGGTGATCGACCAGTAGGGCCCGACATAGCTTTCGCGGCAGTAATGGACCGGATCATCTTTGCGCAGCCGGTCGAAGAACAGGCCGATCGTGTCCTTCTGAAAAAGGCTCGGCCGCGCGACATCGATTTGCTCGATCGGAATCGACGCGATTTTTTCGGCGGTATCCAGTTCCATCGTGTCGATGCTCATGTCTCGTCCTTCATACCTGGCAAGCAGACTCGCCTCGCTTTCAAACAGGTAGATGTTTCGCAGGGTGTGGTCAATAAAGCTTATAAGGATTGTTGCGAAATTTGGCCGAACTGCAAACTCCATAGACTGATGCTGGACATTTCATCCGATAAACTCTTATAAGGTTTTGCCACAGGAGCGATTCCCAGAGATGCAACCGAAGGTCGATGATTCCAGAAAAGCTAAGCGTGCGCTCACGCTTGCGCAGGACATCGTACGCGATATCGAAGCCGGGGCGCATGTTGCGGGCGACAGGTTGGCGCGCGAGGACGAAATGCTTGCGCGATACGATGTCGCCCGAGCGACCTTGCGCGAAGCGCTTCGCTTCCTTGAACTCCAAGGCGTTATCCATCTTCAACTAGGTCGCGGTGGCGGGCCGGTGGTCGCCCGCCCGCAGACTGGCGATTTCGCAAACAGCCTCTCGCTGATCCTGCATTTCATGGAGGCGGACTTGAGGGGCTTGCTCGAATTGCGCGAAGCGATTGCGGCGGATGTTGCGGCCTATGCAGCCCAGCGCGCGACCACGGGTGATTTGAGCGCACTTGCCGATTGCCTCAAAGAGCTGGAGCGAAACGAAACGAGCAGCCAGTTCGAGGAACTGAATCGCCGTTTTCACGATATGCTCGGCTGGGCCAGCGGCAATCCGCTTTTCGGCCTTCTGACTTCCGCGTTGCACATGCTTACCCGCGAATTCTCGCTCTCGCTGGGGTATTCGGCCCAAGAGCGTGCGGTCCAGTTGCGTTTCTTGCGACGCGTCCTTGAGGCTGTGCGCAAGGGCGATGCCGAAGGAGCGCGGCAGGCTATGGCGCGTCTCGTGGCGGGCTCCGCCTCCTATCTCGCACAGAGAAGCCCTGAGCTTGTGTCCCAGAAGGTCAGGTGGGGACAGACGTAAAAAATGGGCGCCGGTGGGTGGCGCTGGATGGAGAGGGTATTACGATGGCACTCAAGAGCCGCATATGCGAAATTCTCGGGATCGAATACCCGATCCTTCTGGCCGGAATGGGCGGGGCTAGTGTCCCAGCGCTCGCGGCTGCTGTGTCGAATGCTGGGGGGCTTGGCGTTCTTGGCGCTGCGGCCTGCTCGCCGGACCAGTTGCGTAGCTGGATCCGTCAGACCCGCGAGCTGACCGATAAACCGTTTGGGGTCGATACCCTTTTGCCTGCCTCCGTCAGGCGCGGTTCGGCACCGCAGAGCGGCGGTGCGCCCGAAAACCCGATGGCATTGCTCGGCGAATACCAGCAGTTCACCCGCGATTTCATGGAACGCGAGGATCTGCCCGAAGTGGATGCGGCAATGGCAATGCGTGCGGCTGGTGCGCCGGAAATGGGTAAGGGCGGTCCGCAGCTGTTCTCGAGAGAATTCTTCGAGGCGCAGATGGAAGTGGTAATCGAGGAAAAGGTGCCAGTCTATGCCGCAGGCCTAGGCAATCCCGGACCGTGGATGGACCGCCTCCATGCCAATGGCACCAAGGTCATGGCGGTGATCGGCAAGGTCAAACATGCCCAGCAGGTGGTCGATTCCGGCATCGACATGATTGTGGCGCAGGGCCACGATGGCGGCGGGCACAACTCCCCGATCGGAACCTTCTCGCTGATTCCGCAAGTGGTCGATGCGGTGGGCGATCGGGTTCCCGTGATTGGAGCGGGTGGAATCTCCGATGGCCGCGGAGTCGCCGCAGCGATGATGCTGGGCGCTCTGGGCGCGTGGGTCGGCACGGCGTTTCTGGCAACTGAAGAGGCAGGTATCGAACGGTTCCAGAAGGAAGCAATAACCGACGGCGGCGATGCAGATACCGTCGTCAGCCGTTCGTTGACCGGCAAGCCGGCGCGCATGATCCGCAACAAATGGGCCGATGCCTGGGTTGCGGCGGGCAAGGAGCCGCTTCCCATGCCTTACCAGTCGATGATTTCAGGGCCGGTCATGGCTTCGGGCATCAAGGCTCAGCGCAAGGATATCATGCCCGGCTTCGCGGGGCAGGGAATCGGCCTGATCCATTCAATCCGTCCAGCGGCAGAGGTCATGCGCGATCTTGTCGAAGGGGCCGAAAGGGCGCTGGCCGATGCCAGATTCTATTCCTGAATTGCGGCAAGACGGGGACGCGGTATGAACGCTTCACAGACCTTATCCTTTGCCGACAAGGCCGCCATAACCGGTGTGGGCGAAACCGCCTTCGTCAAGGGCACCGAACGGACCGCGGTGGACATGATGCTGGAAGCCTCGCGCCGCGCAATCGCGGATGCTGGGCTGAAACCTTCGGATATCGACGGCATGGTGCCGCCGCCGATCTATACGACCTCGGAGGAAATGGCCGCCAATCTCGGCATTGATGTGCTGCGCTATGCGGCCACCGTTCACATGGGCGGCGCCAGCCCGACGACGGCGCTGCAGAACGCGGCCATGGCGATCGCCAGCGGGCTTTGCGATCACGTGCTGGTGACGCTCGGTTGGAACGGCTATTCCGCCCTCAGGCCCAAGCCGGGTGCCCCGCCCACTCGGGCGATGAACATGAACACGCTGACCAATACCATCCAGGGCTATTACATCCCCTATGGTGTGTTCCTGCCGGTGCAGATGTATGCTTGGCTGGCGACCCGCCACTCGAAGCTTTACGGCGTGGGCGCGGATGCGATGGCAGCGGTAGCGCTAGCCTGCCGGCGTCACGCGCAGTTGAATCCGCGCGCCTTTACCTATGGGCGCGAACTCGACGCGGAAACCTATCATTCGGCGCGCTGGATATCCGAGCCCTTCCGCCTTTACGATTGCTGCCTTGAAACCGATGGGGCTTGCGCGGTTGTCATATCGCGAATGGATCGGGCCAGGGATATGCCGCATGTGCCTGTGAGCATCGCCGGTGCTGCAGAAGGCCACCCCTATCCCGCCGACGACATCCCTTCGCGGCCCGATCCCTTCAAGATCGGCCTCAGCTATGCTGCCCCGCGCGCTTTCGACATGGCTGGTGTCAAGCGCGAGGACATGGATTTCCTGCAGATCTACGACTGCTTTACCTATGTCGTCTTGCTGCAACTGGAAGCGATGGGCTATTGCGAACCGGGCGGACAGGCCGAATTCGTCGCCAATGGCCAGATTGAGCTGGGCGGCCGCTATCCGATCAACACCCATGGCGGCTTGCTCAGTGAGGCGCATGTATGGGGCCTCAACCACGTGGTCGAGGCGGTGCGTCAGCTTCGTCACGACTGCGGCGAGCGCCAGGTGCTGGGAGCCCAAACTGGTCTTGTGACTGGTTGGGGCGACCTCGGCGACGGCAGCATCGCCATTCTCAGGAGGTTCACATGAGCAGCGAGAGCGATCTGCCCCCCAAAATGCGGCCCTCCGCGCAGGTTGTACCACCCAAACCGCGCCCTCGCCCGCAAGACCCGGTTGAGCAGGAATTCTGGAAGCGGTGCCAGGACGGCAATCTCTACTTCCAGCGCTGCAGCGGTTGCGGCTGCTTCCGCCACCTGCCGCGCTATATGTGCGCAAAGTGCGGCTCGCCGGAATTTTCCTGGGAACGCAGCAGCGGCAAGGGCACGCTGTTTTCCTGGACCGTTACCCACCAGGCCCTCCACCCGGCTTTTGCCGCCGAAATTCCCTTCGTGGCGGCGGTGGTGGAATTGGAAGAGGGCGTGCGCATGGCCACGCGCCTGATTGGTTGCGATCACGAGCGCCTGGCGCTCGATCTTCCGGTGGAAGTGGAGTTCGAACTGATCGGTGAGGACTTCCGCCTTCCTGTTTTTCGCTTGCGTGAAAGTTAGAAGCACCATGGATCTTGATTACGGGCCCGAATACGATGTCTTCCGCAAGCAAGTGCGGGCTTTCATCGAAGCGCATAGCCATCTCGCTCCGCCTTCTTCTGACCGGGCGGCCCGACCTTCGCCCAAGGCGGTCGAATGGCAGAAGCTGTTGATCGAGCATGGGTATACCGCGCGAACGATCCCGCAGGAGTATGGCGGCTATGGAGCCGAGCCGGACATTCTCCAATCGCGCATCATCGCAGAGGAATTTGCGCGGGCCGGGGTGCCGGGCGGGCTTTCCAATCAGGGAATCTCGATGTTCGTGCCGACCCTGCTCGAACTCGGCACCGAGGAACAGAAACGGCGCTGGATCGAACCCACGTTGAAAGGCGATGTTGTCTGGTGCCAGGGCTATTCCGAGCCCGGTGCCGGGTCTGACCTCGCCAACCTCAAGACCAGCGCGCACATTGAGAACGGCGAATTCGTTATCAATGGTCAGAAGATTTGGACCAGCACCGCCAAGCAGGCCGACATGATCTTTTGCCTGGTCAGGACCGAGCCTGACGCACCCAAGCATGGCGGCATTTCCTACCTGATCTTTTCGATGGACACGCCGGGCATCGAGGTTCGCCCCTTGAAGACGATGACCGGTCACGCCGAGTTCAACGAGACGTTCTTCACCGATGTTCGGGTCCCGATGCACCAGATCGTCGGCCAGCGGGGCCAGGGCTGGTTCGTCGCGAATGCAACCCTTGGCCATGAGCGCGGAATGCTGGGCGATCCCGACGCGCTCGAAAACCGGCTGCAGGCGCTGATCGCACTGATGCAGGAAGAGCGTTTGGGCCAGGGTCGCGCGATCGACAATCCGGTACTACGCGACCGGTTGGTGGCACTTCAGGCCGAAGTGGCGGCGATGAAATACAATGGGATGCGGATCCTTTCGAACAGCCTTAGGGGAGAGCCTGGTGGCATGGCGAAACTGATCGTCAAGTTGCAAAGCTGTGAACTCGCTCACCAGATATCCGCGCTGGCAATCGACGCCATGGGCGAACTGGGCATTCTCTATCACAACAGTCCGCGTGAGCGGGACGGCGGGGCGTGGCAATGGAACTATATGTTCCAGCTCGGTCTCATCATCGGCGGCGGGACCGCTCAGATCCAGAAGAACATCATCGCCGAACGCGGCCTTGAAATGCCACGTGAGCCGAAAACCGCGGACATGGCGCGTCAGAAGCAGGGAGCAGTCTGATGGACTTTGGACTTTCGCAGGACCAGCAAATGTTGCGCGACGCGGTTTCGCGGTGCCTTGCCGATACCAGCCCGCTCAGTCACGTCCGCGAATGTGCGGAGCGGGACAATCCGCTGAGCGACCAGGTGCTGCGGGCTCTCAACGACCTGGGCGCTGCCGGAATGCTGGTCCCCGAAGAGCACGGCGGGCTCGGCATGACTTTGCTCGACGCTGCGGTGGTAGCGGAACAGCTTGGTTATGCGGTCGCCCCGGTGCCGTTTCTCGCCAGTCAGGTTCTCGCACCGATCGCCTTGCGCGATGCGGGCAACGAGGAGCAAAAGGCCCACTGGCTGCCAAAGATCGCGGGTGGAGAGGCGCGTATCGGTATCGCGATTTCCGAGACGATCGAGGCGCGCGACGGCGCGGGGGTTTCCTCTGCCGGCGGGAAGCTCAACGGCACCGCCCTGTTCGCGCTCGATTTCGAAGGAGCCGATGCCTACATCGTCGCCGATTCCGGTGGCAGGCTGCACCTTGTCGGTGCCAAGGCGTCGGGCCTGGAGGCTATCGCGTTGACTACCATAGATCGCACCCGCAGCGTCGGGGAATTGCGGTTTGACGGGGCCGAAGCGGAACCACTGGCTGATGATGGGGGAGTTGCAACGGCCCGGTTGCGTGATGCGGGCCGTGTGATCCTGGCCGCCGACAGTCTTGGCGCAGGTCAGGCGATGATCGAAAAGGCTGTCGATTATGCTGGCCAGCGCGAACAGTTCGGCCGCCTGATCGGCAGTTTCCAGGCCGTAAAGCATATGTGCGCCGAGATGGCCGCGCGTCATGAACCGTGCCGTTCGCTCGTCTGGTACGCCGCCCACGCCTTCGACGCGGTGCCGAACGAGGCATCGCTGGTTGCCTGCCATGCCAAATCGCACACGGCCGAGGTCCATCGATTTGTCGCACGCACTTCCACCGAAGTGCATGGCGGAATGGGATTCACCGATCTGCTTGGCCTGCACTACTGGTTCAAACGGATCGGATTCGACCGGCAGGTCCTGGGTGGGCCAGAAGCGGTCCGGGCGGAGGCTGCGGCACTTCAAGGCTGGGCCAAGGCTGCTTGATGTTTCTACCGGGAGACGCGCGCGCTAAAGCCGCTGCCCCGTTCGGAGAGGAGAACTAATGTGATCGACTGGAATCTCGGCGACATTCTCGACGCTTTCGAGCCTGTCATGCCAAAGGATGCGCCGGCCCTGATCCACGGTGACCGGATCATTACCTGGCCCGAAATGTCCGGACGTTCGAACAATGTCGCCCGCGCGCTGCGTCAACGCGGAGCCGGCAATGGGGCCAAGGTTGCCTTTTATATGCGCAACCGACCCGAATACGGCGAGTTGATGGCAGCCTGCTTCAAGGGGCGCCTGATCCATGTGAACATCAATTACCGCTATGTCGCCGAGGAGGTCTTCTACATCTTCGACGATTCCGACAGCGAAGTGATCGTCTACAGCTCGGAATTCCGCGACTGTATCGTCGAGCTCAAGGATCGGCTCGGGAAGGTTCACACCTTTGTGGAAATTGGCGAGGCGTCGCAAATCGCGCCTTTTGCGATCCCTTACGAGACACTCGCGCAAGAAGGCGACGGATCGGCGCTTGGCATCGTGCGCTCACCCGAAGATCAGCTCTTCATCTATACCGGCGGCACGACCGGCATGCCCAAGGGCGTGATGTGGCATCACGACCAAATGCGCAAAGCACAGCTCGAGGCCCAGAAGCTGCTCGCCCCCGTTCCTAAGACACTCGAAGAGCACGTCGCGTTGATCACAAGTCAAGGGCCCGGCAACCGCACTGTGCCCTCCTGCCCGATGATGCACGGGACCGGCTTCATCACCGCGATCGGCACACTTATGTCGGGCGGCGCCATCGTTACACTTGCAGACCCGTCCTTCGATGCGACGGAATTGTGGGAAACAGTCGATAAGCACAAGGTGCAAAGCATCGCAATTGTGGGCGATGCATTTGCCAAGCCGATGCTGCACGCGCTGGACGAGAATCCCGGCCGCTGGGATACCAGCAGCCTCGTTACCATCGTTTCATCCGGCGTGATGTGGAGCAAGGAAGTCAAGGCTGGGCTGTGCAAGCATATCCCCCAGGTGGTGCTGATGGACAGCTTCGGCGCTTCCGAAGGGCTCGGCTTCGGCCGCTCCATCACAACCGCGCAAGGGGGCACCAACACCGCAAAATTTGCGATTGGCGAATTCTGCGATGTCTTCGACGAAAACGACCAGAAAGTGACGCCGGGAAGCGGCGTACCGGGATTTATCGCTCTCATGGGTGCGATTCCCGCAGGTTATTACAAGGATCCCGAGAAATCCGCCAAGACGTTCCGCACAATCGATGGGGTCCGCTATTCGATTCCGGGCGACTGGTGCACGGTCGAGGCCGATGGGAGCCTGACCTTGCTGGGCCGTGGCAGCGTGTGCATCAACACTGCTGGCGAGAAGGTTTACCCCGAGGAAGTCGAGGAGGTTCTCAAGACCCATCCCGCCATCGGTGACGCACTGGTGGTGGGCGTGCCGAACGAAAAATGGGGCCAAGCCGTCACCGCCGTCGTCCACCTCAGCGGCGACGCTCCGTTCGACGAGCAAGCCGTCAAGGACCATGTGCGGGGGCAGTTGGCGGGATACAAGACGCCGAAAGCCATATATCCAACGAATACCCCCCTGCGCGCATCGAACGGCAAGGCCGACTACGCAACGGCGAAGGCAATTGCCGAGAGCCTGACTGCCGCATCATGACGACCCAGACTTCGCCCGATTACGACGCGGTGATCGTCGGTGCCGGCTTCAGCGGGATCTACCTGCTCCACAAGTTGCGTGACGCCGGGTTCAACGTGCTGCTGGTCGATGCGGCGGCCGATCCGGGCGGCATCTGGCACTGGAATTGCTATCCCGGCGCACGCGTGGATTCGCAGATTCCGCTATATGAATTCTCGATCCCCGAAGTGTGGCGGCCATGGACCTGGAGTGAGCGCTTTCCAGGCTGGGCAGAACTCAGGGCCTATTTCCGCCATGTCTGCGATACGCTGAACCTTTGGCCGCTGATGCGGATGGGCTCGAGGGTCGAAAGCGCCGATTTTGAAACAGGGCCGGGACTATGGAATCTACAGCTTGAGGGCGGTGAAACCATAAAGACGCGCTTCCTGCTCCCAGCCCTCGGTTTCGCGTCGAAGCCATATATCCCCGACATTCCGGGCATTGAGGTTTTCGAGGGCGAATGGTGCCACACGGCGCGCTGGCCGCAGGAGGGTATTGATCTGGATGGGCGCAAAGTTGCCCTGATCGGAACCGGAGCGAGTGGAGTGCAGGTCGCCCAGGAAGCAGCCAAACGTGCGGAGGCGCTGACCCTGTTCCAAAGAACCCCGATCCTGGCCCTGCCGATGCGTCAGGAGCCGCTGACGAGGGAAGCTCAGGAGCGCGAAAAGCATGGCTATCCCGCCTGTTTCGAACAGCGTCGGCAGACGAGTGCTGGGTTTGAATGCCAGTCGCTTGAGGTGTCGGCGCTCGATGTCAGCGAAGAAGAGCGCAATGCACACTTCGAAGATCTGTGGCAGCGGGGCGGATTGAGGTTCTGGTATCACAATTTCGCCGACATTCTTACCAATCGTGAAGCCAACCGTTACGCCTACGATTTCTGGCGCGACAAGGTTCGCGCGAGGATCGCCGATCCCGATCTGGCCGAGAAACTCGCCCCATCCGAACCGCCGCATCCGTTCGGCACGAAGCGACCTTCGCTCGAACAGGGATATTACGAGATTTTCGCGCAGGACAATGTTGCGTTGGTTGATCTGAAGGCAAACCCGATCACCCGTGTCGAGCCGCACGCAATCACGACCGAACACGGCGAGGTCGAATGCGATCTCATCGTTTTCGCCACTGGCTTCGACGCGGGGCGGGGCGGATTGATTGACATGAACATTACCGGGAGGGACGGCCTGTCACTCTCGCAAGCCTGGCAAGACGGCTTGCGCGCCTACTTGGGCATGGCGGTATCGGGCTTTCCCAACATGTTGTTCGCTTACGGCCCCCTCAGCCCCTCGGGCTTTTCCAACGGCCCGACAAGCGCGGAAATGCAGGGCGACTGGATCTGCGACTTCATGGTCTGGCTGCGAAGCAACAGTTTCGACCTTTTCGACGGTGAACCGCAAGCCGAAGATGGCTGGACCGAAATGGTCGCCCAAGCTGGTGCGATGACGCTCTTTCCCGAAGCGGACTCCTGGTACATGGGCGCGAACATCCCGGGCAAGAAGCGCCAGCTCATCAATTTTCCAAGCGTGTCGGCCTATGCCGCGATTTGCGACCAAGTGGCGCGCGATGCCTACCGCGGCTTTACCGCCAGCACACCAGCGAACAAGGACGACGTAACCTGATGAATGAGATGGTGAGAATCGAAGATTTTCCGACCGACATCGACCCGGTTTGGGCTGGTGACGGTTCGCATCTGCCCGAATGGTTCGTGTCGGCCCTCAAGGTGCCGCGCGAAGAGGGTTATGTGGAAATCGATGGGGCCAAGGCGCACTATTTTCGCTGGGGTGACCCTGGCAAGCCCAAGGTGCTTATGACGCATGGCTTTCTCGCCCATGCGCGCTGCTTCGCCTTCATTGCACCGTTTCTTGCCGAGGACTATGACGTGGTGGCGTTCGATCTGGCCGGCATGGGCGACAGCGAGATGCGCGGGCGCGCCGACCTCTTGGCAAGAGGGGGCGAGTTTCGCGAGATTGCCGAGGCGCTGAATATGTTTGCGGATGGCCAAAAGCCGACGATTATCGCGCACAGCTTCGGATCGGGAGCGGCCCTGACTGCCGTGACCCAATCGCCCGGGACCTTTGCCGGAGTGGTGGTTTGCGATCTCATGATCATGCGTCCTGCTCTCCTGGACAAGTACTGGAACCTCAGGCGGTCCAGCCCAGGTTCGGGCGATCCGGACAGGCCCAGCAAGCGCTATCCCAACTATGAAGCGGCGCGCGGGCGGTACATCCTTTCCCCGCCCCAGCCGGTCGGCGAGCCTTTCCTGCTGGACTATATGGCCTATCACTCCCTGCGGCAGGATCGAGACGAGTGGACTTGGAAGTTCTCAACCGAGGTCTTTCGAAGGAGCAACAAGCCCGACGAATGGCTTACAATGGGCGAGCGTCTGGTGCAGGCACCGGGCCGAAAGGCTATCGTGCACGGCGGCTTGAGCCAGCTTTTTACCCCGGAATCAGCCGAATATGTTCGCGAACTGGGTGGAGGTGACATTCCGATAATCGCCGTGCCAGAAGCCCGCCACCATCTGATGCTCGATCAGCCGTTGGCCTTTGCAACAGCACTCCGCAGCATTCTTGCCCTTTGGGAGGTGCCTGCACAATCAGTGACGTGACCCTCAGATTTTCTATTGTTGGGATACCAGCAGTGTAGATATTTTGCGCCTAAGCGCAGTTCAAGCACTGGTCTGCGTATCGGAGCAGGCCATTGCTTGCACAGTGCAGCTGCAAAGGTTGCCAGTCTTTCATATTTCAAGGCCGAGAGCTGCCTCTCTCTGCTAAGATCCTCTATTCACGCCGCGATTTCGATATGGGCATGGACAAGGCTTGAGAAACAAGGTCTCGCTTCGTAGTTCTTCCCGTAAACGACAACATGGTCTCGATCCCTTCGCCCGCGATCAGCACCGAACCGAACTGCGTTGCCGAGATATCGTCGCCGTACTAGAATCAGGCGCGGCAGAGGGTGCAATTGCAGGGGTTGGTTCCTCTCCCGAAGCGGGGCTTCAGGTGCTCAGCAATACGGTCGAGCAAGAGGCGACGACGCTGTCTCTGATCCATATGTTTTGGACAACATCCACAATCCTGCTCGTCGCTGCGGCCCTTATCTGGCTGGCCCCACGCTCCAAGCGCCAAGGCGGCGTGTCACTCGGGCATTGATCCGGTCACGGCACGCATTGCCTCACCTGCTGTCCGCTTTTGAGAGATTGGAAGTGACGCATTAACGTCCGGGCATAGGGCGCAAAGCCGCCATCGGTCATTGCGCGTTCAACGACTTACGAATTTAGCCCAGTCAGCCATCAGCGGTTTGCGTTTGTCGAGGTAGTCGGTGCGCCGATAGGCTGCTTCGACCTTGTTCGCGATCGTATGAGCCAACGCGGCTTCTGCCACCTCGCCCGGATAACTAGTCTTTTCGGCTACCCAGTCGCGAAACGACGAGCGGAAGCCGTGAACAGTGTAATCGTCTCCCTTGTCGCGCAGGATCTTGAGCAGGGTCATATCTGACAATTGGCGACGCGGGTTCTGTCCTGGGAAGACAAGATCGCTGACGGGCGAACGGAACCCTTTCGCTCGCTTGAGAACATCCAACGCCGCTTCCGACAGCGGGACAACGTGGAGGGTTCCTGCCTTCATGCGTTCAGCGGGGATCGTCCAAAGCTTCTTCTTGACATCTATCTCGTTCCAGCACGCGCCGCGAACTTCGCCGGAGCGAGAGGCAGTCAAGATCAGGAATTCCAATGCGAGACGGCCGACCGAGGAGCGCCCACGCAACCATGTCACGAATGCGGGGAGGTCAGGGTAGGGCATCGCGGCGAAATGGCCTTGCTTCTTGGGCTGGCGCGGAAGACCACGAATAACAGAGCGCATCGGGGCTTCAGTCTCACGAAAACCCTTTGAGCAGGCCCAATCCAGCACCGATCCGATTCGTTGCCGTACCCGCCGCGCGGTTTCTGGCTTTGTCAGCCAGATCGGAGAAAGCGCATCGCGGATTGCAGGTCCCTCTACCTCCGAAACGAGTTTGTCGCCTAAAGTCGGAAAAGCGTAGGTTTCGAGCGTGTTGATCCACTGCGCTTGATGCTTTCCGTTCTTCCAGGCTGCCTTGTGCTCCTGATGGACAAGCTTGGCGGCATCGCGAAACGAAGGGATGACCAACGCTTCTTTTTCACGCTCTGCCAGAACGTCGATGCCCGCCTTCATTTCCTTGCGAAGCGCCCTCGCGGCCTCTCGAGCTTCTCCAAGTGGCAAGTCAGCGAGGGTGCCCAAACCGATGTCTCGGCGCTTTCCATTGGCCTGAATCCGGACAATCCAACTGCCTTTGCCTTTTGCAGCAAGTTTTAGGATCAGACCTTCTCCTTCGGAATAGCGGCCTGATTCAGTCAGGTTCTTGACCCCCATCGCCGTTAATTTTCCCATCGCTCGCTCCTTCCAGACCCACACTCAGACCCACACTCGACGCCGGATGCATAGGAACATATAGAGAACTATATGGACGACGAAAAGCGAAAAAACACCGCATTTCTGCGGGTTTTAGGACTATAAGGGATTGTTTGGGAAAAGCGAGGTGGCGGAGACGGAGGGATTCGAACCCTCGATACCCGTTACCAGGTATGGCTCCTTAGCAGGGAGCTGGTTTCAGCCACTCACC
>FUFK010037695.1_pt1 | contig 19407 bp, 15 predicted proteins | sample 1021851 | NCBI WGS metagenome assembly FUFK01 (sample SAMEA51879418, study PRJEB19060) | metagenome
GACCAAAGAATATATTTTGAAGCAGATAAAGCAACTTACATAGAATCACACGCTGCAGATTCATTTAGAGTAGTTGTTAATGACAAACAAATGTTATTATTAGATGAGGATACTGGCGATAGAGCAGTATTTGGTAATGGAACAAAAGTTTTTATAGGTGCTAATAATAATTTCACACCATCAGCATCATTACATATTGCAGGAAATCTATGGGTAAGTGGTTCAGACGCTCAAGGTGGAGCACACGTTACCGCAAGTGGAAACATCAGTTCAAGCGCAACAATAACTTCTGAAAATTCGATTGTTAAGAATGACTTAACGGTTGGTGGTAATTTAGATATTGCTGATACAATATTTCACACAGGAGATTCAAATACAAAGATAAGATTTCCTGATGTTGATACGATTAGTTTTCATACTTCTGGTGAAGAAAGATTAAGAATTTCCACAGGTGGACATATAACTGCGAGTGGAAATATTAGTTCAAGCGCTACTATAACAGCAAATGAATTTAATGGAATTTTCAATGGTGCATTATCAGGTTCAGCTCAAATAGCTACTGATATAAGTGGGTCTTTTGTAGCACCAAGTGCAAGTTTTTCAACAAGAGTAACAACTGCAGAAACAGAATTAGAAAATACTTTAGTATCAAGTTCAGCACAAATATCTACCGATATTAGTGGGTCTTTCGTGGCACCAAGTTCAAGTTTTTCAACAAGAATTACGACAGCAGAGTCAGAATTAGGAAATACCTTATTATCAGGTTCAGCTCAGATAGCTACTGATATTAGTGGTTCTTTATCAGCAGCAGCGATTGTTGGATTAGGAGCAGGTGTAATATCAGCTTCCGCAATGGTTGACCACGACTCTACGACAAATTTTGTAGCAAACGAACACATTAATCACACGAGTGTTGACATAACAGCTGGAGCAGGTCTAACAGGTGGTGGAGATATATCATCAACAAGAACATTAGCAGTAGGTCAAGGAACAGGTGTTACGGTAAATGCTAACGATGTGGCAATTGGTCAAGCAGTAGCAACGGATTCTAATGTACAATTTGCAAATATTACAGGTTCAAACATTAGTGGTAGTGCAAGTGGTTCATTTGCAAATATTGATGCTGCACATATCAAAGCAACAAATGTTCACGGAACAATTTTAACAGCAACTCAAGCAACGATTGACCACGATAGTCTGGCTAATTTTGTAGCAAATGAGCACATTGACCATAGTGGAGTAACAATCACAGCAGGAGCAGGTCTTACAGGTGGTGGAACAATAGCATCAACAAGAACTCTTGCGGTGGGAGAAGGAACAGGTGTTACTGTAAATGCCAATGATGTTGCGATTGGACAAGATGTTGCAACAAATGCAAATGTACAATTTGCCACAATCACAACAACAGGAAATATTACCGCACAAGGTGATATTATAGCAGAAAATTATATTGTTAGTTCATCAGTAACACATATGACTTCATCTGCAATTAGTGGTTCAAGTATATTTGGAGATACACAAGACGATACACACCAATTTACAGGTTCGATGTTCGTAAGTGGTTCTACATACAACATAGATTCAATTGGTAGTGTAAGTTCAAGTGCGAGTGGTTCATTTTTAAACATAGATGTTACAGACAATTTAACAGTTGAAAGACTAAAAGCTGGTTCAGCAGACATTGATGGTGGAGTAACAATAGACAACATCACAATCGACGGAACAGAAATAGATTTATCATCAGGTAATTTAACACTTGATGTTGAAGGAAACATCATACTTGACGCCAATGGAGCCCAAATTAGATTAGAGGATGATGGAACAGAATTTGGTAGATTTAGTAGGGTTTCTTCTGACTTAGTTATCAAGTCAATGGGTAACAATAATGATATTATATTTAAAGGTATAGATGATTCATCAACCATAACTGCATTAACATTAGATATGTCAGACGCAGGTAAAGCGATATTTGAATCAAGTATATCATCAAGTGCAAGTGGTTCTTTCTTAAATGTAGATGTTACGGATAATTTAGGAGTTACAGGTAAACTTACACTACCTAACATTACAGACGTATCGGCATCCATTGCGGCAGCAGTCGCTGGTGGTGATGATATGGGTAATCACACAGCCACACAAGACTTGGATATGGACGGAAATGATATATTTGATGTCCAACATATTAGTGGTAGTGGAAACATAAGTGGTAGTTTAGGAAATATTTTAGGATACAAATCTGGTTCGTTTAATTATCTGAACACAGACGGAAATATAAGTGCAAGTGGTAATGTATCAGCTAACAATGTAGCAGGTACAATTACAACCGCAACTCAAGGTACAATAGACCACGATAGTTTAGCAAACTTCGTAGCAAATGAACACGTAGACCATAGCGCTGTGTCTATAACTGCAGGTGATGGTTTAACTGGTGGTGGTACAATAGCATCAACAAGGACTTTGAATGTCGTTGGTGGTGATGGAATCACAGCTAACGCAAATGACATCGCAATCACAGCCGCTCAAACAACTATTGAATCCATATACAAAGCAGACTTGGCAATTGGTGAAGACAACCAAACTCAAATTGACTTTGAAACCGTAAATGAAATACACTTTGATGTTAATAATTCAGAACTACTTAACTTAACAGGTAATAAAATTAGTGGTTCACAAGCATCAACAGGTTCGTTTGGTAGTTTAGTAACTGATGCCAATGTTGGTATTGGTGAGTCAAATCCAAGTGTTCCATTAGAGATTATTGGTGATGTAAGTGCAAGTGCGAGTGGTTCATTCTTAAATGTGGATGTAGATAAAAATGTAAATGCTACAAACTTATATGGTACGGTATTAACAGCAACTCAAGCAACGATTGACCACGACTCATTAGCAAACTTTGTAGCAAACGAGCATGTAGACCATACTTCAGTAAGTGTTGTAGCAGGGGACGGACTAACAGGTGGTGGAACGATAGCAGCTAATAGAACACTAAATGTAGTGGGTGGAGACGGAATCACTGCAAATGCAAACGATATAGCAATTACTGCAGCTCAAACAACTATCGACTCTATATTCAAGACTGATTTTAAATTAGGTGAAGATGATGAAACAAAAATTGACTTTGAAACAGCAAATGAGATTCATTTCTACGCAGATAATGCGGAACAAGTTTTTGTTTCCGATGGTGTATTCGGACCTGAAACAGATAGTGATGTTGATTTAGGTACTACAAGTGTTAAATTTAAAACAGCATTTATAGATTCTGGTTCATTTGATTATATGAATGTAACAGGATTTGTGACAGCTTCAACAATCGAAACAAGTGGTGATATCGTAGCGTTTGGTTCATCAGATAGAAATCTAAAAGACAATATTCAACCAATTGAAAATCCATTAGAAAAGATGAAAGAAATTGGTGGTTACTCATTTGTATGGAATGATAATCAGTCAGTATATGAAGGAAAAGACATTGGTGTTATAGCACAAGAAATACAATCAGTTTTACCTGAAATCGTAGCAACTCGTGACAACGGATACTTAGGTGTTAAGTATGAAAAGATTGTTCCACTATTGATAGAAAGTATTAAAGAATTACAGAAAAAAATTGAACATATCGAAGAAAATTGCGATTGTTTGAACAAATAGTTATATATTTATATACAACAAGGAGTTATAATGGCAAAGAAAAAAGAAATTAAATTCACACAAGAGGAGTTAGATTCATTATCAAATTTAAGAAATTCGTTTGCTCAACTTGAATTAGGATTCGGTAAATTAGAAGTAGCCCGTATTCAAGCAGAACAAAGAATGGAACAGATTGAAGATGAAAAACTTCGTTTAGAAACTCAATATAGTGAAGTAAAAAAACAAGAACAAAATCTTGTAGTAACACTAAATGAGAAGTACGGAGATGGAAATTTAAATCCTGAAACTGGTGTGTTTACACCAAATGAAAAATAATTACCCTTGTAGGTGAGTTTTGAGAAAATTATATGATATTTATTCTTACCATATAATTTTAATTTAGGAGAAAAATAATGGCCGAGAGAATAGTAAGTCCTGGTGTTTTTACCAGAGAAAAGGATTTAACATTCTTACCACAAGGGATTGAGGAAATTGGAGCGGCATTGATTGGGCCAACGGAAAGAGGACCAGCATTTGTTCCAACAACAATCAGAAACTTTGGTGAGTTTGAAACAATCTTTGGTAGTGAAAACCAAGATTTTTATGTTCCTTTTACTGCGAAGCAATATCTTCGTAGTGCAGGTACAGTAACAATAGTAAGAGTTTTAGGATTAGGCGGATATGCAAATGACACTATTACATTATCAATTAGTAGTTCAGCAGGAAATAAAGTAGCAGCAGTTCTAAAACCTTCACGAGGCGCGACAGACCCCGACGCAACAGAATTAGCAGGGCCACTAAGTGCTTCAATCGTAATGGGAACACCTTCAGCAAGTTCATTTACATTGAACCTTGATACAAATAACAATGGAAGCACATCAGCTTTTGCATTGTCATTTGATTCAAGTTCAGCTGATTACATTACAAAAGTGTTTAGTGAGAATCCACAAGACTCAAATCAAGCAGTTTATGTATATTCAAACTTCCAAAACACACAAAATGCAGCACCGGAAACTGGCAAAGTAGCGGTTAATAGTGGTAGTGATGAAGGATTTTCGTTTGACTACAATGTAGCAACCACACCTTTCATACAATCACAATTAGTTGGTGGTTCAAGAACAAACTTATTTAAAGTTAACACTCGTTCACACGGAAGTAATATGAACTCGAAGTATAAAGTTGGTATTTCTAATGTTAAAAGAGCGGTGGATGTTCCAGGTTCAGACTTTGGGCAATTTGATTTACAAGTGATTGTAAATAACCCAGGTGATTTAGAAGACGGAACTATCTTAGAAAACTTTACAGCTTTAAATTTTGATGAAGATAGTATAAATTATTTACCAAGAGCAATTGGTGATAGAAACACTACAATAGATTCAAGCGGTAAGTTAACTCACAATGGTGATTATCCAAACCAATCACAATACATTTACATTAGTAATTTTGATAATCTTGAAGGAATAGCAGAAGAGTTAGTTCCTATGGGATTCGCAAAACTATTACAACCACACAACACTACATTAACAACACCTTCAGGTAGTACGGTAGCGATGACATTCCCTTCTTGTTCTTTTGTTGGAGCAACAAGTGGTAATGGACAAAAAAATAATCGTGAATCGTTTGACCAAAATGTTTACTATGGATTTGATTTCAATAGTAAAGATAGTCAAAATTATTTAGCACCACTACCAACAAGTGCTGCAGTAGGAAATAATGTAACAATGAGTTTAGAGGACGCATTTGGTAATGATGACGCATCAACATTGGGTTCACAATACTCAGCAGGTGATAATCAATTATCATTAAGTGGTTCTGATTACAGACAGCTAAAATTTGTTGTTCCTTTCCAAGGCGGATTCGATGGTTCAAATCCAGCCATAGACAGAAAAACAGGAACAAATATTACAGCAGCTAATACATTAGGTTTTGATTTAAGTTCATCAACAGCAACAGGTTCATTGGCATTCAAGAGAGCGATTAATGCGGTGTCTAATCCTGACGAGTTTGATATTAACTTATTAGCATTACCAGGTGTTATTCATCAATTACACCCAAGTGTAACAAATCATGCGATAGATAAAGTTGAAGATAGAGCAGATTGTTTCTTTATCTTGGATGGTTCATCTTACGGAAGAACAATTCAAGGAGCAAAAGATGACATTAAAGCAATCGATTCTAACTATGTAGCAACTTACTATCCTTGGATTAAGATACTTGATAGTGTAAAGAACAAACCAACTTGGGTTCCACCTTCAGTAGTTTTACCAGGAGTATTTTCAAATTCTGATAGAATTGGACAAGAGTGGTTCGCACCAGCAGGTTTAAATCGTGGTGGATTAACAGAGGTATTAGAAGCACAAACAAGACTAACCAACTTAGAAAGAGATGATTTATACGAAAATCGTATCAATCCAATCGCAACTTTCCCTGGTCAAGGTGTAGTCGTGTTTGGTCAGAAAACACTTCAAGGTAAACCAAGTGCTTTAGACAGAATAAATGTAAGAAGATTATTGATTAACTTGAGAAAGTTTATCGCATCATCTTCAAGATTCTTAGTGTTCGAACAAAACAATAGTGCTTTAAGAAGTCGTTTCTTGAACATTGTAAATCCATATATGGAACAAGTTCAAGCAAATGCCGGACTAACAGCATTCAGAGTAGTAATGGATGAATCAAACAACACACCAGATGTTGTAGATAGAAACCAATTAGTTGGTCAAATCTTTATCCAACCTACAAGAACAGCTGAGTTCATTGTATTGGACTTTGTGGTTCAACCAACAGGAGCAACTTTTCCTGAGTAATATAATAGGAAATGAAGAATAAAAAAAACCCCCATTTATTTGGGGGTTTTTTGTTTTAACTGGATCGCGTTGATTGGAAATAAATTATTTTGGATATATAGCAAAGGTATCGGCATATTCAGCCAAACAATAACCTTGGGCTCTTCTATACCCGTATTGTGTTTTACTACAACCCCTATACCTAATTCTAAAATTACCCGTTCTCATTAGATTTCTGATAGTTGGGTTAAACCTATATCTCATAGGAATATCTTTGTAACAAGCTTGTTCAAGATAAGGAGCTTCATAATATTCTAATCTTAATTCAGGTTGATTCTGATTAGCTTCATACAATTCCATAGGATTGTGTGCATATTGATAGACATTCATAGTAAATGTCCTATTGTCAAAACCAAAAGCTCTTGGAACAAGAGTATCTTGGTAATCTCTCATATAAATACCTTCAGTATCAGTCGTAATTATTTCATTATTTTCAATCATTTCATTTCCTTTATCAATTATCATTACACCATAATATAGTAATACTATTTGTAAAAGTCAAGCTTTTTTTTTAAAAACTTCTAAAAAACTTCTAAAAGTATATGTTATTTGGTAGTCACTTTTTTTAAGTTTCTTATATTTATTAATGTAATAAGAAAATTCTTTATAGGAGAAAAACAATGGCTGAAATGCTTGACCCAAATGATATATTTTTTACGCCGTTTGAACCAAAAACAGCAAATCGTTTCGTTATGGAAATTGACGGAATACCAGCATATCTTGTTAAAACAATGGCAAGACCTTCAATTCAATTCGAAACAATTACACTTGACCATATAAATGTCAAGAGATATGTAAAAGGTAAAGCAAGTTGGCAACCTATAACGGTAACCTTATACGACCCAATTGTTCCATCAGGAGCACAATCAGTTATAGAGTGGGTTAGATTACACCACGAATCAGTAACAGGTCGTGATGGATATTCTGACTTCTACAAGAAAGATATTACATTCAATGTATTAGGGCCAGTCGGTGATAAAGTTGAAGAATGGACACTAAAAGGTGCATTCATTCAAACAGCAGATTGGAGTGATATGGACTACTCTTCTAACGAAGTGGCACAAGTTTCATTAACACTTCAGTACGACTACGCAATACTACAATTCTAACGGAGAAAAATTATGTGGGCTATGTTTAAAGACGACAACGATATAAATGAAAAAGCAGTGATTGGTTTCGCATCATTTGCAGTGATGACACTATTTGCAGTGGTTGACTTAGCAACAGGAATTTGGGGAAAAGATTTAGTTATAAATGATATGGTATACAATTCATTTGTATTCGTAACATTAGGTTCTTTCGGTATCGCAGGTGCTGAAAAAATAATGAAAAAATAATAAGTTATTAATCTTATATAATCAAGGAGTAAAAATGGCTGAAAATCAGTATGGATTTCCTACTGAAGTTCTATCTTTACCATCACAGGGTTTATTATATCCTGAAGATAGTCCTTTACGTAGTGGAACAATAGATGTCAAATATATGACAGCAAAAGAGGAAGATATCTTAACTTCCGTAAATCTAATCAATCAAGGTAAAGTTATCGATAAACTTTTAGAAAGTGTCATAGCAGACCCAAAGATTAAATTAAATGATATGTTAATCGGTGATAAAAATGCGCTAATGGTTGGAACTCGTATTTTAGGATATGGTAAAGAATATAAAATTCAATTGACTGACCCTGATACAGGTGAAAGAGTAGAACACAGTGTAGATTTAACAACATTAAAACACAAAGAATTAGACACTTCATTTGTCGAAAATGGGAATGACTTTGTAATTGAATTACCAAATTCTAAAAGAATTCTTAGGTTTAAATTATTAACTCATGCTGATGAAATAAAAATAGCGGAAGACCTAAAAGGATATGAAAAGATAGAACAAATAACAGGTGTTACATCAAACCTAACTACAAGACTAAAGTATCAAATCGTGTCCATTGATGACAACACAGACCAAAAAGAAATTGACAAGTTTGTTGATAATGAATTCTTAGCACTTGACCATAGAGCATTTAGAGAGCATTATGACAAAATTAGTCCTGACATTGAGTTGAAGTTTGATTACACGAGTCAAACAGGAAACCATCATAGTATGGATGTTCCACTCGGGACAGAATTTTTTTGGCCAGCCGCCGGAGAATAGGGCGGCTATACACGAAGAACTCTTCAACATCGCATATTATGGAAATGGGTTCACACACAATGAACTCTACAATATGCCAGTTCCTTTAAGAAGATACTATGCTCAACAACTAATCAAAGCAAAAGAACGAGAAAGAAAAACCTACGAAAAGGCAGGTAATGATTCTCAAGAACAAATCTCTCGTCCTACATTTCAAAAATCTTAGAACTTGATATTTATTGATAGGAAAAAACTATGAATAGAAAATTTGTAAAAGAAAATAAAAAAGTCGTTAGAGAGTTTCTTGGCGGACTATTAACCAAAATAGTCACAGGAAAAGTAAATAGAAAAGTTCAAAATCTAATCGATAACGACCCTGAAATTAAAAAGTCCAAAGAAAAAATAAAGAATCTTGAAAAACAAATGTTAAGTAAAGTTAAAATTGCTTACAAAACAAATCCAAGATTTAAACAACTAATGGACAAACACAAAATAGCTATAAATTAATCATCACAAAAAGGTTTTACTTAACACAACAACAGGACAATTAAGTGGCAGACGATACAATATACGAAATTGAACAAAAAATTTCAGACCTTAAGGCCAAAGACCTTGAGTTTGAAAGAGAAATTCTTGCTGCAAAAAAAGAAGGTAGTAAGGTAACCAAAAAACAATTAGCAGACATTATACGAAAACGAGCTGAAAATAAACAAGAAATAAAAGATATGCAGGAACTCGCTGGTATCACTAAAGACCTTTTGGATTACTCATCAGAAATAGAAGCTCTTGAAGAAAAAGTTGGATTTCATAGACAAAAATCTGCAGACTTTGCAGCTGATATAGGAACCCAAATCAAAGACCAAGTTGAGTCAATACCATTAATCGGCGCATCATTGTCAAAAAATTTAAAGCTTGATGAACTAAGTGCATACTTTAAAGCAAAAGTATTATTAGCAGAAAAGTCTTCTGAATTGACCGCTCAAGCGAGAAAAGAATTAGAAGAGAAAATTGTAGCGATTCAAATGAAGAGTCCAATGTTAATTATGGTAGCTATATTAGCAGCTGTCGTAGCTTATTTAAAACAAACTGTAAGCTTAGCACAAGAATTAGGAACTTCATTTATGCAAACTGCAGCCCTTCAACCAGCTATCAACTCAGCATCATTAATGTTGATTGGAACTGGACAAGACGCTTCAAAAATAGCCGGTGAAATGTTAGACGCATTCGGAAGTGTAGACAACATAACTGCAAGTGCTATCAGAAGAGTAGGACATTTGTCAACAAAACTTGGGGCATCAACTGAAAACATTATAAAAGTTCAAAAAAGTTTATCAGATTTATTTAACTTATCAGCTGACGCATCACAAACAGTAATTCAAAATATTGGTGCATTGGCAGCGTCCCAAGGTGTAGCTGCAGGTAAAGTGATTGAAGATTTAGCCAGTAATTCTGCTAAGTTTGCAGAATTTGCAACTGACGGAGCTATGGGATTTGCTCAAGCAGCAATCGAAGCTCGTAAAGTAGGAACAAACTTATCAGCAGTATTAGGTGTAGCAGATAGTCTATTAGACTTTGAAACATCATTAACAAAACAATTTGAAGCACAAGTATTAACAGGAAAAAATTTAAATCTTGAACGAGCAAGACAATTATCATTAGAAGGTGATATCGCTGGACTAACCACAGAAATACAAAAAACCGTGGGCTCATTAGGTGAAATACAATCTATGAATGTAATTGAAAGAAGAGCGATAGCCGAAGCAATCGGACTATCAGCTGACGACTTATTGAAAGTAGCTCGTGGTGAGGCAGTAGCAGAACAAGAAACCGTACAAGATAAATTAGACACAACAAATAAATTATTAGCAGCTCAAGAAAGTGAACGAAAAGCAATCTTAGATGCTACAGTAAAAAATAATATAGGAGCCGGATTGGTATACTAATGGCACTAATTGATTTAAAAACAAACCTGGCAAAACTTAAAAATGTAGATAATATTAATAATGTAAATCAAGATGGATTTACACCTAATCGTAAGACAAAATCACCTACTCTATTTAAGAAAAATACTTCACAACTCGGAACAGGAGAAAATGTAGATTATGTTAGAAGAGACTTGTCTATTGAAAGAGTTAGTAATGCCGAATCAAATTACGATAAGTTTCAACCAGACGATGGACAATTTATACAAAAAGATATTGGTGAAAGATATCGTAATACTAAAAATGATGGTGGTTTATTCAGAGGTGGTATAGCATTACAAGNNGAAAGAACCATAGAGGANGCNNAAAGANTCGGTAANTTTTTAGGNACAGGNAAAGGANNAATCTTTACACTAAAACAATTNTNTTTACAANCTANAAATGCAAGNAAAAATACAAGAATTTANAATCCATTATCAACAATTGTAAGTCTACCAAACAATATANCACAACAAAGACACGTNAATACNGGTGATGGAACACTTGGTGGATTTCTCGGTGGACTTATTGGATTCCCATCTAAGAAAAAATCAGGTAAGGGTGCAGTAACTCTATTTCATAAGAATGGTGAGGGTAAGAAACTACAAGTTCGTTATGGTGGTCATAAGAAATCTAATGGGTTGCCGGGTAACTTCAATAGAGATGTCGGTGGTGATAAACTACCAAAAGATTTTATAAAATTTAGAATTAGAGATGCGGTTAATAGTAGGTGGATAATTTTTCCAGCACTCATAAGTGGAATCACAGATAATTCATCAGCAGAAACATCACCAATTCAATACATTGGAAGACCAGATAAAGTATATGTTTATGGTGGAACCGATAGAACGATTGGATTCAGTATAAAAGTCGTGGCATTAAACGAAGGCGATATAACAACTATTTGGAGAAAGATGAACTTTTTAAAAGGATTGGTTCATCCACAATTCAAAGAATTTAAAAATGATTCAGGTGAAAGTGTTGGATTGGGAACAAGACCCGTAGCACCAATCGTATACTTAACCATTGGTGATATGTTTGTCAATACACCAGGATTTTTCAAATCAGTCAACATTACGGTTCCTGAAAATACTAATTGGGAAACCAAAGATGGTTTACAATTCCCACACGTTTGTGATGTATCATTAGATTTCCAATACATCGGAAAAGAAACACCAACTATGGATAGTATAAATTACGAAGGAGAGATAGGAGATAGAATACGAGGAGACAGAATAGCCAGAGAGCAATTAGCAGATGAAGATTTTGATATTAACGAAAGTGAACCGCTAGAGATTAGAACTTCTCCACCAACATTACCTCCAGGACTCGCGCCACAATAATGAGATACAATAATTCAAAAATATTAAAAGATGAAAACAATACACGATATCTAAATCGTGTAGAGTATCCAGTGATTCCAATTCAAGATAGTGATACAATTATTCGTGGACAATTCGGTAAAACATTTAGTAATCTGGCATTTGAAGCATACGGAAAAACAGAATTGTGGTGGATAATTGCCAGAGCAAACAACGAAAACAGAGGTTCTATGTATGTTGTGCCGGGTAAAGAATATAGAATACCAAANGAAATAGGATTAATTCTACAACAATTNAAAGAATTAAATAAGTAATGTTCAAGAATGAGAATATACATCCATCAGTCCAAAAAGCATTATATAGAAAGATAGATTCTTTAAATAGATTGAGACTTGGAACCGATTCACCTTTTTTTAATGGTGGTGTATTGGAACCACAAGACAATTCAAATCCAGTAGAACAACATTTATATAGAAATTGTTTTGCAAAAGTTAGTGCAGCAATTAAAAGTGAAACTCAAGATGAGTTATTAGACCAACCAGAGAGTTTATCAAGTTACTTTACCATTGGAGAAAATAGAACTTNTCAAACCAACAAACCATTAACATTCAGAAAATCATTTGAAGAAACACCAGACAATATATTCAGAGGACATACGGGTATAACAAGTATTGAAGCCAGCCAACTAAGTTTCTTTACTAAAAAATATACTATTAATTTTTCTTGTCCTGACCCGATTGATTTTGAATCAAGAGTTCAACCAACATTTTTACGACACGGACAATTCATAGCAATTGAATTCGGTTGGGGTATTGAAGAGGATTCAATAAACATTCCACCATTAAGTAATAAAGATTTACAAGATTTAGTTGACGGAGTTCGTGAACGAAATCTACAAGCAGCTGGTAATTATATTTGTGATGTTGGTATTGTCACAAATTATGACTTCAAATTAGAATCAACAGGTGGATATACAGGAACGATTGATGTGGTGACCCAAGGTCAGAATATATTAAATCAAACCACAGAAGAAGCAGAAACAAAATCAGGTGAAACTTTATCTGAAATCATAGCTGACATAAAAGAGATAGCTAAAAATGAAGAACAAGATTTTGATTCGGATGGTGAAAAAGAAAAACAATTTAGTGTAGTAGAACAAACTAAAGCAGAAAATCAATTAGATAGATTAAAAATAAAGAGTGTTACATACCAATCAGCTATGCGTAATCTTGATAAAGTTTTAGATTCTTATTTTGGAGATAAGAAAGTAAAAGTGGCTGGTGTATATGGTACACAATACTCTCAATACTATAAAAGAAAAGAAGTAAAAAAATACAAATACCTTGATAATTATAAAATTGATGGTAGATTGCAAAGAATTAATCAATTAAGTGCAGGTAGAATTGAATACTTTTTTAAAAATGGTGCTATGTATTTAAATCAAACAAACAAAGGGTACTTAACAGGTCCATCAATACCAGACTCATTGAAAAAAAGATATTTTATGTCGTGGGGTTGGTTCGAAGACCATATATTAAATAGTTTTTTTAGAACAACAGCTAAAGGTAAAGTCATACAAGAAATAAGAAGTATAACTGGAGTTAAAGGTAAAGAGACCCCAACTAAATGTCATATAAGCAAAGACCTTTTTTCATTAGGATTAGATAGTGTTATATTGCCAGGAAAACATCAACCAAAAATTAGGCAAGACTTACAAATGGAACAGCTACCAAAATTTAGAACTAGAGAAAAAGTAAAGTTAGCACGAATGAGAAATGTTTTTGAGATAATAGACGAAAACTTTAATTCATTTGTACCATTTTTTGACGATACTCTCGGAGAAGACCCAACAGGCAAAAGAACTTTTGTATCAGATGAAGGTGAAATAAGAAATATGGTGTTCCCTATGGAGTTTTATCAAAAACATTTCCAAAATATATCCACGGTTCGTCAAGGTATGCAAAGTTTTTGGGCAGAGGTTTCTAATCTATATGGTGGTTTTTGGAACTTTCAAGTCGTTGAAGATAATGATGTAAAAGGTAGAATAGGGATAGTGGATTTCTTAATTGAAGAAAAAAATGAAATAGAAGACCCAAGTATACTGGCAAATCAATCCGATAGAACCACATTTAAAGATTATAATTTTAGACCTGGTGAAGTTGATAAGCAATATCAAAAGATGTTTACATTTCCATTGTATTCAAAAGATGGAATAGTAAAAGATTTTTCACTAAGTATTAAATTGACTTCAAAAGCAGCGGTATTGGTTAATTACGGAACCAACACCAATATACTGAATTCAGTTGGTAGTGGAGATGGAAAAGATTTAGGACTGATTGCATATACTTATCTTTTGAAAAAACATAGACAAGAAGTTTCAAAACCCGATACTGATAATTCAAATCCAATAAATAAATCAGACGCAGTATTACAAGATTTAAGTTTTGAAATTACCAAAAATGGTGGTGTTGGTGTTGGAACTTCAGCGACATTTTATAATGAAAGAACACGAGGTCAAGGACTTGTAATTGAAGGAGATACTGAAGAAACAATAAATGAATCTGAATTTGCAGAATTTGGTGAATTAGACTCAAGATTTGGTATCGACTTTAAATCAATTAAAGATATTAAAGATGACAAAGATGAAATAACGAACAGAATACAAAGTCGAAGAGCTTTGAAAGAAAATGGTATAGGAATGTATGATGAGAACGGAAATTTAACACCTGAAATGAGACAATATATGAACTACATAATAAATTACTCACTACACGAGGGAGATGATTCCAATATACAAAGAACCAAACCCGTAATACCAATTGAATTAAGTATGACATTAGATGGAATCGGTGGATTAAAACCAGGTGATATGTTTAGAGTGGATTACTTACCAAAAGTATACAGAGATTTTGCATACTTTCAAATTTTTCAAGTCAATCATAGTATGGGAACATCAGGTTGGGAAACTAAAATTACTGCGCAGATGAAACTTGATTTAGTCAAGATGAAAAAAGAGGGATATGTTCAAACAACTGAGCCAAGAGATTTCGACTTAGGTGATATTACAGAGGCGATGAGAATATTTTACGATGACGATAATGCAGCAATTGTCTTTAACAATACTCTAAGTCAACAAGACCAAGCATGGAATGCTATAATCCAATCACAAATAGATAAGGGATATAAAATGGTAGGGTTGATTCCATTACAAGCTCTTTTGATAGATGATGGAACGATTTAAAAACATTACATTTTCACATAAATAAATACTATTTATAATAAAGGTTATAATGATTATAGTAAATACGCAAAAACTATTCAATCAACTCAAACAACAAATACAATCTAAACCATTTGTATTATTGCAAATGTATTCTGATGTCAAAGCACATCCACAAGAGAATCGTGTTAGTTGTTATTATGTTGATTTTCAAGACGAACAATATGTCGTTCCAATTCACCATACAGAAAAATATCAAGACAACATCGAATTAATTGAAACCGAACAAACTATATTTGTTCAAGATTTAAAACAATATTATCACAACACATTGGTAATCAGTAAAGACATTCGTGATATGAATTGGTCTTATTATTTACAACACAATAAATCATATGAATCAGAACAGCATATGACAAGTGCTCACTTTCATTACAATAGAATACATCACGACAAACAAAACATCAACGATTTGATTCCATTGGTGAAACACACAGAATATTTTAAACCCGTAGCAGAAAATCTATTTCATCATTACAAAAAACAAGACCAAACTATATTGGAAAACCTATATGAAATAGAAAGAAATGGATTGAAAACTTATGAGAAGATAGTTTATTCAGAGTATAATCCTTACACATCAACAGGTCGTCCAAGTAATCGTTTCGGTGGTATGAACTTTGCAGCTCTAAACAAATCAGACGGAAGTAGAAAACAATTCATTAGTCGCTTCAACAACGGAGTATTGGTGGAAATGGACTTTGATGCGTATCACTTACGATTAATCGGAGAGATTGTNGGTTATGATTTTCCNAAAACATCAGTNCACGAACATATGGCAGAACTATATGGATTACCTTATGATGAAGCAAAAGCNNTNTCATTTAANTATTTGTATGGTGGTATCACAGATGAGGTATCGGATAATCCATTTTTCTCAAAAGTAAACGATTATATTAAATTACTCTGGCAAGACTACGAAACTAACAATTTTGTAGAATCTTATATTTATAGTAGAAGAATATTTAGGAAAAATCTACAAGATATGAATCCAAATAAGTTGTTCAATTATATGATTCAATTGATGGAAACAGAGAATAATGTTAAGATTCTAAATGAATTACAACCTAAACTACAACAATACGAAAGTAAGTTAGTGTTGTATAATTATGATTCATTCTTGTTTGACTTCAATACAAAAGATGGATTAGAATTCTTAAATATGGTAAAAGAAACAATAGAGAGTGGTGGTAAGTATCCAGTCAAAGTTAGTAAAGGAGTAAACTATCACGAAATGCAAGACATTACGGAGAAATTCAAATGAGCAAAAAGTTAAAAGAGTTATCAAGAATCACTACTCGTTACGAGAATCTAAATGAATGGAACGATACTTCTTTCAAATCATTACCAAAACGTTGGTCTAAAAATGTAAACGATACAAGAGACGGACTAACAGAATTAGAAAGAAAAGAAGGTATAGCACAACCAACAAGTCAAAAAACAGACTTTTCAAAACCAACATTGGTTAACTTATCGAGAAAAGAATTAGAAATACTATATACCACAGGCAGAATAGAAGCCGATGGAATCACAATTATTTATGAAGACTAATTTCACAAAAATACTCAATGAGTTAAGTTATAGAGTTTCATCTGGCATTCCAGATTTAACCAACGAACAACACTTAATAAAATTATGGGACATTTTAAAAGAACATAATTGGAGTGTTGATGCGCGAGTAGAATTATTAAAGAATTTAGATGAAGCTATGTGTAAACGAGGAGAAACAAGTGCAAAAACAGGTTGTACACCAGAATCAGGTCAAGCATCACAAGTTGATAAACCAAGTGATACAACACAAACATCAACATCTGGCGTATCATCAGAATCAATAAACTCATTTGACGGAGATGAAAAAAATGCCACTATGAACGGAGATGACCCACCACCAGGAACAGAATCATCAGCAGTGGCAGAGATTGGTGTGGGATATGCTATGAGTTGTTTATCTGAAAACAATAACGATATGGCAAAAGCAGAAAAATGTTTAGAGAAAAAATTATCTGAATCTAAACTTGGCGAACAACACGGAACAGGTGATAGTAAAAAAGAAATGAGAAGAGGTATGTTACAAAGTGCCAAAAGAGAAAACCAAAAAGTTAGAGAAATAAACGAAGAACTTGGTTGGGAAAACTCAAAAACTGCACACCTTGGTGGTTCACAAGCTTCATTAAAAGCTTCGGTTGATAAACTAAAAGAATTAGGAATTAAAGAAGTCAACGGAATGCCAATCGATGAATACGAAAAAATCATATTAGGTGGTGGTGGTGGAGAAAATCCAACTGACACTATGGTTTGTGTTGTAAATGAAGAAACAGGTGAAGCAATAATGTATCACACATCCAATAAAATGACATCAAAAGATATTATTGCAAATGGTTCACCAGCAAAAGAAATACGAGAGGTTATAGCAGAGGCAAAAGATTACACTCCTGAACAAAGAAAAGAAGCTGAAAAAGCAGGTAAAGAAGCAAGAGAAAACATTGGAAAACATAGAGCAGACCAAAAGAAATATATCCAACAACAACAAGACAAAATGATTGAAGACTCTCAAGACCCTAAAATTGCAAGGAGAGCTATTGATAGATTAAAAGGAGTTAAAGACTCAGTAACAACAGCAGCAGACCAACAAAAATATTGGAAAAAATTAAAAGGGCACCCAAGAGTAAAAAAATTTATGAAAGAAAAGGGATATGATACTAATAACTTAACACCAGAACAAGAAATCGAAGTATATCAATTCTATGTTCAAGAAATGAAAAACATATCAAATATGGATAATCCACCAGAAGATAGAAGAGCTGGTGGTATCGGTGATGATGATATACAAATCCTTACAAGAACTTATGGTGTAGCAGGAAAACCACCAAAAAATCAAGAATCTATAACTACTGGAAATCCAGAGAGAGAACCAGTTTTTGATAAAGAGGTTCTAAATTCTTTCTATGATAAACAAACGGAAGAAATGAATACTTTAAGAGAAAAAATGAATAAGATTAAAGAGGGTTCTGGTGACCAAGCATTTGCAGATAGAATGACTAAAAGATTACATTTAGATTTAGCAGAGGGTCATAATCCAGGTGGTATTCCAAATGACAAAGTAGAAACCGTAATGGGTGTTTACGATTACAAAGATTTGAAACAAGATTCTGAAGGTAATATGGTTCAGAAAAAAGGTGGTAAGTTTTATAAACTTGATAAGGACGGAAACATAACTGATGAGGAAGTTAAACAAGAGGATACCCAAGACTTTGATTGTTCAGTCGTAGCAGACAAAGGAACTATGAATCATTGTTTAGGTATGAAAGACGGAGATAAAGCGTCTGACGACATAGGAATCAAAATGGGTGAATACGAGGGAGATAAAGCAATCATATATGATAAAAACGATAACCCAATAGGTGTTCAAGTAGCTCGCTCAAAATCAGGACCAGGTGGAGCTATGCAAGATACCATACAATATCACAAAGACTTCCAAAAATGTTTAGCAAAACAAACTAAAATACAAGGGAAGTGTGGATAATGAGAACTCAATTACTATGCACCTTTACTCGTAAATCAAAGTTAAACGAAATCGTTGATATTATAGTTTCGTGTAATGATATTTTGTATGACAAGATTTATGTCTTTGAAAACAAAGATGATTCAAATCAATTGATTTGCACTTATAATGTAGAATTCATTGAAAACTATGAAGAAAATATCATCGATACAATCTCACTACATAGAAAGAAACAATCCAATACATTGTATACAATCAATGCATTAAATGAAGTTATCAGAGAAAAGAACGGAGGCGTGTTAGATAAATCCTATATGGTTGATTGGGATGAATTTGAAAACACATTGTTATTAACGAACGAATCCGGCCTATCAAAAATACCTACCAAGATACATCAAATTATAGATGTTACGACTTGGAAAAATTAAAAAAAATAAAAAAAAAGCTTGACTTTTACAATATATTGTAGTATATTATAGTGTAAGTTTTTTGATAATTGATGTAGGAAAAAAAAGTTGAGAAAAAGCTTGACTTTTTCATTTTTTATTCTTATATTATTATGTAAGTTATTTGACAATTAGGTAGTAAATTCATCACGAAAATCTTATCGTGTCCAGACGGGCGATGTTAACGGCGGTAAGACAGGTTAGTGAAGGTAAAAAAAACAAACAGAATCACGATTGAAATACATTGTGTGGTTTGTTCCGATATGCCAGTTGGATTGACATTGAATCAGATACTTGTTTTAGAAATA
>FUFK010042372.1_pt1 | contig 19397 bp, 30 predicted proteins | sample 1021851 | NCBI WGS metagenome assembly FUFK01 (sample SAMEA51879418, study PRJEB19060) | metagenome
CAGGTTTTATAGAATATAAGTAGTCCTCAGCATAAGCTGTAGGTGTGGTTATTATGGATGCTTTTTGTAGTAAACTCATTGTATATTCTCTAATAGTTGATTAGTCATTGTGTTGTTCTCGTATATCTGCACTCTCCTGTTTAAATCAGAAGTCAAATACTCTACTATATAATCATCTCCCCAACTGTTAGTCGTTGTTGCGTTTCCCCAATAACTCTCGCTGTATGATTTTCCCCAATTTATCGTATTTGCCATTTAAATACTGTTTTAGTTTAATTATATTTTTTTCTTTCGGTTTGTATCTCACAATACCCATCCGTTAAATGTAGCATCTGAATCAGGATAAACATCGCCTCCTTGATTTTGATTATACTCAGGAAATAAATTACTGTTGTTGTTGATGTAATCTAAAAACCTTTGAGTGTAATACTCTGCTGTGTTTCTTGCTTTGTTTACTAAGAAGTCTACTTCACTCTTAGATACTGTTTCTGAGTTTTCGCTTGTATGCTTAAATACTCCTCCGTTTTTGATCTGATAAGCTGCATAAGGAATGTACTCTGCTTGTGCATACCATATTAACATAGGCTGTACATAGTCATTTACTAAGGTCTCATAGTTTCCTGATAAACCTGATCCTGCTATGTCTGTACTTATTTTGTCATATAGTTTAGTTCCTAAGTAGTTTCTTATTTCGATTTGTTGCGCTAACTTGATAAACTGTATAAATTTATCTGTATCAACATTTCCGTCAATGATACTATTCTTGACTAAATCTGTTCTCGATATGAATAATGCTGTTGCCATAATTATCTACTTATTCCTATTTTCTTAGCGTATGCTGCTGTATATCCACTATAAGGCATATCCTTTGGCTTTATTGCTACTTTCTTTGCGTTCTTAGGTGCGATGAAACCTCGCCTCTTAGCCTCTGAATCATATAGCTTTTTACCTAAACTCTTATTACCATCTTTTCTAAGATACGTTCTACGAGACCAATAATGATGGCATCTTGCTCCACCCTTATATAACCATATAGAGTAAGTATCTGAGCCACCTTTACCAAACCCTGCATTAACAGCTCTTTGATCCATAGCTTTTATATCTTCTTTACGATACACCTTTTTAGCACTTACCATCTTTTTACAAAACTCTCTTGATGTTCTTTTTACTCTTTCAGGTGCATATTTGTATCTTACTAAAAATGTATAACCTAATAATTTACTTGCAGGTGTTTTACCATCTTGTTTGCTTTCTCTATAAGGTTTTGCGCTTCCTGTACTTGCTAAATTAATTTGTTCGTTAGCATTCTCAATCAGCTCATCCATTTCATCATCAAACTCATAGTCTACTTGTGATTCATCAACCAACTCAAAGTCCTCTAATAATTCTTCTTCATCTTGACCTAAGTCTATTAACTCTTGTGCTATATTATCTCTAAAATCATCTTCTGACAAGTCTTGTGTTTCTGAATGATCTTTACAAGGCATATACCAAGTCATTCCGTTTTCTTCGTGTTCGTGGTAACCCTCGCACCCCATCTCTTTAGCTTTTTCTATAGCTTGTTCTTTATTAGGGTAAACATCTTCTCCATCTATCTTTTTTAACTTAACTCCTGTTTCTTCTTCTCTTGTTTCCTCATCTTGTACGTTCTCTAAGTCTACAAATTCAAGTGGCTGAAGCGTTTTAAAGTACAAATGCAGAGAGATGTCATTGTAAGCAAGTATTCTATCAAACGCATCTATTAGAAGCCCTTGAAAGCTCTTAATTACTAAGTTGTCAAATAGTATAGAAGCTGTTTTTAATTCATCAGCGTTATTGCCAAGTCCTGTATCATCCTTTATACCAAACAACATAGGACTTACAATCCTGTGAGCTACCATAATTTTTTTAGAACTTTCGTTACTTAGGAACTCGTATTGTTGGTGTGCATCACTTAACTGAACAGGCTCTATACTTGCTGCTGTTTCAGGGTTGTCGTTAAATGCTAAAATAAATTTACCTGCATTACTTGAGCCACTAAACTTTTCGTAGATTCTTCTTTCTATCATTTCTCTTTGTTCAGGATCAGGAGTTCCATTGTTAAAGTTGATTAACATACTTGGTGCTAGTCCGTTTAGTATGTTGTTTAAATGGAAATTAGAAATTTCCTCCTCTAATTCAGCGTATTGTGTTCCACCTTGATAATCTACAGGACTATAATACTTGAAACCTGCTCTATAAGGCTTTATATAAAGTATTTCTAATCCCTCTTTAGAAGTTCCAAATGCAGGTATTCTTTTTAATTCGTTTCCTCGCTTGTACTTTGACCAATCACTAAAATAATANTAACCCTCTATTTCTCCTTTTTCATTACACTTTTCAGCTCTTAAGGTCTCTATAGGCATATGTTCTAACTGTACAATCTTTGCTCTGTTTTTTGAGTAGATAACTTGTACTGCACATTGCCCCATTAACTTAAGATCATAGCATAATTTTCTTACACAATCATTATTAAATAACGACTTCATTTGAGCGTACTCATTAGGCTTTTTATTTGAGTTGGTAGCATCTAAGCCTTTTCCGTAAATCATCTCGCTAACACCATTTATAATAGCGTTATTTGTAGGACTTCCGTTGTATCTGTCTATTAGGTATTGAAAATAGTTATTGTCTTCTCCATACTCGATGAAGTCTTTGCCTCTTACTTCCTTAACTACAGGTGAAGTGTAAGTGCTTAAATTTACAATACTTAAATCTGATTTATTTTTCATATAATTATATAATCATTATCAAAGACATCGTTTCCTGTTGGTACTGTGTATTCTCCNNTATTGACTGAGTAACTTGAAATAGTTTGGTCAGTACAGAAAACTTTATCTTTATATATTACATTACTTCCCTCTTTTAAAGTAAGATCATAAAATCTACCCTCTACAAGTACAGGACTTAATGCTTGTGATAACACTAAATAGTTTTTGTCTGTTGTTGTGCTTACTGTGTATGTTGTTGAGGTGTTTGTTGAATCATCTCTAAGTATCATACTAACATTTGATGCATAACTTCTCGGTATTACTTTTAATGTTTGAGCTGATGCAGATGTCGTTAAGTGTATCATACTTATATAACGTATAAACTTTGAATTTTGTGTATAAAAAAAGGGAGTCCGAAAACTCCCCTTTAAAACAAAACTAATCTATTTTATGAAAACTTATATAAATATAAGAAATTAATTTTAGTTAGGTGTTATTTGAGTTGCACTTGCATCTCCTGTTACTACAGAGCCTGTAATAAAGTATGGAGGAGCAGTTTCTTGTGCTACCATTGTTAAAGTAAAACCACTAAGATCTCCCATAGCAGCTCCACTTACAATACTTCCACCTGTTACCTCGCATCCGTGATCTAAACCTACTACAAAGTAATTACCATTATAATCTTCTACAAAAACGTGTGGTCTTGCGTGTGCGATTAATTTTAATTCTTCTTGTGTAGCTTTTTCAAGAAACGTAAGTGTAAGGTTTAATGTGGTTTCGTAGAAAGTAGTACCATTTTCTCTAGAGCTATTGATTGCAGTTTCTAAAGATGAATTACCTTTTATATCAAACTGAAATAAAGCAGGAGTACCTGCTAATGCAGTAACCTCTCCTGAAGCAATCGTAGCTGTACCAAGAGTTCCGTAATCAGCAAAGTAAACAGTCTTTAAACCACCTACCCCTGATTTACAAGGTAACTTTCTTCCTGTTGTTAGTGTACAAGCCATAATATTTAGTATTAAAAAAGGGTAGGCAGAATACTACCCACCCCTTTATATGTTAGTTAATTTAATTTATTAGTCGTAAAGAACTACATCAGCACCAACACCGATTTGACATCCTGCTGTATATCTCATTACTACTCTTACGTTTTGTGATCCATCAATATCTGACATATCAATAACTTTAACTTCGTTTCTGTCGTTTAATAGACCTGTTCCGAAGAATAAGTTAGAGCTTCTTGCAGCGATTGCTTGGTTGTCTCCAAAACCTGAAGATGGATAAACTTTTACGCCATCAAAGAATAAGTTATCTAATGATTGGTTGTTACCTTTGTTATCGTAACCTGCTGCACCTAAACCAGATGCACCAAAACCACCTAAAGCTCTAATGTAAGCTCTATAAATGTTTTGTGATACATAAATGATTAAATCATCAGCTCCGTAAACTCCTGATGGAATAGCGTCAACGATTTTACCTAATTCTGTGATTACGTTAGCTGCTGTAACTGTTCCTGCTGTTACATCATTTACAGTAGAATCAGCAGTTGCTAATGTTACAAAACCATCAAAGTTACCCTCTCCTGCACTACCACCCCAAATAGAAGTTTCAGTTGCACTTGCAACCTCTGCTGCTACTCTTGCGATAACGAAGTCAGAAAATAATGGAGGTAAGTTGTCAAAAGCAGAGAATCCCATNTGAGCAGCTTCCCAATCNGCNTGTAATTCTTTNTTACANATNTGTAGGTTTACTTGTAANTCAGTTGGTGTTAATACTTTTTCAGTAAGTGTAAGACCTGAAGTCGNNGAATCGAAATCACANTCAGCACTTCTTACTAAATTTGAGAAAGCCCCTACTTTCATAGCAGCTTTGTACTTAATGTTTGGCAAAATAGTTATCGCAGCATCATCTAAAGTTTTAGCTGTCAATAAACTCGCAGCGATATACTTTCCTGCAAATTCCCCTGCATAACTACTTGCTGTAATTGTTGGATTTGGCATTTTATTTAATTTTAATTATTGGTTAATTTTTTCATTACTCTATCTAAAGCAGTTTCTTTTCTGTTGTTTCCGAATCTTACTTTAAATTCTTGTTTAGCTTCAGGATTATGAGCAATAGGCTCTACAGCAGGAGTTTCGCTAAGTTCTTGTTTTACTTGCTCCTCTACTTCAGCCATTTCTTCTTTTTTCTCCTTTAGCTCGTTGATCATACCTTTGATTTCTTCAACGGCTGATTCAAATTCTTCTTTTGATACATAAGCCATTTCTTCTTCAGCTTCTACTTCTTCTTCAGATTCCTCTGCTTCTGCTGCTTTAATCTCTCCAATGATTCCCTCTTCGCTTACTACTAAGATTTGTCCATCTTCCATTTGATATTCGCCTACAGGTACTGCTACTCTTTCATCTTCAGTAACAATAAAGATTTCGTTTCCTGCTTCAAAAGCCTCAGCTTCTAAAACTGTACCATTATCAAGTTTAGCTTGTGCTAACTCGACTTTCTCTTGAGATTCTTCTACTTGAGTTTCTTCTACTTGAGTTTCCTCTACTTGTTCTTCAATTTTTTCCTCTCCTAAGAAAGTTTTGATTTTGTCTAAGATTTCTGTTGATTTCATATTACTATAACGTGTTAAAATTTATATTTGCATTTTTAGATTTTACCGATTCCTTGATTTATTATATTACCCTTACAGCACTTTACTGAATAGGTTTCATCTTTACATAAACAACCTCTACGCCCTCCTCTTGGACTTGTCTTACTTGGTGTTTCAAATTTTTTCATCTACCCTGACCTTTATATGGTTTTTTATATGCTTTTTGTCCTACACTCGCATTTTTGCTGTGTGGATGTGATTTTCTTTTTGGTTTAACGTATTTTCTTATTACGTTTCTCGCCATTACTTAATAGGAATACAATTAGGAACTAATCTTCCGTTTTTAATTTTCATTCCGTATTGCTCATATCCTGCTTGACAAGGTTTCTTCAAGTCAATAAGATCAAGCTCTTTAAGTTTACTCTCTGCCCATCTTTTAGCAGCTTTACCACCCCATAATAAATATGAGATAGTTCCACACGCTTTAGAATCTCCCTCATCGTAATATTCTTCTGCTCTACTTAAATAAGAGTACATTCTCTTTATAGTTTCTACACTTATAGGTTTTCCTTGTGCTAATTGTTGCGCTCTTACTTTTCCTACTTGTGTAGCACATTTATTGTTTACTTTTTCGTTTAGCTCTAAGCCTCTCTTAGCGTTGTTTTTTACTCCGTTAGGATAATCGCTATATGATTCAAGTTCTTGTCTCTTACCACCCTTTACACGCTTGTCTGACTTTATTATAGACCTTATATAAGACAACATTTCACTTGCTTCAGCTTCTTCTAAGTCTGCAAAGTCGTTTACAGGCTCTTTAGGTCTTTCCATTTTGTCTGCAAAGTAACCCTCTATTGAGAAACCTTTAACCTTGCCTGTTTTGACAAAATTGTTCCATATTTCATCGTTGTTTACCTTAACTGCACCCATCCAAGTACCTACAGGTACATTTAAACCATACTTACGAGATTTATCGTGTATCTCATCTTCTACTAACCAAGATTCTACTAATGTTAGTCCGTTAATCGTGTGTTGGTGTTCTAAGGTAGCTTTAGATTGGTTTCCGTTCATTAAGTAAAGCTGTGATGCTTTTTCTACTGTGTCCTTAGAGAAATATATGTAATATTCTTCTTCGCCTTTTCTACGATAGATTGGTTTGTTTGGGATCAGCAAAGCACCCATAAGAATACGCTTGTCTTTGTCTACCTCAGCAAGTTTTATTTCTTCGTTTTTTAGTGCTATAAAATCTTCTTCTATTGCAGGATTCTCAACTACAGATATAGCTTCAATTCCTGTTAATTCATCATCTCCTAAAATTAATTCAACGATTCTCATATATGTATAACGTATTAATTTATTTTTTTGTTTATCCTAAACTTGCGCTACTCACAATATTTCTGTCTAACTCTTGTGCTGTACTTACATCACCAGAAACTACAAAAGCTCTTGGTGGTGGTTGATTGCCTAATAATTCTGCTAATTGATTTGTACCACTCGCTCCTACTGTACTAAATTGTGGTGGAGAGGTTGTAACTGTTGGAGTACTAATAGCAGGTGTAGATTCTCCGCCTGTTGATCTTGCGCCTAATGATGCAGGTGGTTTAGGTGATTTAGTTCCTGCAATTTGTTTTACGTTTGCTATACCTGCTGCAATTACTGCTGCTGCACCTATAAACCCAAACAATCCCCCTTGTGCTAATGCTTTGTTTGCACCTGCATAAGTGTCTTGTAATGCTTGTACGATTGCAATAGCTTTACCGAACTTTGAATTTTGCCCTACTATTCCTGCTATATTACCTAAAGTAGTTTTTAATTGTGCTTCTTTAGCAATACCTAAGTCTTTTTCTAATTTTGTTTGTTGATTTGCGTTTTCTTGTTGATATGCTAATAATTCATTGTTGGCATCTTGAAAGGCTTGTGTTCCTTTTTCATAAGAATCTCTTTTCATTTTTAACCTATCTTCTTCAACCTTTCTTTCTGTTTCAAGATTTTTTATCATTTGCTCTATTCTTGTAACTTCATTGAGTTCCATCTCAGCATTAAAATCTCTTTCTATTTTTTGTCTTTCTGCTGTAGCTTCTTTTTGACTTTGTGTTAATTCAAGTTTTTCTTTATCTAATGCAACCCTATTGGCTTCTTGCTCTGACATAAAACCCTCTATTTGAGCTTCTATGGCTTTCTTTTCGTTTCTTGCTTCTAAAAGTGCTAACCTATCTTCTTCTAAGCCACTTAATTCAAATTGCTTTTCTGCTTGTTCAATCATTAAATCAGCATTAGCTAACATAGATTTTTCTTGTTCTTCTAATGTTTCTTTAAGTTTGTCGTTAGCAGCTATTCTATCATCTATACTTTTTAAATCATTATCTCTTATTTGTCTTTGTTGCTCTGCTTGTCTATCGAATTGCTCTATTAAACCTTGATTTACTATTCTTGCTTCTGCTGCTGATTTTTTTAGTTGCTCGTTAGCTTTTACATTTTCAACAATAGCTTCTACACTTATTTCTTTAATACCCTCTACTACTTGTGATCCTATATTTGTTACTTCGCTTACTGCTTCTGTAAAATCAGTTGCTATTGCAGCTCCTGCTTCTCCAACTCCTGCTACTGTATCTGCAAGGCTTTGTTTTGTTTCATCAATCTTTGAGTTAAGTGCCTCTATCTTTTCTGTATCTCCACTACCTAGAAACGATTGCTCCCAAGCTAACTGTGCATTATAAAAACCTAAAGCCAACCCATCAATAGCTAATTTAAATGGTGCTATAGCTATCTTAAATACATTACTTACCACCCTGCCTAAAGCATCAAAGTTTTCTGTTGTAGAACTTATATTGTTATATACACTCACCAAAACATTTGCTACCTCTGTAAATACTTGTCCTATAGTACCCATAATAACTGCAAATGTATCTGCTACTTGCTGATTACTGTTTATTGCTGCTTTTAGTCCTTCAAATGCTTTTTCTAATAAGAATATAATACCTCCTGCTTTTCCTATATTGCCTAATACTTTACCAAATTTACTAAGTCCTTTTTCTGTTTTCTTAGAATCTTCTTCTAACTTTTGAAAGGAATCTTTTACTTCTTCGAGTTCTTTTTTTAGTGCTTCTATTTCTTTTACAGCCTTACCTGTTATTAATTTCAATTCTGCTTCTACTACTTGTGCCATAATTCCTTTTTAAAATTGTTAAACGCTTCCTTTACTGTTTCAGGAAACTTGTATTTACCCTTTGCTATTTTTATGTTTTCTGTTTCGCCTTTTGCATAAGGCAATAATTCTAATATATTTTTTATCACGTTAGTACACTATTTGTATAGGCTACTTTTTTCACTATTAATTCTAATTGTGATTTGCCTGTTGTTAAATCTGTTTGTATTGAGTTTATATAATACTCTTGTCCATCAATTACTATAATGTCATTTACTCTATAGTTTAAAACAAAACTTACAGGTAAATTAGCAGACACCTTTATAATTCTACCATTTTGATTATACGTTTGTTCTATATATTGTTGATAGAATCTACTAAATAAACTATTACTATTTATATCTCCATTAAACTCATCAAACTCAGCTCCAAAGTTTAAGGTGTGGTTTTCATCAGTAGATACATTAGATGGTGCGTTAAAAGCTGTAAGGTTTAAAGAGGTTACAGGGTAACTAGTTGAATCTACTACTCTATTAAAAAATATATAAGGTTTGCCCAATGTTGTTTTACCTGCATCATCTACCCACCATCCAATAATATTTCCTGTTGTAACACCTGCGCTAGTCTTTTGATTTATTAATACACTTCTTTCAAATGGCAAATCTTGATTAAATGCTTGTCCATCATATTTTTCTGGTGAAGAATAGTTTAAATCGCCAAACACTTGACTAAATTGGTTTACAAATCTTAAACTGGTTTGAGTAACAGGAGGTGAATATTTAAAGTTTATTTGATTGTAGGGTACAGGACGATCTATTGTGCTTTGATTGATGTCTATGTATTTTGTTATGTCTCTTGATGTACCTATTGTCATAAAATCGTCAAAGGTTTGTACGAATATTGTACTTGTTCCCTTTTTACTATAAGCTACTAAATTGAACATCTTAAATAAGCCTGTAAGAAAATCTATTACTTTCATTTTAGGTATATAGTCTTGTATGAATATGTTTGAGCCTAAAGTAAAGTTTGATGCAGTATAGTTGTGTGCTGTGGTAGCGTTCTTATTAATTAACATTGTTACTGATGAAAATGTTATACTACTTTCAGAGTTCAGTCTTATTTGTATGTCGTATGTTCGCTGACTTAAATTACCACTTGTTAAATCAACTAAGGGTATAGTTTTAGGTGAGCCACTAGTAAATGATATGTTTTCTTTATAATATAGAAGCTCATTTGTTTTTATATCCTTTACTATTACTTCGCCTGTAGTCGTGATACTTGGTGTAACATTTATTCTTATGCTGTAACTATCGCCTCTATCTACTATTAAGGTGTCGTTTGTTAATACATCTCCATCTCCTGAAGCGTAAGTAAAATCTGCAAATGTTAGCTTTTTGTTTTTAGTAGTTGTGTCTACTCCAAAAGTAGGAGGATCTGTTTCTGGTGCTGATATAGGAGATTTCTCTCTATGCAACCAAAGATAAAGCTCATCAAACATATCACTACCAAAGAATGTTTTAATACTACCATCATCTGTCATATTAAAGGTTATATCGTATTGTGTTTGTATAGCCTCTATAATTCTTTTTAGTTTTATTGCAGGTTTTAAGTCTGGTTGTAATACAGGAAAGTTTACGTTGTGTAGTTGATTAGTGCTACCTGTATTGTATGTGTAGTAGTTTTCTAAAAGTATTAAAGGAACTACTATATTTCTGTTGGCTGTGTTTGTTGCATCTACACCTGTACTTTGTAACCCTACTTTAAATGCTTGTAAGAAATCACTGTTAGAATAGTTTATATCGTAAGTAGATAAAGGGTTTAAGGCATTTAAGTCCTCATCTGCAAATAGTTCTTTAAGACTATTAGGCTCTCCAAAAAATACAACCTTATATGTATGTGGTAGGTTGTTTTTCATACCTACACCATTTAACCTTAACTTACCTGATTTAAAAGGAACGTGGTTTATTTCGATTCTTGCACTTACTGTAAACCTTGCATCAAAGCCATCTTGAATATCAAAATTATAATAGTGCTTAAATAACTTATTATTTGTTGAGGATGCAGGTAAATTAAACTGCTTAGAAAAAGGTGTAAATACTTTACTTATGTCTGATACGTTCTGTATAGAATCAGTAACACTAATTGTTTCATCTTGGAACAAATCAACTCTAGTATCTTGTATGTATAGTTGTACCTCACGCTTCATTATAGTATATTATTGATAATATCGTTAGCATCTTCTACCTCTATAGTGTATTGAATTAACTTATCATTTACTGATGTCTTTTTTAATAGTGTGCTTGTAGATACTGTTACAGGATGCCACTTAGAATCAAAGTATATCCATACATACTCGCTTAACATAATATCTTCTATTACTGCATTGTAAGCCTCAGCTAAGTAATCTGTGTTCAATGTAAAACGCTTTTTACCTGTTTTGTTGAATATTTGTGTTTGATGTGATTTAGCATCATAATTAGATGAGGAATAACTAAATATATTTCTTTTAAATGTTTCGCTTCTTGTGTTTACGTTTTCTACTGACTTTAAGAAAAAGTATTGATCTTGTGGTACACCATTCTTGTTTATAAATCGCATTTGTATTGGACTGTATTTAGCACTACATACTCTTTGTATAGTCCAAGTGTAGTTACCTGATGTTGCTGCAACGCTTGTTGCTGAGGTGCTTATTGTAGCTTTAGTAGCTGTGCCACCATTCATATCCCAAGCAAACCCTGCTGTGTTTTCAGGCAGGTAGATTATTTGTGTATTACCTGTGTTTGTTAGTTCGTAATCATCAGGATCAAAGTCTTGATTTACGCCATCCCAAAATTCTGAATATCCATAATAGCCTGTGTGTGTTACTGCACCTTGAGCTGTAGCTGTACCTCCACCATCTACTGCTGTGTAGGTTGTTATAATATAAGATATAGCTACAGTATCTATTGTGCCACCTGTAGTACCACCATAATTAGCAGTATAATAGTCTTTAGCTAAACTTGCTATTTCAAATACTGTTCTATTGCTTGTTGCGTTTTTAAGTATCGTATAACGCAAAGTACCATCTATTGTTAACGCCATTTGTGCTGATAAATGAGATGCTGTAGTAACTGTAACAAAATACGGACTTCTTAGTAGTATATTAGCCATTATTCAAATATTATTTTTTCTATATCTTTTACAAAGTTCTCTTGTAGTTCAGCAGGTAGCTTTTCGTATGCTTGGTTAAAAGGCTTAGTGAAAAACATACTTGCTTTTATACCTTTCTGAAATATGCTTCTTGCTATCAAATACTGCAAACTCTTGTTTGTTATAAATCTTCCTGTTTTTTTATCTCTACCTTTTATGCCTTTACGCTTAACAAAATCTGCAAATGCTTTAGGTGGTGGCATCTTAGATTTGTAAGTAAAAGGTGATTTTTTATTTTTTACATAATTAGACTTTGTACCTTTTACACCTTGATCTTGAAACTTACCATATTGTTCCATATAAAACTCTACACCTATAGAATCTCCTCTGTTAAATGGTTTGTACTCTAAACTATTGTATAGTTTTTTATTTACGTTTTTATCGCCTTTAGTAAGTCTTGACCTTGCTTGTTGTATAACAAACTGACCAAACTTATTTAACTCCTCTTTTACTTCTTTTAGCTGCATACGTTTATATCATTTGCGATTAATACATTGAACGTACAAGCTACACCTGCCATTTGGTTTTCAAACCTTTCATAAAAGAACTCACAAGAAGCATCTCCCTCTAACTGATATTTGTTTTGGTATAGTGTGCCTTTACTAAGTAGACCTACTAATTTGTTTGCTACTGCTAATTGTGTGTTTATAATATCTTGCTCGTTGTTGTTGCCTCTAAATATATCTGTTACCTCATCTTTAGACTGATCTACAATATCCATAGACATTACTGTAATGTTAAAGTTGAGGACTTGTTCTTGTATGGTTACGTTGTTTACTATTATATGACTTAGAGGAAAGATTGTTTGCTTAGATAAGTCTATGTCGAATATATCGCCTGTTGTTACAGTATTGACATTTTCATCTGCTAAGAGATTAGTCTTAATAGTGTCTGTTATTTGGTAATAGCCTCTTACTCCTTGATTCATCGGTTAAATTTACTTTTCATTTGTTTTGATTCTACCTCTGCTTTTTCTTTCATATAAGTCAAAGCATATAGGCAGGTATGTATGTTTAGTTTAGTGATATCTTTAAATCTTGTAATATCTCCTTGAGAGAGTCCGAAAAGCGATTGATACCATCCCCATTTTTTTCCAAAATTTGCTGTTGCACTAAGGCTATCTCCTCCTCCTCCAAATAACTCATCATAGCTTGAGACAAGTCCATCCCTAAATGATAAAAAAAAATTATAGAACTTAATACGGCATCCATTGGCATTGACTTCATTACTTCAGGATCATCACCTGTGTAATCTTCTATTAAATACTTTTCCTCGTACTTTTGTTTTATAGGTCTGTATAGAACATTCATAGCTCTATGTAAATTGTCCATATCTCCTATGTATGTGTCAAGATCTATATACTCTCCAAAGCTCATATCTTCTAGCTTAGGAATAAAGCCATAATTTACTTTACCTATTTTAAACTCTCTTACAAGCTGAGGTTTTTCATTGAACATATTTGTAAGTATTGCTGTTATATCTCTAATGCTTTTAGCTTTCATAGCCATTATTGTATCGCCTCTTAGTCCACAAAATATTTCTATCATTTTAATAGCTAAGAAGTTCTCATCTTCNTTNTNNNNTTGNATCTTTAGATANTTTTGATATTGACCTAAAGTAATCTCGCTAAGAGTATCAGGAATATAAACCTCTACTTTCATATATATATAACGTAAAAAATAAAAGTTTTAGAAACTATCTAATTGCGTATTGTCCTCTGTTTGGATTCTTGAGTTGCATCATTAAAGCGTATCTTGCTGCATCTATACAGTCAGGATGTGTACCTGTAGGTTTTTGTAGATTGTTACCCTCTTTGTCTTTATCCCATACATAACCCTGTAGTTCTCTTATTAGATTCTTAGAATTTGATGTTATATAGATTTCGTTTTGGTTAATTAGGTTGATTCCATAGACTATAGAATCTCTACCCTTTGATACAGGAAATACTTTGTGTCCATAGTTTCTTAGTTCTTGAATAGACTTAGGCTCTGCACTATCTGCGTATATGTTTTCTCGTATCTCATTCTGTTTAATGAAATAACTTAAATCTCTATTTAACATTCCTTTTCGATATAATACCTCATCAAAGATATAGGCGTGATTCCATTTGTATAGCCTTATAATTGTTGAGGGATCTACAGAATAACCAAAGTCAAGTCCAGCACAAAGTAATCTAGCTTCTTGTGGTATTTGATCTATAGGTTTCCAATCAGGAATACATACACCCTCTAAACTACCTATTTGTCCTAGTCCGTATACTTTCCACCAATTAGCCCAATACGTTGAGGTTTTACCTTTCTCTTTTGCTTTCTCTATTTCTTTGACTATAGATTCAGGTAGACTATCGTTGTCTTTGTAGGTTAAGGTTATGAAGTTTGCATCTTGCTGTCCTATTAGTTCTTTGTCTACCCAAAATAAATTAGCAGGATTGTAGTCAAGCCATATGTTGCCTGATGTTCTAACTGCTAATTGTTGGTAAGAATCAAAGCTAACATTATTACACTCGTTTATAAATAAGTCTGTTCTTCTTGCTCCTCTTAGTTTGTCAGGTTGGTCTGTACTAAAAAACTCTATATAACTACTATTGCTAAATTCGTATTTTAAGGTACTTTTGTTGAACTTTCTATCATCATACCTATTCAAGCCCTTTAAGATGTTTAAGAAGTCTTTTAAAGCACCTCTACGCAAATGTGGTATTGATTCTGCTACTATGCTTATTTCTTTTCCCTTGTTGCGAATTGCATAGTCTATTAGGATTGCTATAATGGCTATTGTCTTACCTGCTGATGATCCTCCTCTTATTATACGAACTCGTTTGTCAAGTTCTCTAAGTTTAAGTAGTGCTGAGGTTTTGGTTACTTGCATCAATCAATAAATAAAGGTACATCTTCGTTTATGTGAATGTCCTTTGTTTCTTTTGGTTTACCTGCTACATAGTTGTAGTATAATTGTACATATTTAAAGTCGCCTTTCTCTAAACCCTTTTTAAGAGCTTCAAATGCTAATGGCTCAAGTGGTGTAAGTTTCTCTATTAGTTTTATTTCTTCTGTCTTTGGTTTTCTTCCTGCACCCTCTCTCTTACCACCATTGTTTATACGTTTATCCATAATTGAAAAAGATTGATTAATCAATTATATAACGTAATAATTTTAAATTTTAGATTCCACAATATCCACTATCACAATCGTTAAAGTCATCATCAAATAATTCTGTTTGTGTTTCCCAACTTATTATATCTTTATAAGATACATCACTTCTCCATTTTGATTTACTCGTTTCTTGCTCTGCAAACCACTTCATTTTGTTAGGGTATTTGTTTGACATTTTCTTTAACAACAAAGGACTTCTCCACCAACAACCTACACAATTATTCATATAAGCAAATCTTACAGGTTTATCTTGCCAATATTTTTCTATTGTATCTTTATAAATATTGTCATTAATCAAAGGAAATTCAGGTTTGCAGTATTCATAATATCCCCAGACATTTCTACCTTTCTTTTTACTAAATGTTGCTTTTACTACAGTAAAGCCATTATCATTTGTTTTATCTAACATTCTAACAGCTCTCTTGTTTTCATTTGCTCTATAGCCAAAACGCATAATTACAGGTTTTTTTATTTGTTCATATTGCCACTTTAATATCGGTATAGTTTTTAATTCTGTTGTACAGTATCTTGCTACTTTATTAGGTAGATATTTTGTTCCTTTTTTAGTTGTTATGATTGTTTTATCAAATGTTTTACCTGTTACCCAAGTTATCTTTCTACCTATATATTGTTCTAAATCTAAAATTGTATAAATAATAGTATCATCTTCTAAAGTTCCTATAAACTCTGCTCCTATTTTATCTGACACTTTTTGTCGTATTTTAGGATCAGGAAACATACAATTTTTGTCATCAGTTCTAACTAATGCAAATACATTATAGTCAGCAGGATAATGTGCAGCTATATATGCTGAGGTTTTACCGCCACTAATCGAGTTTACTGTTTTCATCTAATTGTTTTTTAATTACCTCTACACTCATATAGATTTGACTTACTATATTCTCTAATCTTTTTATTCTTTGTATCTGTGTAAACTTTTTTGGTTTCATATTGCTTTAAGTATTTCTAAACATAATTCATTTGGTATTTTGCTTCTTTCGTAGTTTCCTTTTAGTCCTTGTGTTCCTGTCCTACTACCTCTTGGTGCTGATTCGTGATGGCAGTTTTTGTTTCCGTTAAAACATTCAGGTCTTGGTTGCCAACCATTAGGATTGAATACTGATCTAAGATTATTTGTCCAGATGTCAGTAGGCTTTGCTCTTTTATCTCCATAAGTACAATACCATACTGTAGTTCTTGGTAGAGGTTGCATAAAGTCTAATTTTCTTAGTTTGCCTCTTGGATTCTCAATATACCAATATTTAGTATTTAGTTCTTTAATTATTTGTATTGTTTTCTTTACTACTTTAACTCCAAATACTGCTTGTTCTGTTTTTGGTGTGTGGTCTTTATTCCAATGCTTTCCAATACTTGCTACACTAAAATAAGTACAAGGAGGACTTGCCCAAATGATGTCAGGCTTAAAGGGTACTTTAGTTGTATCAAAGTCTAATATATCTATTGGGTAATCTATACCCTCAAAGTCGTTAAGATCTGAGCTGTAAACTTCGTAGCCTAATNATTCAGCAGCTTTGCCTATACTTCTACTACCTGCAAACANNTCTAATACTTTCAAAATAATTCTGTACCTGCTATTATGTGATCTGATGGATGTCTATTGCGATTGTATTGGTCTATGTACCAATCCTCGCCTCTGTCTCCCTCTATTTCTTTTTGTAAGTGTGCTAATGCTCTCCAAGCTATTTTTGCTGAGTGTCTTACTCCATCTATATCGTGCATTCCATTTTCCATTAGGTGTCGCATAAGTGCATCAAGATCATCGCTACTCTTTTCTCTATCCCAATGTATCTCTTTGTCTGGGTGGTGTTGTTTACTTCCTATGTAGCTTACTCTTGCTACTTCGCATAGTGCATCAGGAAAGTATTTTATTAGTCCTCTATAAAGAGGTATCTGCTTTCTCTTTTGTTTGTTTTTTTCCATCTATATCGTTTAAAGGTAATGTGTCTACTATTCTAAGAAGTTTCTTTAAGTCTTTTTCTTTTGTGTAGTCTATTATGTGGTTTATTAAAGCTCTCCTTAATTTTGATTTGTTTCTTATTCTTAGTAAGACTATATCAAAATACTTATCTATTTTAGGATTGTATCTTCTATGAGTTTCAAATGCTTTTAAGCTATGTATAGCTGTAGAGTGATCATAACTCTTACCTTTAGATTCGTAAAAGTCTCTTATCTCTGCGTATGTCATATTACAATGATGCCTCAACATAAACGTAAGTAAAGACCTCATCTCTATATATTCTCGTTTCCTACTGTTATCAAATACATCTATACCTGATATATTTATAATGTGTTTTGCTATTTTATTTGCCTCTCTCATAAAGTACCTTTTATGCAGTAACTATCTAAGTCTGCTCCGTTAATAAAAAATGTTTCAAATGTTTCTAATGCTTTGGTTACTTTTTCCTTTCCTGAATTGTAAAACTCCTCGCTACAATCATAGATACCTATATCTAAACTTCCTTTGTCTATAGCTATGAATTTAAATTCTTCATAAGGTTTATTAAATAGTTCTGAATATATATACACTTGTACATCATATCCATATTTTCTTGATGCGTAAGGAAATGCTTTTAAGTCGCTTGTTGTTTTGAGGTCTACTACCCTATAAGAATCTAACACATCTGCTTTACCTCTAAAGGGATAACCTTGTATCATACCTATTGCAGGAACTTCAAAATCACAGTTTGTTATTAGTTTAAGTGCGTGTTCGTTTCTTAGAAAGGCATCAGCTAATCTTTCTGCATCTCGTTTTTGTTTTATAGTGTAGACCTTTCCGTGTTCTTCTTTGGCTAACTTATATGCCTTAGAGTTTTTAGATTGTACATCTACATATATTTGTTTCTCAAATACATCTGGCTCAAGTATTGCTGTGTGAAATAACCAACCTGCATCTAAAGCATTTGATTCTTGTGATCCGTATTCTGTAACGTATTTGTATTTCTTAGGGCTGTCTAAGAGTAGTTTAATTGATGAGGAGCTAAGTGCTGCTTTTCCTAAGTAACCATAGTAGAACTCATCATCTTTCATAAGTTCTAATATCTCATCGTGTCTAAATAGTTCTCCGTTTAAGAGTTCAATAGTATCCATATAAATATAATTATTAAGCCTAAGTAACTAAATGCTAAGGCTCTCATTTTGTTTTCGTATTTTTTCATTTTCTTTTTCTGCTTTTCTTGCTCTCTCTATAGCTCGGTTTTTATCAAGTCTATATTCTGAAAGTGATTGTTCATATAATCGTATGTTGTTTGAGTATTCTTGAAAGTAAAAAGTAACCCTGACTAAAGATTCAGACATCTTTTGTAAGTTCTCTGATTTTCTTTTTTTTAATTGGGAGGAGACAATAGAATTTAAGAAAACTAAGTCAGCCCAAATCTCTAAGTCTTTAAGGTTTTCTATCTTTCTATCCACAGTAATCTTTTGTCCAACATTCAAAGGTTTCATTCCATACTCTCGGTGTCCAATTAGGATCAATCTCTGACCTCCACTTAAAAGTACCTGTTACTACACAATCATCCAAGATTACTAATTCATCTATAAGTTTTTTCATATTAATAGTTTTATTTACTGCAATATACAAAATCTAATGATATAAACAAATGTTAATTAAAATTTATTTAAATGTATCTTATGTGCCTCTGATTCTTTAAGCAGATAACATTCTTTGTTACTTCGCTTCTTAGTCCATAAAGTAGTGTCTGGACAATACAGCTCCACAAGTTTAGGTTTGGGTAAGTCATTTAACCAATAAAGATAATTGCCTTTAGGATCTGCAACAAAATATAGTGCGACAGCATCTTCTTCTAAAAGTTTATCATACTTATACTTTTCTATCATTTTGTCCTCGTAATACTTTTTACGGAACTTCATTTCTATTACACATTGTACACCTTTAGGAGTAGTGCCTATACAATCAAAATGCTCATAGCCATTACCACAATGCTCTAAGTTCCAACCATCTAAATTAAGTAGAGCTACCACAGCTTGTTCTAATTTGTGTACCTTGTTTATATTCATACGAGTTTGTTAAGGTCTGCTATCCATCTTCTATAAATACTTCCGTTACAAGTACAAGGCTCATCGTACTTATGTTTGTAGTATTTTGCGTGTAGCTCTGCCACTAACTCTATTTGGCTTTTGTTTAACTCGTTTTGTTTAGGTCGGTTAGTAAACTCTAACCATCTTTCTAAATCTTCTTCTACCATAACTTTACTTTGTTTGCTTTGTTCTTACGATCTTCACACCCACACTTATCTCCCCATATCTTTTTTACTATCCACTTAATACCTGTGTAAGTTGTTATCTTTTCTATTAAATCTCCTAATCTCATATTTTTAATATTTTATGTTTTTTTGAATTATACGTATGAAAACCTGATACTATAGTTCTTGCTAATCTGAGAGCGTGTGTAGAGTTTTCTGCCTCAATTTTTGTGTAAAATTTATAATCTACTTCATTAACGGTAACAACATACTCTAAAATATGTTCATCTAATTTTTTCTTAACTCCAATTTTAACAAGATAATTATCATATATTCTGTCTTTATTTTTTATGTATTTTTTGTTTTTTTCAACTAATT